>LSQX01251744.1_pt1 | contig 13147 bp, 10 predicted proteins | sample 654561 | NCBI WGS metagenome assembly LSQX01 (sample SAMN04489861, study PRJNA283612) | anaerobic digester metagenome | isolation source: 4 biogas reactors fed with cattle manure at either 37C or 55C with and... | place: Denmark: Kongens Lyngby | collected 2014 | reverse complement strand
GTCGCGACGGCCTCCTCGCCGATGTAGAGGTGCACCGCGCCGCCGATCATCCCGTCGGAGGCAAAGTCGTAGAGCATGCAGGTGAGCAGGTCCTCGCCACCGGCGGCGTGGTCGTCGGTGAGTTCGCCGCCGTAGAAGCCGCGGTAGTCGTAGAGGTGCTTGAGTTGCTCCTCGAAGAGACGAATGCGGTACATGCGCAGCAGCATGTCCTTGAGGCGGTCGACATCGGGCATGGCTTCATCCTCCGGCGAGGCGGCTGTTGATGCAGCGGGAGGGTTCGCGCGGGGAGGGAGGAGTCCTTCAACGAATGCTGACACGGCAACGGCGGCCTCACCCCCCCGGCCCCCCTCTCCCTGCACTTCGCTGCGCGAAGTGTGGCGGGACGAGGGGGGAGGAACGGCAACGGCCCTACCCCGGTCGGTATCGCCTCAGCCGCAGGGAGTTGCTGACGACTGAGACGCTGCTGAGGGCCATCGCGCCGGCGGCGATCATCGGGTTCAGCAGCCCCAGCGCCGCCAGCGGGATCGCCGCCACGTTGTATACGAACGAGAGCACCAGGTTCTGCCGGATGTGCGCCAGGGTTCGGCGGCTGAGGAGAATCGCGCGCGGCGCACCCAGCGGATCGCCGGAGACCAGCGTCACAGATCCCGCCTCAATCGCCACGTCCGTCCCGGTGCCGATGGCGATCCCCACGTCAGCCTGCGCCAGCGCCGGCGCGTCGTTGATGCCATCGCCGACCATCGCCACCGTCTCGCCCGCCTCCTGCAAACTGCGGATCTGCGCCGCCTTCTCATCCGGCAGCACCTCCGCAAGCACACGATCAATGCCGAGCCTGGCGGCGATCGCCTCGGCGGTGCGGCGGTTGTCGCCGGTGAGGAGGTAGACCTGCAGCCCGATGCGGCGCAGGCGCGTGACGGCCTCAGCGGCGGTCGGCTTCACCTCGTCGGCGAGGGCAATCGCGCCCGCGGCCTCGCCATCAACCGCCACCACCAGCGCGGTCTTCGCCTCCGCCTCAAGGCGCTCGAGCGCCTCTTGCACCGGCGCAAGCTCAACGCCGGTCTCCTCCATCAGCGCGCCTGAGCCGATGGTAATGCGCCGCCCCTCCACCGTCGCCTGCACACCGCGGCCGATGGTCACCTCGAAGTTCTCGGCCTCGGGCAGATCGATCTCCAGCGCTCGCGCATGTGCCACGATCGCGCGCGCCAGCGGATGCTCTGAGGGCACCTCCGCTGCCGCCGCAAGGCGCAGTAGCTCGTCCGCGGTGAGTTCGCCCGCGGGTATCACGTCCGTCACGCCCGGCTGGCCGAGGGTGAGGGTCCCGGTCTTGTCGAAGACGACGGCGGTGAGGCGGCCGGCGATCTCAAGCGCCGCCGCATCGCGGATCAGGATGCCGTGCTCTGCCCCGAGGCCGGTGCCGACCGTGACCGCGGTTGGTGTCGCGAGGCCCAGCGCGCAGGGGCAGGCGATCACCAGCACGGAGACCGCCGCGATCAGCGCGGGCTCCCAGCCCCGGCCGGTGAGCACCCAGGCGGCTGTCGTGACAAGGACGATGCCAATCACCGCCGGCACGAAGTAGGCCGCGACGAGGTCGGCGAGGCGCTGAATCGGCGGCTTGGTGGCCTGCGCCTCGCGCACGAGGCGGATGATCTGCGAGAGAGTGGTCTCCGCGCCCGTCCGCGTCGCCTCGAAGCGGAATGCCCCCGCGAGGTTGATGGTGCCGCCGATGACCTCGTCGCCCTCGGAGCGCTCCACCGGCACACTCTCGCCGGTGATCATCGACTCGTCGATGGTGGAGTGCCCGGAGGTGATGACGCCATCCACCGGAACGCGCTCACCCGGCCGCACCAGCACCATCTCGCCCGGCTGCAGCGCCGACGCGGGCACCAGCACCTCGGCGCCGTCGCGGATGACGGTCGCCTCATCCGGCGCGAGGCGCATGAGGCCGCGGATCGCGTCGGAGGTGCGTCCACGCGCGCGGGCCTCCATCCAGCGTCCGAGCGTGACGAGCGTGAGGATCACTGCAGCGCTCTCGAAGTACAGGTGCCCGGTTCCGCGAATGAGGTTGTACAGGCTCAGCAGGTAGGCTGCAGTGGAGCCGAGCGCGATCAGCACGTCCATCGTGGCGCTGCCCGCGCGAAGTGCCTTCGCGGAATTGACGTAGTACTGCCAGCCGAGGATGACCTGCACAGGGGTGGCGAGAGCGAACTGCAGCCATCCTGTGTCGGCGTGCATCATGAACATGCTCACGATCATCAGGGGCAGCGAGAGGATTGTGCCAAGCAGCACGAGGAAGAGTTGTCGCCGCTGCTCGGCGTTCTTCTCAGCATCGGCTTCGGCGACATGCAGGTCCTCCGCGGTGATCAGTTCGGCCGAGTAGCCGAGTTCGTCCACGCGCTCGATCAGGCGCTCGGAGGAGACCCGCTCGGGGTCAACTACCACCTCGGCAGTCTCTTCGGCGAGATTGACCGCGGCCGAGGACACGCCGTCGAGGCCGGTGAGACCGTTCTCCACCGCCCGCACACAGGCGGCGCAGTGCATTCCGCGGAGGCGCAGCAGCAGGCGCGTCTGCGGAATCTGCTCTCTGCGGACGCCGTAGCCAGCAGATTCGATGGTTGCGGCAATATCCTCCACCGACAGGCGAGCGGGGTCATAGCGGACAGTCACGCTCTCCGCCGCAAGGTGGACCGCCGCATCATGCACGCCGTCAACGCCTGTCAGCGCGCGTTCGATGGTGCCCGCGCAGCCTGCACAGCGCATTCCGGTGAGTCTGAGGGTAGACATCTGTTCCAGCATCAGCTACCTCCGTCTGCCGCTGCCCACGGAGTAATCCTTCGCGATCCGTGGGTGGTTTCCTCGCCTGGTGACCCCCGCAAGTTTGTGACTTGCTCCGCGATCTAAGCGGCAGAATCAGAATCGCTGCGCGAGATTCAGCTTGACTTGAGAGTCAATTCGCGAAAAACTTAACGAAGTGGAGGAGGGTGCTGGAGGAATGAGCGGCAAGCACGTCGAACCCTCCGGCACAGGCGGTTGGCAGCAACGGAGAATCACACTTTCGGAGGGCTCTGCCTCCGCGTCGGTCTTTGAACATAGGATGTGGAGCGCTGACAGGTGGGTTCGCTTGCCTCAAGTGCCCCACATCCGCTGTATCTGGCGATGGAGCGCCTTACTGGTGCGCGCCTGTGCTCAACAGACGCGGCCGCTCTCGGAGTCGGGAGAGATGCAGCACGTGAGCACCGACAGTCTCGGTTTCATCACATGTTCACTCTGCGGCTGTGCGTGCGGCATGAACCTGCTGGCGCAGCGCCAGGCCGGCGGGCAGCCGCTGTCAATCACCGTCCTCCCCAGCGCCGCCCCCGGATGGGGCGCCTCGGGCCTGTGCATGCGCGGCTGGCAGATGGGCGAGATCCTCGGCAGCCGCCGGCGCCTTCGTCACCCGATGCAGTGGGACGAAGGTGAGCAGCATCGCGTCGAGTGGGATGGGGCCATCGCTCGGGCGGGTGAACTGCTCGGCCGGCTGCAACAGAGCGATCCCGCGTCCATCGGCATCATCCTTGGCGACAGCCTCGCCAACGAGGAAGTCTTCGCCGCCCGGGCCTTCGCGGACGCCATCGGCACCCCCAACATCGCGACACTCGGCCTCGAACTCGATGCTCCCGTCATTCACGGCATAGAGCAGGTCATCGGCGGACCCTATCGCTCTCCGAAGCCTGAGGAGCTCTGCGACACCGACCTCTTTCTCTGCGTGAACTCGAACTACCAGCATATCAACCCGCGCGCGGCGGGAGCCATGACGCGGCTGCTGCAGGACGGCGCGCGGATGGCGCTCATTGACGAGGTGGATCAGGGCCTCGCGGTCTGGGCGGAGGTATACGCCCGGCACAGGCCGGGGATGCGCGCCGTGGCTCTGCGGCAGGTGGCCGGTGCGCTGGCAGGCGGGGACGCCGCTGCCGGTCCACTTGATGCCGCCGATGTGGAAGCCATCGTCGGCATGGTGGCGGAGAGCCGCCACGTTGCGATCCCCTTCTCCGCCGAGGCCATCGTGAGCACCGATGAGGCGTTCGCGATCGCGCAACTGGCCCGGGCGCTGGAGGACGGGGAGCACGAGGTGGGGATGTACCTCCTCCCATCGGGTGCGAACACCTTCGGCATCATTGACATGCTTGCTCCCGGCGCCGCTGGCTCCGGCGGGATGGGTGCGTTGGAGATGATGAGCCACGGCTCGGGCATCCGCTGCCTGATCGCCATCGGCGAGGACCTCGGGCGGCTCTTCGGCCCGACGGACCTCGCAACGCTGCGCCGGCGGCTTGAGCTTGGCATCTCGCTCTCTTCCTTTGTCTCGCCCACCACGAATCTGGCCGATCTCGCTCTGCCCGTGCAAATGAGCGGCGAGCGCGAGGGCACGATCCGGCGTCCGGGCGGGCGGCTGTGGTGGAGCCAGCCGCTGATCCCGCCTGCCGGCCAGTCGCGGACGATCGAGGCCACGCTGGAGGCGTTGGGGCGGCCGCTCGGGATCGAGGCCGTCTGGAGCGATCCGGAGGTCCTGTGGGGGCGCATTCGCGCTGAGGTGCCGGGGTATGCGCATGTTGAGCTTGAGGCGTTGCGGCGTGGTGAGTTCCCGACCGTTGGCCCGGAGACGCCACGGGTGACCGAGGTAGTTCCGGCGGCAGTGCTGACCGCTCCCCCGGTGGAAGTGCCGCGCACCAGCGAGGAGCGGCCGTGGCTGCTCATCCCGCGTTCGACGCGAGGCGGGTGGACGACGGACCCGCGCTGCCAGGGAGCGCACATCCTCCGCCGCGAAGCCACGCAGTACCGCGAGCCTTACATCCTGCTGGCGCCGGAGGAGATGAAGCCGCTGCAGGTGCGCGAGGGGGGGCGTCTGCAGGTGGTGACCGCGGCCGGGGCCGCCCAGGTGCGCGTGCGTGGCGACAGGGGCGTGCCGCCGAAGATCGCGATTCTCCCGACGGAATTCCCGGGACTGATCCGGACTCTCGCGGGCGCAGGAGAGGGTATGCCCGAGGAGCCCGGTCTGCCGGCCAGTCCCGTCGCCGGGCAGGTGCGGCCGGTCGAAACGCGGTAGCGCGCAGTCGCAGTGAGCGCGAACATCGCGAAATCGCCGGCTGTCTAACTTATTGACAATATTGCGATGACCTTACTCTGCCGGCTGCTGCGTAGCCGGTAAATGAGGCGTGGCTCCGTGCACGCTTTCACGAAGTCGCATGGACTGGTGATTGCAGGTGGAGCAGGAACACAACCGGCCCCTCCGCACGCTGGTGCTGCGGAAGGACGACATACGAAAGTTCATCGAACTGCTGATCGGTGCAGCGGATCACTTCATCGCGCCACGCAGGGCACTCCACGACGACGTGGCCTTTGCGGAGGTACACTCGGCGGATGAGGTAGAGCTTGATTACGAGAACTCGCTGATCTCGCCGGCCTCCTACGTGCTACCGCAGCGCGAGGCAGTCTTCACGTACGCGATGACAGAGGGCCAGGCGCCTGAGGTGAAGGCGACGCCCGAGCCCGAGTCGCACATCCTCTTCGGCGTGCGGCCGTGTGACGTGGCGGCGATTGAGTATCTCGACCGCTTCTTCCTCGGCGGTGAGTTTGCCGATGATGTATATGCGCGGCGGCGCGAGGCGAAGACGATCGTGGCGCTCGCCTGCATCGAGCCGCAGAACGAGGCCTGCTGGTGTACCTGCTCGAACGCCGGACCGGTGGCGCGCAGCGGCTACGACCTGCAGCTCACGCCGATGGACGATGTCTACCTGGTCGAGGTGGGGACCGAACGTGGCGAGCCGCTGGCGCATCTGGCGCATGAGCTGCTTGAGCCCGCGGATGAAAAGCTGGTCGAGGAGCGCGAGCGGCTCATCAAGGAGGCCTACCCGAAGTTCGAGCGGCGCGGCAACATCGCCCAGGCGATGCGCTGGATGAGCGGCGATCAGACGCCCGAGGAGCTTTGGGAGGAGCTTGGCGCCAAGTGCTTCTCCTGCGGAAGCTGCTCGCTTGTCTGCCCCGTCTGCTCGTGCTTTGACACGCATGAGTACGTGGAGGACGGCGTGGGTGCGCGCATCCGCTGCTGGGACTCGTGCCACTTCCCCGGCTATTCGCTGGAGGCTTCGGGCTTTAACCCGCGTGAGAACGAAGCGGAGCGGATGTACCACTACGCGCATCACAAGCTCTGCGGTGACACCTTCGCCAAGTACGGGAGGCCAGGCTGCGTGGGCTGCGGGCGGTGTGTGCAGGTATGTTCGGCGCAGATTGACCTGCCGCGCATCGCTCAGATGGTTCGCGAGGAAGGCTGGAGCTGCAAAGACTGCAAAGCCTGCCCGCATGCAGATGTGACCGCCGCCGCGGAGAAGGGGGACGGTGAGGACTGATGGAGCGCCAGGGCACCTATGTCCCACGCACAGCCACGTTGATCGAGTCGGTGGAGGAGAACACGCTGGAGAAGACCTTCACCTTCGAGCTTGATGATGGCACGCCGCTGCCTTACAACCCGGGGCAGTTCGTGCTGCTGACAGTCTTCGGCGCCGGCGAGGCGCCCTTCACACTCTGCAGTATGCCGGGGAACGACCCGCGCATTACGCTGACGGTGCGCCGCTATCCCGGCGGACGTGTAACTGAGGCGCTGCATGAGATGAAGCCCGGCGAGCATGCCGGTGTGCGCGGGCCCTTCGGCAACGGTTTCGCGATGGAGATGCTGCGCGGGCGCGATGTGCTGGTGGTGGCGGGCGGGATCGGCATGGCGCCGCAGCGTGGACTGATCGAGGCGATACTGCGGGAGCGCGATCAGTTCGACCGCCTCATCGTCTTCTACGGCATGGCGAGCCCCGATCAGATGCTTTATAACGATCTGATCGCCGAGTGGATCGAGCGGGAGGATATTGACCTGCGGCTCACGATCGACCGGCCGCATACGGACTGGGACGGCCATGTCGGGCTGATCACCACGCTCTTTGAGGAGCTTGACGTGCTGCCGGGGCATACCTCGGCCACGATCGTGGGGCCGCCGGTCATGTATCCCTTCGTGATCGCCGAGTGCGAGCGTCTTGAGCTTGACCCGGAGTACATCTTCCTGTCGCTGGAGCGGCGCATGGCCTGCGGCGTGGGCAAATGCGGGCACTGCGCGGTCAAGGGCACATACGTCTGCATAGACGGCCCGGTCTTTTCGCTGGTGCAGTTGCGGGAGCTTGAAGCCGAGTAGCGTAGAGCGCAGAGACGTGCGGGTGATAAACGATGGATGTGACGGCGCAACAGTCCGCTCAACTGCTCTTCGGCGCACTCGCGGCGGGGATCGTCCTCGGCGCGCTGCTCAGCCGCTGGCCGCGCCTGTGCGGCGCCATCTGCGCGCTGTCCGTGGCTGCCGCGACCGCGGGTGCGGGTTGGCTCGGGGCCATCGTCTACGGCTCGGCGATGCCGGTTGACCTGACGCTGCCGGGCACCGTCTTCGTCGGCCTGCACCTCACGAAGCTCAACATCGTCTTCGTCTGGCTGGTGCTGGGCCTCGGCCTGCTCGCGACGATCTACAGTGTGCGCTACATCGAACACGCCGCAGAGCATGCCCCCGCCGCGCCGGTGCTGCGCTACTACCCGGTGCTGATGATCTTCCTCGGCTCCATGGCGGCCGTCGTCTGCCTCCCCGACCTGCTGCATTTCTTCATCGCCTGGAGCATCATGTCGCTCAGCGGTCTCGCGCTTATCCTGCATGAGTATCACAAGCCCGAGGTGCTGGCGGCGGGCATCAAGTTCGCGATCTTCACTCTCGTCGGGAACGCGGCCATCTTCATCGCGATCATGCTCCTGCGCAACGCCTCCGGCAGCTTCAGCTTCGCGGCGGCGCAGAGCACGATGGCGCAGATGCTCGTCGCGCAGCCGTGGCTCGCGCATACCATCTTCGGCCTCTTCGCGCTGGGCTTTCTGACGAAGCTGGGCATCTACCCGATGGGCGACTGGCTGCCCGATGCGCATCCGGCGGCGCCATCGCCCGTCAGCGCACTGCTCTCCGGCGTCATGATCAAGCTCGCCGCCTATGATGTCGCGCACATGTCATTTGAGCTGATGGCCGGGGGCGGGGCGGGCTCGGGGTCGCTGATGGCGTGGGGGATGGTGCTGGCGACGATGGGCGCCTTGAGCGTGCTGCTGGGAGGCTCGGCCGCCGCGGCGAACAACGACACTAAGCGGCTGCTGGCCTACTCGTCGGTCAGCCAGTCGGGCTACATACTGATGTGCCTCGGCGTGAGCATTGGCTTCGCGCTGGTGGATCCGCGGCTGGCGGCGCTGGCCTTCGTGGCGGCGATAGTCTTCGTGATAGCCGACGGTGTGCATAAGTCGCTGCTCTTTCTCACCGCCGGCTCAATCCTGCACACCACCGGCACGCGCGATCTCGTGCAGCTTGGCGGCCTCGGGCAGCGCATGCCCTCCACGACGCTTGCGGCAATCGTTGGCGGCCTGTCGCTTGGGGGCATCCCGCTGACTGCCGGCTTCGTCGGCAAGTGGCTGCTCTTCCAGGCGACCCTGCAGGGCGCCGCGCAGCAGCCGCTGCTGGCGGTGTACCTGCTGGTGGTGGTGATCGGCGCGATCCTCTCGATGGCCTACGCGCTCAAGTACGTTGGCGCGGCTTATCTCGGCGCACCGGCCAGCCCGCGCTGTTGTGAGGCGGCCGAGGAGGTCCCGGCGAGCATGCGACTGCCACAGGTTGCGCTGGCGCTGGGGGCGGTGCTGGGCGGGCTGTGGCCGCTGGTGCTGGTGGGCCCGGCGCTCTCCGCGTGGGAGGCGATCGCGCCGTTCGCGCCGCCTGTCACGGGCGTCGGCGGGGGCATGCTCTTGATCGGCGATCCGCAGATCGGTACGCTGGTGGGCGGCTTTGTGCCTCCGGTGATCTTCGCGCTGATAGTGCTCTCGGGGCTGCTGGTCTGGGGCCTGTCACGGATAGCAGGAGTGCCGACGCGGGTGGTGCCAAGCTGGCAGAGCGGACTGGACCTGCCGCTGGCGCACACGCGCCTGCCCGCGAGCGGCTGGTACTGGCCGTTCACACCGGTACTGCGTAGCGTCTATCGGGAAATACGATTGCCGTTCCTCTCGCGGCTGTCGGAGGCTCCGGCAGAGCAGGAGGCTGCAGAGGCAACGGAGGCGGAACGCCCGGCCGTGCAGCGGGCCGCGAGTGCCTTTTCGCTGATAGACGGGGGCGAATGACGTGCATCGGCCGCATTACACTCAACCCGCGCCGCGGGGATGGCGGGCAGGGCCCCACCATCGGCGCCGTCGCAATGAGGACAGGAGGAGGACTGGACTGTGACTGCCGAACAGGTAACGCAAGGCCTGCGGGAGCGCATCGGCGACGCTCTGCTTGAGAGCGAGCCGCGGGGCGATCGGCGGGTGTACATGACCATCGACCCCGCGGAGGTAGTTGCCGCCGCGGATGAGCTTTTCAACAAGATGGGTGGGCGCTACGTCATCACCGCCGCCACGGACCGGCGGGAGAAGCATGGCAGCTTCCTGGTGACGCACTTCTTCTCGTTCGACGATGACGATCTCTACGTGATCCTCCACGCCAACGTGCCCGAGGACGACCCGCGCATCGCCTCCATCACGCCGACCATCCCCGGCGCAGGCTGGGCCGAGCGGGAGATGCAGGACCTGCTCGGCGTGGAGGCGGTGGGGCATCCCGACCCGCGCCGGCTGGTGCTGCCGGATGACTGGCCGACGGGCGTATTCCCGCTGCGGACCGACTTCTCCAGCCAGGACAAGCCGGAGGCGAGCATGGAGGGCGCGCCGCAGATGACGGCGATCCCCGAGGGAGCGGTCGTGGTGCCGATCGGGCCCTACTTCCCGACCCAGCACGAGCCGGAGAGCTTCGCGGTCTTCGTGGACGGCGAGGTGGTGGTCGGCTCAGACTACCGCGGCTTTTACAACCACCGCGGCATTGAGAAACTGGGCTCCAGCGACCTGACGTACAATCAGATCCCGTTCATCGCAGAGCGCATCTGCGGCATCTGCGGCTTCGTCCACTCCTGCGCCTACTGCATGGCGGTGGAGGAGGCGGCGGGGATCGAGGTGCCGCGCCGGGCGGATTACATCCGCACGATCTTCCTCGAACTCGAGCGGCTGCACTCGCACATGCTCTGGACCGGCGTCGCCGGGCATATCATCGGCTACGACACGCTGTTCATGCAGACGTGGCGAATGCGCGAGCCGCTGATGTGGCTGGCCGAGCAGCTTTCGGGCAACCGCAAGACCTACGGAATGAACATCGTCGGCGGCGTGCGCCGGGATGTTGACAAGAAGGACTTCCCGAAGATTGAAAAGGTGCTCGCAGACATTGAACGTGAGTGGACGGCGCTGCAGGAGGCCGTTCCGGGCGACCGCACACTCACCGCGCGCCTCGGGAACGTTGGCGTCATCACGCCGGAGGAGGTGCGCGAACTCTGCTCGCTGGGGCCGGTGGCGCGCGGCTCGGGCGACACTGTGGACATCCGCGTTGATCACCCCTACGCCGCCTACGATGAGCTTGAGGTGAGCAAGTGCGTGGAGGACGGTTGCGACACTCTCGCGCGCACCTTCGTGAGGTTGCGTGAGACGCCCGTGGCGATCTCGATCATCCGCCAGTGCCTCGAGCAGATGCCCGAGGGTGAGATTCGCGCGGAGATAACCGAGGAGATACCGCCGGGGCTGCAGGGAATTGCGGCCGTCGAGGCGCCGCGTGGGGAGTCGTTCCACTGGGTGCTCACGGGAGAGGAGAACCGGCCGGAGCGCTGGCGCGTGCGCGCGCCAACCTACTCGAACCTGCAGGCGGTTAGCACGATGATCAACGGCGACGTGCTGGCCGACGTGCCGATCGACATAGGCAGCCTGGACCCGTGTTACTCCTGCACAGATCGCATGACGGTGATAGACCGCCGCAGCGGCCAGATGCGCGTGATGACGCGCGAGGAGATGCGGAACAGCCGCAACAGGTAGAACCCGTAGTGCGGGCGCCCTCGCCCGCACAGAGAGCACGGACTAGTGGAAACGCTTGCCGTTGACCGTGCGGGCGGGGGCGCCCGCACTACAGGAGGACCTGTCCGCTACCTGTGCCGGCCGCCCGCACTACAGGAAAACCGGCCAATGTCGCTGACACACTGAGGTCCGATATGACGCTGCAAAGCTACTTGCCGACAATCGGGATCGCCCTCGGGCAGATGCTGCTGGTGCTGCTGGTGGCGCCGCTGCTTGAGGGCATGATCCGCAAGCTCCGGGCGGTCATCCAGTCGCGCAAAGGGCCGCCGATCTGGCAGCCCTACCTCGACCTGATGAAGCTGCTGGCGAAGGAGGATCTGCGCGTCTGCGCCAGCCCCATCGTTACGTGGGGGCCGCCGGTGATGCTGGCGGCGATCCTCGTAGCGGCGGGCATCATGCCGATGGGCGGGGCAGTCCCCGCATCGGAGGTCGCCGATCTCGTGGTCTTCATCGGCCTGCTGGCGCTGGCGAACCTGACGCTGGCGGGGATGGGCTTCTCCACCGGTTCGGCCTTCTCCAGCCTCGGCGCGAGCCGCGAGGTCATGATCATGCTTGCCGCCGAGCCGGTGTTGTTCATCTCGCTACTGGTGCTGGCGATGCAGTCGGGGTCGCTGACCTTCGCGGGGATGCTGGAGGCTCCCTTCAACATCGCTGCGGTGGCGGCCGCGATCACCTACCTACTGGCGCTGCAGATGTACGTCGCGAAGGTCCCGTTCGACATCACCGAGGCCGAGACTGAGCTGATCGGCGGGCCGCTCAGCGAGCTTTCGGGCCCGCGCCTGGCGCTGACGCACTGGGCGATCTTCGCCAAGCAGTTCATCTACAGCTCACTGTTCATCCAGCTCTTCCTGCCATGGACGATGACGGTGATCCCGTGGCTGGGGCTGGCGATCGTCGCTAACGTGGTGCTGGTGCTGGTGCTTGACCTGCTGGTGGTAGGTGTCGCGATGTCGGTCAATCCACGTCTGCGCCTCGATCAGGCGCTGCGCTACGGCATGACGCTGGCGGGCATCGCCGCGGTGGCGCTAATTTACTCGGCGGCTCTGTGAGGCAGAGGCAATGGGTGTACTGAAGACGCTCTGGAGCAAGCTGAAGCAGGCGATCCTGGCGCTGAAGCCGGGACGCGTCACGCTCGGCTATCCGTTCACACCCCGGGAGCCGGAGGAGGGCTTCCGCGGTCTGCCGCGGGTTGATGTGAACCGCTGCATCGGCTGCGGCGGCTGCGCCGAAGTCTGTCCGGCGCGTTGCATTCGTGTGGTGGACACGGATCAGACGACGCGTGTGCTGTGCTTTCTACACGAGCGCTGCACCTTCTGCGGTCGCTGCGCGGAGGTCTGCCCGGTCAACGCGATCGAGATGACGAAGGAGTTCGAGCTTTCCACGGACGACCCGCACGAGGATCTCGTGGGAGAGTATCACATCTGGATGGGCCCCTGCGAGCGCTGCGGTCGGTGCTTTGAGGCTCCGTCGGCACTGGACAGGCTCAAGCGGACCGGGATGCGGTGCGATGAGATAGACGCCAAGTGCGCGATTGCGTGCCCGGCGGGCGTCGAAGCCGACAGCGAGGAGACGAAGAGTTGATCCGTGACTGGCTGATAAAGAAGATACTGCCGCGCGCGCTGTGGATCTACCACGTGAACTGCGGCGCCTGCAACGGCTGCGACATCGAGGTGCTCGACACGCTCACGCCCTACTATGATGCAGAGCGCTTCGGCATCAGGCTCGTTGGCTCGCCGCGGCACGCCGATGCGCTGGTGCTCTGCGGGCCCATGACGCGGCAGACCGCCCCCGCCGTCAGGCGCGCCTATGAGGCAGTGCCCGACCCGAAGGTGGTCTTCGCCATCGGCTCCTGCGCGACCGGTGGCGGCATGTGGCACGACACATACAACGTCCTCGGCGGCGCAGACCAGGTGCTGCCGGTGGACTTCTACGTCCCCGGCTGCCCTCCGCGGCCGGAGGCGATCCTGCATGGAGTGGCGACCGCACTCGGCCTCACGACGAAAGAGGTCAAGGCGATGCGCGCCATCCAGGAGGGGAGCGACGTGGAGATCGAGGACCTGCCGGAAGAGCAGTGGCTCGTGCAGGAGCAGGATTGACGGGCGCGCATGGAGAAGACTGCGGCGGTCACAGATCCTGGCACGGGAGGGACCGC
>LSQX01185635.1_pt1 | contig 13147 bp, 12 predicted proteins | sample 654561 | NCBI WGS metagenome assembly LSQX01 (sample SAMN04489861, study PRJNA283612) | anaerobic digester metagenome | isolation source: 4 biogas reactors fed with cattle manure at either 37C or 55C with and... | place: Denmark: Kongens Lyngby | collected 2014 | reverse complement strand
TTAAGCTAAGAAAAGGTTAAGCAAAAATATTTAGTACAGATTCCCAATGGAGGTATTTGAATATGAGAAAATTTGTTATAAATGTGAATGGAAATCAATATGAAGTTGAAGTAGAAGAAGTTGGCGGTGGCAGCCAAACTGTAGCATACACAGCACCAGTAGCCCCTGCAGCTGCAGCTCCAGTAACTCCGACAGCTCCAGTTGCACCAGCAGCTCCAGCCACACCGAAACCTGTAGCTGATGCTCCTGCAACATCTTCCGCGCCCGCAGGCAGTATCAAGGTCACATCACCAATGCCTGGTACCATATTGGATATTAGGGTGAGCCCGGGTCAGGCTGTGAAAAAAGGAGATGTACTGCTGATCCTTGAAGCTATGAAGATGGAAAACGAAATTGTTGCGCCACAGGATGGAACCATTGCTTCCATTAATACCACAAAGGGTTCCTCTGTCAATAGTGGAGATTTACTCGCTTCCATTAACGGATAGACGCATAGCAGCTTATAACAAAGCCATTTGTCCAGGTTATGGTTGCGGAAGAGGGGCCGTATTTTAGGTGCATCATTTTAGAAAAGGAGGCTTAATGCCATGGGGATAAAAATAACTGAAACAGCGCTTAGAGATGCGCATCAGTCATTAATTGCAACAAGAATGAAAATTGAACACATGCTTCCCATCATTGAAAAGATGGATAAGATTGGATATCACTCCCTTGAGTGCTGGGGGGGAGCAACGTTTGATTCATGTCTCAGGTTTCTGAATGAGGATCCCTGGGAAAGACTACGTAAAATAAAAGATAAAGCGAAAAAAACAAAACTACAGATGCTGCTCCGAGGCCAGAATATTTTGGGTTATCGACATTACGCAGATGATGTTGTGAAATATTTCGTTCAGAAAGCTGTCGCAAACGGGATTGACATTATCCGTATCTTCGACGCATTGAACGATCCGAGAAACCTTGAGGTTGCCATGAAGGCAACAAAGAAGGAAGGCGGACACGCTCAAGGGGCGTTTTGCTATACCATCAGCCCGTTCCACGATCTCGAACAGTTTGTCAGGGATGCAAAAGGGATGGTAGAGGCAGGAGCTGATTCCATATGCGTCAAGGATATGGCAGGCCTTTTAACCCCCTATGCGGCCTATGATCTGGTGAAAGCCTTAAAGGAAAATGTTAAGGTTCCGATTCAATTGCATACCCACTATACCAGTGGCGTTGCTTCTATGACATACCTGAAGGCTATTGAAGCCGGCTGTGATGTGGTGGATTGTGCAATTTCGCCTATTTCCATGGGAACCTCGCAGCCACCGACAGAACCACTGGTGGCCACCCTTCAGGGGACTCCCTATGATACAAAGTATGATTTGAATCTTCTTTCAGAAATTGCTGAGTATTTCCGTCCATTAAGAGAGGAATACCTTACCTCAGGGTTAATGGATCCAAAAGTAATGGGTGTTGATATCAATACTCTCCTGTACCAAGTTCCGGGTGGAATGCTTTCAAACCTGGTTTCCCAGTTGAAACAAGCCGGTAAATCGGAAAAATTCCAGGAAGTATTGAATGAAGTTCCGAAGGTTAGGGAAGAACTGGGGTATCCGCCGCTGGTAACGCCTACAAGCCAAATTGTCGGAACACAGGCAGTAATGAATGTTATCGCTGGTGAGCGCTATAAAATGGTTCCCAAAGAGACGAAAGCCCTTGTAAAAGGAGAGTATGGAAAAACTCCTGCTCCAATCAGCAAGGACATCGTGAAGAAAATTATCGGCGACGAAGAGCAAATTACCTGCCGTCCAGCTGATTTAATTCCACCGCAGCTTGAGGAGATCAAAAACGAAATGAAAGAATATCTTGAACAGGATGAGGATATATTATCATATGCTCTGTTTCCTCCTGTGGCTAAGAAATTCTTTGAATACAGAAAGGCTCAGAAATATAAGATCGATCCGGACATGGTCAATTATGAAGACAAGGTTCATCCGATATAAGGCATATTTATGCTGAATCGGAAGTTTTGTTTGAAATGATTATCTGAACAGTATAGCGTAAGGAGCAAGCCTCCGTTATACACAGCAGACCTGTTTTTTCAATGATAGCTTGCGCTAATTTTAAAGAGGCAGGGGTCTTAGGAGCATTTTATAAACTGGAAGAGGCGGTGTCCCGCCTCTTTTTTTGGGAACGGAGGAAATCGTATGGCAATTTCTTTTGATTGCAAAAACACCGAAGGCTTTATCCATGAACATGAAATTGAATTCTTTAAGCCATTCATTGAAAGGGCACACGCACTTTTACATCAAAAGAATGGACCTGGAAGTGATTTTTTAGGATGGGTGGATTTACCTGTAACATATGACAAACAGGAGTTTTCCAGGATAAAAAATGCTGCTGAGAAAATAAAGAAAAATTCCGATGTTCTTATCGTTATCGGTATTGGTGGCTCCTATCTTGGGGCAAGGGCCGCAATTGAAGCATTAAGTCATTCCTTTAACAACATGCTTCCCAAAGAAAAAAGAAACGGTCCGGAAATCTATTTTGCTGGAAATCATATAAGCTCCGGTTATCTGACTGATCTGATGGACCTATTGGATGGAAAGGATGTTTCCATCAATGTCATTTCCAAATCGGGAACGACAACAGAACCGGCAATTGCATTCAGAATTTTCAAGGAATACCTTGAAAGGAAATATGGTCATGAAGAAGCACGGAGAAGAATATATGCAACAACTGATAAAGCCTGTGGTGCGCTGAAAACTCTGGCAGATGAAGAAGGCTACGAGAGCTTCGTTATACCGGATGATGTGGGAGGACGCTTCTCGGTGCTAACCCCGGTAGGCTTATTGCCCATTGCTGTAGCTGGAATCGACATCGATGAAATGATGCGTGGGGCGGCCGATGGTTATGAACTATTTCAGAAGCCTTTAGAACACAACCCTGCCTATCGTTATGCAGCATGTCGAAATGCTTTATACCGAAAGATGAAGACTGTGGAAATCATGGTGAATTATGAACCTTCGCTTCACTATGTAACTGAATGGTGGAAGCAACTATTCGGAGAGAGCGAAGGAAAAGACGGGAAAGGTATTTTTCCGGCAGGTGCAGATTTTACAACTGATTTGCATTCCATGGGGCAATATATTCAGGATGGAGTGCGAAACATTTTTGAGACAGTTCTGTGTGTGGATAAGCCGAAAAGAAACATTACAATTCAAAAAGACAAAGGTAATCTGGATCAACTAAACTATCTTACAGGCAGAACATTAGATTATGTAAATAAAAAAGCGCTGGAAGGTACTATATTGGCACATAACGACGGTGGTGTGCCCAATCTGCTGGTGCACATTCCCGAAATGTCGCCCTATTATTTTGGCCAATTGGTTTATTTTTTTGAAAAAGCCTGCGGTATAAGTGGGTATCTTTTGGGTGTGAACCCCTTTGACCAACCCGGCGTGGAAGCTTACAAAAAGAATATGTTTGCTCTGCTGGGTAAACCGGGCTACGAGGAAGAGAGAAAAGGCTTGGAAAAACGTCTTAATCGATAAGCTCTTGCAAATTAAGCGTAGTTTCCGTTATGCACAGCTATATCTCAAGTATATGGGGTGTGAACAGTAACAACCGATCAGAAAATTTTAGGAAACTTTATCAATCAATCTTGACAAAGTTTAATTCTTCATGTATAGTTTATTGTGTCAATCAAGTAGAAGTTCCACTTCTCACCTTGGGCCAGCTGGTTTCCAAGGTTAATCAGAGCAGGTTTATGCTATGGTTACAAGCAGGTGAAGTGGATTTACCTGCTTTTTTGTATGTTAGATCACCCAACTATTACGATTGGGAGTTTAGGGATAGCGAATATCTTCTGCCCCACATCAACAGAGCATGGCAGATAATATTTATCCCTAAAAACGGTTAAGTACACTATAATTGTACCTGATTATGGCGTACGAATTGAAATGGGCTCAAATGATTACGGAGGTGTTTTTTATTAAGAAAGGTCAGATTCAGGTGAATAATCAAATCAGGGACAAAGAAGTCAGGTTAATTGATTTCGACGGCACGATGATCGGGGTTGTATCCGCCAGGGATGCCCAGCTAAAAGCCAATGAAAGGGAAATGGATCTGGTTAAGATTTCACCGAATGCAAATCCCCCGGTTTGTAAGATTATGGATTACGGTAAATACCTTTACGAAATATCCAAACGGGAAAAAGAAGCAAAAAAGAAACAGACCAATATAACCGTTAAAGAGATTCGACTTTCTGCGAAAATAGAAGAACATGATTTTTCCTTTAAATTAAAAAATGCAGCTAAGTTTCTCAAGGATGGCGATAAGGTTAAGGTATCCATAAGGTTCAGGGGTAGGGAGATTCAATTCGCCTCCAGGGCGTATGAAGTAATCGATAAGTTTGCCGAAGCGGTTAAAGACTATGGGAAAATGGAAAAAAGGCCCGCGATGGAAGGCAGAAGCATGTCGGTTATGTTCGTCCCGGTGAAAGAGAAATAGCAATTGCCCATTTTGAAAAATACAAGGCATCAAGTGTTATTTTTTTTGGTAAATAAAGAGCGAAGGAGGTTTTGTCTATGCCAAAATTAAAAAGCCACAGTAGTTCTAAAAAAAGATTTAAGATCACTGGTACTGGTAAGGTTAAACGGAATAAAGCATATAAGACCCATATTCTTACCAAAAAGTCTACGAAGCGGAAAAGAAATCTACGTAAATCTACAGTAGCATCGGATGCGAACGCACCCATCATTAAACAGTTGCTACCCTATAAATAATAGGAAAGAGGTGTAAGAAATGGCAAGGGTTAAAAGGTCTGTAGCCACCAGGGCCAGACGTAAAAAAGTATTAAAGCTCGCCAAAGGATACTTTGGCTCAAAAAGCAGATCATACAGAATCGCAAACCAGGCTGTTATGAAGTCATTGGTATACGCTTATCGTGACAGAAAGGCCAAGAAAAGAGATTTCAGAAAGTTATGGATCACAAGAATCAATGCTGCTGCAAGAATGAACGGAATATCTTACAGCCGTTTTATGAATGCTTTGAAAAAATCCGGAATCGAATTGAACAGGAAAGTTCTTGCTGATATGGCGGTAAATGATGCCAAGGGTTTTGCACAGCTGGTAGAACAGATAAAAGGATGAAAAGTGCGGCATAAGCCGCATTTTTTCTAACACAATATGTGTTTGCGGTTAGGAATCCCTGATAAGAACGAGGGATTTTTTTGCATTTATGTTACAAAGTCAGAAAAGTAGTATCAATTAAAGTAGGAAAAAGTTATAATCTCAATATAGAAAGGCAGTACATATAAGGTGCAACTGAATCATTCCACACTTTAGGGCGTGGTTTGATGTATAATAGAATTGAACGTCAATATGAATCCGATGGGGGAACTTTTGTGGCTGGTGTGGATAACATAAAAGATATTTTCATAGTTATCGGAAACGATTTAGGATTGAAAGGACCTTTTGATATCATTTTAATGCTAATCGACATTGGTATTATTTCGTATATTGTTTACAAGGTAATTCAGCTGGTCCGTGAAACCAGAGCCATGCAGTTGGTAAAGGGTATCCTGTTTATCGTTGTCGGTTTGTGGCTTGCTCAACAAATTGGGCTGAAAACCTTGGCATTTCTTCTCGAGAAAGCCATATCTCTATTGGGTTTTGCATTGGTTGTCCTGTTTCAACCTGAGCTTCGCAGAGGTCTTGAGAAAATTGGAAACAGTGGTTTTAGGAACTTTTTTGTCATGGATGACGAAGAAGAGCGGTTGCGAACCACAGCATCAATTGAAGATATAGTAAAATGCTGTTCACATTTCTCAAATGAATACATCGGAGCATTGATCGTACTTGAGCGGAATACCAAAATTGGAGATGTCATCAATACTGGAACACAAATGGATTCAACAATATCCTATGAACTTTTAACCAATATCTTTACACCCAACACGCCACTGCATGATGGAGCAGTGATTATCAGAAACAACAAGATCAAAGCCGCGGCATGCTATTTACCCCTAACAGAAAACTCCAATCTGAGCAGGGAGCTTGGAACACGGCATCGTGCAGCGCTGGGAATTACCGAGGTGTCTGATGCCATATCCATTGTGGTTTCTGAAGAGTCTGGGAAAATATCTTATGCACATAATGGTGGGCTGACACGCAACCTTACTCCGGATACCTTACGAAAAGCATTGTATCGCTTCCTCCTGGATAAGAATAAAAATATCAAGAAGCGTTTTTGGTTTAGAAAGGTGAAGACGGATGAATAGACGTTTCAATCATTTTTTTGAGAATGACATTGTGATAAGAATAATTTCGGTGTTAATAGCCATATTGCTATGGTTTATTGTTCTGGACCATCAAAACCCCATCACCGAGCGTACGGTGTCCATACCCCTGAGAACAAACAAAGAAGTGCTCAAGAACAATAATATTAGTTTGGTTTCCTCCAATGTTCCGAATACGGTGGATGTTGTTATCAGAGGCAGACAACAGCGGCTTGATAGGGTTTCGTCCAATGATTTCTTAGCTTTTTTGGATTTTTCACCCATAGAGGATGTCAACGATACCGAATTGGGTATCAGTCTACCTGAATATATCGGAGAGCAGGATATCGTTGTTTTGGATGTTAATCCCAAGGTGGTTAAGGTCAATCTTGAGAATATTGTTAGAAGAGAGTTTCCCATTGATATTAAGTGGGTGGGAGAGTTCCCTAACGGGTATGAAGCTGTTAATGTAAAAACAAACCCAAACACAATCATCCTTGAAGAGCTTGAAAGCCTTGTGAACAGCATCAGCAGTGTAACCGTAACAGTCGACAGACAACAGCTTTTAGAGGGGAATTCCATCAATAAGCGTATTGAGATGTTCAATGAAAGCGGAAGAAATATATCCATCCCCGGTGCTAATATTCAAGTGAATGTTGCATACACCTTAACCAAAACGGTAAACGCAACCACAACGATTACCGGTAAACCCAAAGATGACTATTATGTTAAAGACTACACCCTTTCCCAGAACACAGTGCGAATCATGGGAGATTACAATCTGATAAAGGATATCACAGAAGTGAAAGCCGAACAGCTAAATGTTAGTAATGCAGAGGCTTCATTCCAGAAAGAACTGTTGTTGCAGCTGCCTGAAGACGTACAGTTATACAAGACCGACAGTACCATCACTGCGCAAGTGAATATCCAGCAGTTCTCACATAGAATGATCAGCATTCCCAAAGCATCCATTACCATCTTTGGCGGGGATGTTACCGGAAAGATGATATATCGTATTCTGGAAGATGATATCGCATTCAGTGTAAAGGGGCCGGGCGAAATTTTGGATTCATTGGATATCAGAGCTATCAGGGGGTTTGCGGATGTATCGGGTATCAATGAGGGTACAGCAACCATAGAAATAAGGATCTCCCTTCCATCGGGGATTTATATGGATGATACGGTTTCGGTCACAGTTGAAGCAGAAGAGGCTGTATTGGCGATTACGCCCACACCCACACCTGATGCGGAGGAGACCAATCCCTCTCCCAGCCCAGTGCCTGAAGATGATAATCGAGAATCAGGACCAAGCACCCCTTAAAACGGTATGTATTGCACCACCTTCTTTACATAATACCAAACACAGGAAAAACTACCAAGTCTATAAATTGTGCAACTTGCGCAGTTAGTGTATTCTGAGTGCATCCAATTTAGCAGAAATTTCAATAGTTTTACCTTGTGCATGGTTGTTGCATGTGCTAGAATGTTCCATGAACATTATGCTTTGGAGGTGCACATGGATACGAAGGATTTGTTGGAAATCATCCCCAGCTTATTAGGTGGTCTTGCAATATTTGTTTTCGGAATGAATATGCTTGCCGAGGGGCTACAAAAGGTCGCAGGTGAAAAGCTTAGAAAAATAATCAGCCTTTTAACAAGCAACCCGATCATAGGGATTTTGGTCGGTATTCTGGTCACAGCACTCGTCCAGAGCAGTAGTGCAACTACAGTTATGGTGATCGGCTTTGTAAGCGCGGGGTTAATGACTCTGAAGCAGGCAATCGGAGTGATCCTGGGTGCAAACATCGGCACAACCATCACTGCCTGGCTGGTATCGATAAAAATCGGTGATTATGCACTTCTCCTCGTTGCAGTAGGTTTTATTTTGTTCTTTTTTATCAAGGCTAAAAAAGTGAGGTATATCGGTCAGATTATTTTTTCCTTGGGGCTTTTATTTGTCGGTTTGAACATCATGAGTGATATGATGGCCCCTCTGGCCAAAGCTCAGGCCATGGAAAATTTGATTCTTCAGGTAACCAAAAACAAATGGATTGGAATGATGGTCGGGGCGATATTTACAGCAATTGTTCAAAGCTCCAGTGCTGCTATTGCAATTCTACAGAAACTTTCAAATCAAACGACAGCAAGCGGTGAAGCGCTGATGTCGCTTAGTGCTGCATTACCTATACTGTTCGGAAGTAATATTGGTACAACGATTACGGCAGTTCTTGCTTCAATTGGTGCAAGCATTAGTGCAAAACGGACAGCGCTGACACATACGATCTTTAATCTCGTCGGTTCATTGATATTTATTTTTTTCCTGGGTCCGTTTGAAAAGCTTGTAAATTTGGTCATGGGTGGACCTGCCATAGCAGGTAGGATGGATACAGCCATAGCATACTCCCACAGTATGTTTAATGTTGTCAACACAGTTCTTTTTATTCCGTTTATTGGCCTTCTTGCCAAACTTGTCACCGCAATCATCAAAGGGAAGGAACCAATAAGTGAAAAAACTCTGGTTTACATTAGAAGCAAGGTTTCATCGCCTACGATAGCGCTGGATATGGCAATGAAAGAGATGCTCAGGATGGGTAGGATCGTTCAAAAAATGGTCGAAAGCACCAAAGAGATTATCCTGGAACAAAATGCAGCGGTTATTCCTGAAGTGGAAAAAATGGAAGATACGGTGGATATGTTGCAGCATGAAATTCTCAATTACCTGTCCAATATCATCTCTGACAGATCATTAACACAAATTCAGTCTGTTCGTTTAACAGGATATATGCGTATGGTACATGACCTTGAAAGAATAGGGGATCATTGCGACAGTTCAACAAAACTCGGTTCTACGAACATTGAAAACAAAATTCAATATTCCGAAACTGCTCTGAATGAATTGAAGGATGTATTTGAGAAGATCGAATTGGTTATGGATAATACCCTGATGGCGTTGGAAAAAAACGACAGGAATCTGGTCATGCGTGTCTTTTCTGAAGAAAACAATATGGATGATATAGAAAAAGTACTCAGAGCGAGACACCTTGATCGCTTGAACAAAGGCGAATGCAATCCCCATACTGCAATAACCTATGTGGAGCTGATTCATACCATGGAACGAATGACCGATAATTGCAAAAATATTGCTGAATCGGTAATGGATGATATCAACCATCGCTTGATGGGGCACTATGATACCGATAGAAAAGGCGTTATTGTGAATGCCTCCCTGTCGTAATTCTCATAAGATGGAAATAGACATATTTGATATATTAATATAAAATGGAATTGAGCAGAGGCTGAATAAATGATATGCTATTGAATTAAGCTATTGAGGGCAAACTTAATGCTGTTTTCACTTGATAACAGCATTATAGTTCAGATGAATGAGGAGGTCTTTCTCTTACCATATCGTGAGGGGAAGAGTAGATGTATGACACTGGATTTGTTTGAATTTTTAGGGCAATTGGTCACAACTCCGGCACTACTCATAACTGTTCTATTGGTTTTGGGCGTTATTTTTGTCAACGGATGGACAGATGCGCCAAACGCTATCGCTACTACCATCTCAACCCGATCAATGGGCCCGCGCTCAGCGATTATCATGGCTGCAGTTTTCAATTTCTTGGGTGTTATGTTCATGACATTACTGAATGCCACGGTTGCACAGACTATTTACAATATGGTTGATTTCGGTGGAGATTCACATGATGCACTGGTTGCACTCTGCGCTGCACTCTTTGCAATCGTGCTCTGGGCTACAGCTGCTTGGTGGTTTGGTATTCCGACCAGTGAAAGTCATGCGTTGATTGCCGGTATAACTGGAGCAGCCATTGCTCTTCAGGGCGGATTGAAAGGTGTAAATCCATCAGAGTGGATCAAGGTTGTCTATGGTCTTGTTCTTTCAATTGTTATGGGCTTTCCTCTGGGTTGGATACTTGTTAAATCCATAGAAAAAATCTGTAGAAAAATGAACCGACGGAAAACCAATACAGCCTTCCAATATGCGCAGATCCTCGGTGGTGCTGGAATGGCCTTCATGCATGGTGCACAGGATGGCCAGAAATTTATGGGTGTTTTCATGTTGGGGGTTTTCCTTGCGAAAGGACAGGCAAATGTGACAGAGTTTCAAATTCCGTTTTGGTTGATAGTATTATGTTCAGCAGTAATGGCACTGGGAACTTCCATTGGAGGGTACCGCATCATAAAGGCTGTTGGTATGGATATGGTGAAGCTGGAGAAATACCAAGGGTTTTCAGCTGATATTGCCGCAGTTATCAGTCTGTTTACTGCATCAATTCTGGGATTGCCTGTTAGTACCACGCACACCAAAACAACTGCGATAATGGGTGTAGGTGCGGCAAAACGGGTAACCAGTGTAAACTGGGGTGTGGTGAAGGAGATGGCGCTGGCCTGGGTTTTGACTTTTCCAGGTTGTGGTTTGATAGGTTATCTGATGGCGATTCTTTTTTTCAAACTCTTCTGATGAGAGAATGCTGTTAGTACAAATCGTATATTGAAACGAATGATTACAATAAAGAAGGTGAGCAAGATGGCCCGCAATAAAAAAGAGGATTATTTTAAAACTTTTGTAAATCTGGTGGAATATTCGTGCAATGCAGCGGAACTACTGAATGATATTATGATAAGTTTCGATGCAGCAGCAATACGAGAGAAATTGGTCGAAATGCATTCTATAGAGCATGCCGGGGATTCAGAAAGACATACCATGATCAAAAGGCTCGCGCAAGAATTCATAACCCCTATAGAACGCGAGGATATCATGGCGATGGCCGATGCCATTGATAGTGTTACTGATAGAATTGAAGATGTTGTTATGCGCATCTATATGTTCAATATCCGGGATATCCGTGAAGACGCCATCAGAATGTCGGAAGTCATTGTAGATTGTTGCAGAGCACTTAAGCAGGCACTGCTAGAGTTTCACAATTTTCGGAAATCTCAGACACTTCATGGTTTAATAATTAAAATCAATGCGCTCGAAGAGGATGGCGACAAACTTTTCACCGAAGCTACAAGGCGTTTATATGAGAGTTGTAAAAATCCAATCGAGGTTCTGGCCTGGGATCAAACCTTTCATTATCTTGAAAGATGCTGTGATGCCTGTGAAGATGTAGCAAATGTCATTGAAAATGTAATCATGAAGAATACGTAGAAGGCGTATTAACTGAAAGCTGAACATCAAATGGTTTATATAAAATGATCCTAAGGGCCTATGCTTGGCCCAAAGGCTACGGATAGAAGAAGTGTATTTTTAGTTGCGAGGGCTATAGCCTAAAGGGTTAAAAATAAGAATCAGCTGGGGATTAGGTATTGATAGAGAAAACCCTAATCTATTATAATGGTTACAGCGTTCATGAATTTTTTATGGGATTGATGTGAGGAGGGGTTCAATTTGGGTAGGTTATTTGGAACCGATGGAGTACGTGGGGTCGCAAACACAGAGTTAACCTGTGAGCTGGCATATCAACTTGGAAAGGTTGGGGCCTACGTGCTTTCAGAAGAAGCAAAACAAACCCCCAGGATTGTTATCGGAAAAGACACCCGGTTGTCGGGCGACATGCTTGAAAATGCGTTGGTGGCAGGTATTTGCTCCGGAGGAGCATTAGCGGTCTGTGTTGGAGTAATATCCACTCCTGCCATAGCCTTTTTAGTTCGCGAATATGGTGCTGATGCTGGTGTTGTAATATCGGCGTCGCACAACCCTGCTAATTTTAATGGAATCAAGTTTTTCGATAGAAATGGATATAAGCTGCCAGATTGTATAGAAGAAAGAATTGAAGCCATCATTTTGGATCAGACCGAAACTGTGCCGAATCCCTCGGGTGACAAAGTTGGCCATATCATTAATATGAGTAACGGAAAAGCAAAGGATGATTATGTATCTTTTCTTTCAAGTACGGTTAACACTTCCTTTGATGGCTTAAAAATTGCTTTGGATTGTGCGAATGGGGCTGCCTATGAAACAGCTCCGCAGGTTTTCAGAAAGCTGGGCGCAGAGGTTCTTACTATCAATAATTGCCCCGACGGGCTGAACATCAACCAAAATTGTGGCTCCACCCATATGGAACCGCTCAAGGAATTTGTTGTTGAAAATCGTTGTGATATTGGCCTTGCATTTGACGGAGATGCAGACAGGGTTCTGGCGGTTGATGCAAACGGTATTACCATTGATGGAGATAAAATTCTCGGAATTCTTGGAACGGAATTAAAAAAAGAGAATCAACTTGTGAACAACACCATCGTAGCTACAGTAATGAGCAATCTTGGTCTGGATATCATGGCACGGGAACAGGGGCTAAACCTGGAAAAAACCAAGGTAGGAGACAGGTATGTTCTTGAACAAATGCTAAAGAACGGTCATATACTGGGAGGAGAGCAATCCGGCCATGTTATCATGCTTCGATATAACACAACCGGTGACGGACAGCTTACCGCATTGCAACTGGTTCAAATTATGAAAAAGACAGGGAAAAGCCTGTCTGAACTGGGATCAATAATGCAGGCATACCCGCAGGTTCTGGTAAATGCGAAGGTGAAGAACGAGAATAAGTATACATACATGGAAAATAATAAAATTGCTGAAAGGTGCAAAGAACTTGAAGAAGCTTTTCATGGTGAGGGGCGCGTTCTGATCAGACCGTCCGGAACCGAACCTCTGATTCGTGTGATGATCGAAGGAAAGGAGCAAAACTATATTTCGAAAAGAGCCATTGAACTAGCTCAGCTTATTGAAATGATGCTCGGATGACAACATTTTCCACTCTTGTGTGGGTGAGCTCGATTGACAGCTCCATCCGTGGGGAAGAGGATGTTATCGCGTATACTGCACCCATACGAGCACCTTAAAAGAACGGATGGAATGAAAT
>LSQX01252107.1_pt1 | contig 13149 bp, 6 predicted proteins | sample 654561 | NCBI WGS metagenome assembly LSQX01 (sample SAMN04489861, study PRJNA283612) | anaerobic digester metagenome | isolation source: 4 biogas reactors fed with cattle manure at either 37C or 55C with and... | place: Denmark: Kongens Lyngby | collected 2014 | reverse complement strand
GAAAATCTGTTTTTTTTTAACATAAGGAATTATAAAATGAAAGAATTATATAAAACAAAGGTAAGCGCTGTTGGCGGTAGAAATGGCACTATAACAAGTGAAGACGGCGTTTTAAATCTTGAAGTCAGGACTCCAAAAGAATTAGGAGGAGAAGGCGGCGCTTATACCAATCCAGAGCAGCTTTTTGGAGCTGGCTATTCCGCTTGCTTTGTGGCAGCCTTGAATTTAATTGCCGGCAAGAAAAAACTAAATATAAAACCAAAAGTTAGCGCAACAGTTGGACTTTTGAAAGCTGAAGTAGGATTTGATCTTTCGCTAAAAGTAGATGCAGAGATTGAAGGCGTTGATAGAACAGTTGCAAACGAGCTGCTTCAAGAAGCTCATAACATTTGCCCATATTCAAAAGCAACTAAAAATAATATTGATGTAAAACTCAATTTATTGTAATAAATTATAAATTCCAATAAACAATAGATAATATAATTAAACAAACAAATTGGGACGCTGCTAATAGCGTCCCTTTTTTTTAATTAATAGGATATTATTTGATCTAAAGTTGAAATCAGGGTTTTGTGGTCGTTGCGGGATTTGAACCTGCGACCTTTCGCGTGTGAGGCGAACGCTCTGGACCAGCTGAGCTAAACGACCATAATACAAAATTAATATATTATTTCCACCTGTCAAAGAACTTTATTAACGCATTTCCAGTTAAAGAGTCATTTACTTTCATTACACTTTCAGGAGTCCCAGTAGCAACGACTTTCCCGCCGTTTTCTCCGGCACCAGGTCCCAGATCTATTATCCAATCCGATGATGCAATAACGTGTAAATTATGTTCAATAATTAGGACGGAGCTTCCATTTTCTATTAGTTTGTGGAAACAATTTAGTAGTTTAGAAATATCGTCTAAATGTAGCCCGGTTGTCGGTTCATCAAAAATAAAAAGTGTCTCGCTATTCTTTGTAAGCTCGAGCTGATTTGCAAGCTTAAGCCTTTGAGCTTCGCCACCAGAAAGCATTGAGCTTGACTGCCCAAGTCGTAAATAATCTAATCCAACATCTTTAAGAACTTCTAAACGCCGCGTAATCTTTTTCTCTGTTTCAAAAAATTTAATTGCCTCGTTAACCGTCATATTCAGCACATCTACAATAGATTTTCCATTGTAAAGAATTCCCCTTGCTTCTTTTTTATAGCGCGTGCCTTGGCAAACCTCGCACTGAAGTCTGACATCAGAAAGAAATTGCATATCAATTACTTGGGTTCCCTCTCCTTCGCAGCTGTCGCATCTTCCCCCAGCAATATTAAAAGAAAAATATGAAGAAGATAAGCCTAACTGCTTTGATTGTTGTGTGCTTGCAAAGAGGTCTCTTATATAATCAAAAACACCGGTATAAGTTGCGGGAGTGGATCGCGATGACTTTCCAATCGAGCTTTGGTCAATCATTTCTACTTTGCTTATGTAGTGATAGCCTTGCAACTTTTCAAAGTTTTTTATGTAATCTTCATATCCGCTCAGCATTTTGCTTAGTCCATTGAAAAGCACCTCGTTTATCAAAGAGCTTTTCCCGGAGCCAGATACCCCTGTTACTGCGACAATGCAGCCGAGGGGAATTTCAACTTTTCCTATTTTTAAATTGTTTGCCCGTGGATTGGATAAACATATTTTTTTCCCGTTTCCAGTGGCACGCGTTTCTGGAAAAGGAATTTTCAGTTTACCGGAAAGATATTGCCCGGTTATTGATTCTTCTTCTTTAAAAATGTTTGAATAATCGCCGGAAAACACGACTTTTCCTCCACTTTCGCCTGCACCGGGGCCCATATCAATTAAAAAATCCGCTTCTGCAATTATATCAGGATCGTGCTCGACTACTATGACTGTGTTGCCAATATTTTTTAATTTGTTTAAAATATTGAGCAGTCTTTGTGTGTCGACTGAGTGCATTCCTATACTTGGCTCGTCAAGAATATAAACCGTTCCAACAAGCGATGAGCCAAGGGCAGAAGAAAGGTTAATGCGCTGGGCTTCACCGCCGGAGAGGGTTTGCGTCATTCTGTCAAGAGATAAATAGCCCAATCCAATGTCCAAAAGAAGCTGTATCCTGGTTTTTATTTCTCTAAGCACCTGCTCCACAATTTCGGCTTGATGCTCCGTTAATTCTAAATTGTTAAAAAATTCAGCTAATTCGTTAAAAGGTAGATGAATAAGCTCTGGAATTGATTTATTGCTGACAAAAACCCTTCGGGCAGAGGTTCTAAGCCGAGAACCGTAACAAGCCCTGCATTTAGTATAACCTCGATAGCGGTTTAGCAGCAAGCGATTTTGAATCTTATAACTATGGCCTTCAATTTTTTCAAAAAAACCATTTATCCCTTCATACACACCGTTTCCTTCCCAAAGAAAATCAATTTCATCTTGACTGAATTTGTTAAGTGGCTTATCAACTGAGATCCCAATTTTTGTTGCCTCGCTTAAAAGTGTGGTCTGATATTTTGTATAAGCATAAGTGCGGAAAGGGTGAATTGGTCTGTTGAGAATTGATAAACGTGTATCGGGAATGACTAATTCTTCATCAATTCCCATAGTTCTGCCAAAACCTTGGCAATTTGGACAAGCGCCATAAGGGTTGTTAAATGAAAAAAGTCGCGCATCTGGCTCTTGATAAACTATTTCACAGTAAGGACATTCATAAAAATTTGAAAAGCTAAATATTTTATTTTGATCTAGGCTATAAATGTAAATTCTTCCCTCTCCTATTTTGAAAGCCTGCTCGATGGAATCGCTTAAACGGGTTCTGAGTTCCTTGCTTTTGCCAATTGCAAGTCTGTCTACTAAAATATAAATAGAGCTGATTTCTTCCGGCTCAACCGATTCGACCTCATCAAAATCAAATACTTCATTTTTCACAGAATGGTATAATCTAAAAAAGCCAAGTTTTTTTAAACGCTCAAATTCCTCTTTTATATCCACTGCTTTCGTGGAAATTGAAAATAAAATATAAACCTTTTCTTTGAGATTATTGTCTATAAGATACTGACTAGCGGAACTTGGAGTGGACTTTTCAATAACACGTCCGCATTTGCAAATAGTGGTGCCAATTTTCCCGTAAAGCAAGCGAATGTAGTCATAAATTTCAGTAGTAGTGCCGACGGTAGAGCGTGGATTTCTTGAAAATTTTTTTTGTTCAATCGCAACAGCTGGCGGAAGTCCTTTTATAAATTCAACATCTGGCTTGTTCTGTCTTTCTAAAAACTGGCGGACATAAGCAGAAAGCGATTCAACAAATCTTCGATAGCCTTCTGCATAAATTGTGTCGAAGGCGAGTGTAGATTTTCCAGAGCCGCTTACCCCAGTAATAACTGTTAATGTGTTATGTGGAATTTCAATATCAATGCTCTTTAAGTTGTTTTCTTTAGCTTTTTTTATAATAATTTTTTTTTCTTTCATTACTCGTTTTATTTTAGTATTATGAAAAATATAAAAGATAAATATAGCAAATTTTCTGCTATTTTTCTATGATTTTTTTCTAATGTAACATTTCCCGCTGTTTTACGTCAAAATACATAAAGACAGATAGATAAATATAGATTGGAGGTTCAAAATGAAAAAGCTAACATTAATCGGGCTTTTTACAAGTATAGCACTTGTTTTGAGCGGATGTGCTGCAAACACAGGCACGCGGCAGGAATATTTTGGCTATAGCAAAGCCAAAGTTGAGGTGAATGAAAATAAAGAAAGCAATCAGATTGCTGGCTCTTCTCAAAGCCTTGCTTCTCAAACTGTTGACTCAGAGAGCGCTGATTCTCAGAGCTATCAGCAAGATTATCAGAATTATTACATTGCAAGAGAAACGCGCTATGTCCCTGTTTATGTTCCTTGGTGGGAAATTTACTATGATGGTTTTTATCAACCACATCCAAGGGTGTATGTAGTTGATTATTATGACGGTTGGCGATGGCGTTGGCATCCAGTATATTATTCCTACTGGTATGATTATCCATTTTATAGCTCTTATTGGTTCCCTTATCGCTATAATTATGGTTATTATAATCAGGGCTGGTGGCACTCTCAGCATAGATATGTAGTAGTTCCAGAGACCAAGAATAAGAAGAACGAGACGTATCGCGATTTTGGTCCCGGACGCGGAAGCTATTCAAATATTAACGATGAGACATCAGGCGGCAGAGGAGTTGCAACTACTCGATTTAGAACGGTTGCAGATGAGCCGGGGATAACAGTTCCAAGCGCTCCGAGTTCAGGGACGACAAGCACAGATATTAGAGGTGGAGCTACAAGAAGCACTACAACGAGAGTGAATCCAGAAAGCCCATCAAACGCAAGCCCAAGCACTGTTAAAAATCTTAATCCAGGCTCAAGCTCAGTTAATCCGACTGGAACGAGCTCAAGAGAAGCTGGTGCCACAAAGCGAACAATAGGCGGGACCAACAGCTCAAGCCCTTCGAGCAATGAAGCCTCAACAAATAAAAGTCCAGCTAATAACACATACACTGCACCAAAAGAAAGTCCAAGCAGCCCGGCAACAAGCAGTCCTTCAAGAAGAAGCTCAAGCGAGGGCACTTCAAAGCCAGCTGAGAGTTCGAGGAGCTATACGCCTTCCTCTTCATCAAGTCCAAGCAGTTCGAGTCCAAGCAGTTCGAGTCCAAGTAGTAGCGGTAGTTCGAGGAGCTATACGCCTCCCTCTTCATCGAGTCCGAGCAGCTCAAGTCCAAGTAGTAGCGGTAGTTCAAGAAGCAGTGGTGCCAGCAGAAGTTCCGGAAGCAGCCCGTCAAATTCAAACGAAGGAAGCCAAAGAGGTAGGAGGTAGAATATGAAGATGAAAAAAATTATTTGGAGTGCAGTAGCTTTTTTTCTCTTAACAACGCTGGTGAATGCGCAAACGATTGAAGACGCACTGCGTTTTACGAAAAGCAACGGATATATAAGCCCGCGCGCTGCTGGATTGGGAGTTTCATTCCACGGCATTTGCGATGACGTTGCTGCTTTAGCATATAACCCAGCTGGTCTTTCTTTGATTGGAAAAACTGAGCTATCATTCGGGTTTGGCTTTACAAATTTTTCTACAGAAACAAACTTTTTAAATCAAACCACTCCTTTTAACTCAAATGATGAGTATATCACCCATTTTGGCTTTGCTGTTCCTTTCGATACTAAGCAAGGAAATGGAGCAGTTGGCTTGGCTTACTTTTTAGAAAATAATTTCAATAACAATATGAAATATGAGGCTTTTAATCCTTTTTCCACAATGACTAATTATTATTCAGTTTTTGGAACGAGGATAAGGGAAAATAATTTAGCTTATGAACTTTTTCTTACTGACACAAATTTAAACAGTCCAATAACTGATAGCTTGCAGCAAAAGGCGTTTCTCCAAGAGTCTGGCGGATTGCATAATATTGTTGGTGGCGTTTCATTTGATTTGTCCGAATATGTTTCACTTGGAGTGGCTTTGCAAGGAAAATGGGGAACTTATAATTATAAAAGAAATTATTCAGAGCGCGATATTTACAATAAATACAATTATTTTGATGATGTCTACTGGACAAATATTGATTTTAATAGATTAGAGGTTGATGAAAGAATTGAGCAGAAAATTACCGGCATCAGTGGTTCAATCGGTATTCAGGCAAGATTTGAAGATTTGCTTAGATTTGGTGCTAATATCCGATTCCCAACATTTTACGAAGTTGAAGACGTTTCGGATATATACGCACAATCTTATTTCGACAATGGCGATCACTACTTGTTTGAAAAAGATTACCAATCGTCCTATAAATTAAGAACGCCTTTTGTATATTCAGCTGGGGTGTCTTTCCACGCATTGGACCTTACTTTTGCCTTTGGAGTTGAATATAAAGACGTAACTCAATTAAAGTTTTCAGACGCAATTAGGGATATAGAAAATTTGAATACTACGATAATTCAAGAATTGGTGGGACAAACTACTTGGGGCTTTGGGATAGAATATGAGATTCCTTATGCTCCAATCCTTGCGCGTGCAAGTTTTTCTTCTACCACATCTCCTTATGTTTTCGATATTCCGGGGGCTTCTTTTCAAACTGCCTCCTTGGGTGGTGGAATTTATGTCGCTCCTAATATAAGATTAGACGCCATTTTCCGTTGGAGTTCTGTTTCTGAAATGAGGACGAATTACGGAAATAGCTCTGATCCCGAGACATTTTCCCGTTATACTTTTAAAAACAATCCTCTTGATATTGGATTGCAATTTACATATAGATATTAAATAATTGAAATTTTAAAGTGGCAAAAACTCCTTTTTGATTTTTGACAAACTATTTGATTTTGCGGACAAAAGACGAGGGAACACCTCGTCTTTTTTTTATTTTGCTTTGTTTTGTGTTTTTCTTCTGCATTTCATAATGAGCTGAGAATATAAAGTATATTAAAGAAATAAAATATCTTTGAAAATTATTGCAATATTACGTAATTTTACAAAATAATCTTTTTTCAATAAAGATTTAAAAAATTAGTATTTTTAAGAGTTGAGAGCTAAAATGCTAATGTCAATTTGCTGAGCCAGACTGAAAAACAAATTATGAAAAAAATAAATAAAACTATGATTATTTCAATTCTTCTAATTTTGATACTATTAGCGCCATCGGATCTATTTTCTCAAAAAGAAGGTTATAATTGGTATTTTGGAAAAAATGCTGCCATTACTTTCAATAAAACTGATGCTTGCATTTCTCCTCCATGCGCCTTAAATGATAGCAAAATAGACACTTGGGAAGGCTGTGCAACAATTTCAGATAAAGACGGAAAATTACTTTTTTATACCGATGGAGTAAATGTTTGGAATAGATTTCATAAAATAATGCCGAATGGCACAGGTTTAGCTGGGCACCCTTCTTCTACCTGCTCTGCAGTCATCGTTCCCAAACCCAACGACAGCACTAAAAATATTTATTATATTTTTACAGCAGACGAATCGCCTTTTTTTAGCCCGCCAAATAATGGAATTCACTATTCTGTTGTCGATATGTCTGAGCGCAAAGATTCTGGCGATGTGATTCAAAAGAATGTGTTTTTATACGCGCCTGCAACAGAAAAAATTGCAGCCGTTAAACATTGCAATAATGATGACTTTTTTATTGTAACTCACGAATACGGCAATAATAGATTTAGAACTTTTAGAGTAACTGCTGATGGAGTATCGCGAACACCCATTTATAGCAGACTTGGTATGGACCACGATGGAAACTTGCTTGCTTATATGGGACAAATAAAGGTTGCCCCTGATAGCAGGCATATCGCAGTTGCAATAACAAACCAATGGGCATACCAAATTTTCGATTTTAACAACACTACAGGTGTGATAAGCAATCCCATTACCTTAACCCTTTCTCCATTGCAGCAAGCATACGGAATCGAGTTTTCCCAAGATGGAACAAAGTTTTATGGCAGCGCCACCACTCCGCAATTTAATGAATCCTTTATATATCAGTGGGATCTTTCCGCGGGCAATAATGCTCAAATAGAGAATACAAAGACCAGAATTGCTTATGATCCTTTGAATAGTAATGCTTTTTACGCAATGCAAATTGGTCCTAATGGAAAAATTTACGTTGCTGGCGAAAATCGTAATTACCTTGGAGTAATAAGATACCCCGATTTAAAGGGAACTGCTTGCTACTATGAATTTGCTGGTTTGCCATTGACAAAGGGCTTTTCGCAATTAGGACTGCCTACCTTTGTTTCCAATTACTTTGCTGCCCCAGTAAAAATTTCTGGAGCAAAAGATTGTATTTGCGAAGGAGAATCGGTTACTTTCACTTTGAATAGAATAGCGAATTCAGAATTTGCTTGGGAGGGACCAGATGGCTTTACATTAAGAACAAAAGATAGCTCCCTTACTTTTAATAATCCTTTGCCTGGCACTTATAAAGTAACTACATACGTTTTTGGATGCAAGACAACGGTCGATACTTTTGACTTAAAAATTGTTCCATACCCGATTGCAGAAATTTCTACTGACCGAGATCCGATAATTTGCAAAGGAGATTGGATTACTATGAGCACTCCTTATGACGAGAACTATAAGTATGAATGGACAACGGTTTATGATCCGGTAAATAGCATAAGAGACAATCCGCCTGTTTCAAAATGGTATTACCTTACTGTAACAAATGAGTGCGGCTGCGTATCGCGTGATTCTATTTTTATTGAAGTAAGAAACAGCCCAACGGTCGAAATCACAGTTGAAGGAGAATTTCCAATTTGCGAAGGAGATACCATTACTTTAATAGCAAATCCAAGCGAGGAGGTAAGCTATCGTTGGTCTCGCGATGGACAAGAACTGCCGGACAATGAAAATCAAAGCTTTTACGCTACTCGTTCTGGCTTTTATGAAGTGGCAATAGAAACGGAAGTTGGGTGCAAAGCAAAAGACACAATTACATTGGCTTTCAAAGAAACTCCTAATGTGATAATTGAGACAGAAAAAGCGTCCTATTGCGAGGGAGAAATTGCCGAGTTAAAAATAGTTCCAGATGAAAGCTCAAACTCATATCTTTGGTCAACAGGGGCAAGTTCTTCTTCAATTCAAGTGGCTGAATCAGGTGTTTTTTCACTTACCGTAACAAACGAATCGGGCTGCACACAGTTTGTAGAAAAAGAAGTTATATTCTATCCAAATCCAACTGTTGAGATTTTACCAGCTGGGGATACCGTCATTATTTGCAACGGAACAAGCGTTGAGCTTTACCCAGACAAAGCATTTAAAAGCTATCTTTGGTCAACAGGAGAAACAAGCGACACAGTAACGGTGAGCGAAGAAGGAGCCTATTCTCTCTTTGTTACAGATTCAAATGGCTGCTCTGCTTCAGCAGAAAAATACATTAGATTTTTAAATGTGAATTTTAGTAGCATTAGCGCCATAGTGTTTGATTCTGCTTGCATTGCAGAAAATAACGTTAAGCAATTCGAGCTGAGAAACGTAACGAAAAATGATTTTTCCATTGACACGGTTTATTTGCTTGGCGCTGGCGATAATTTTAGAATTCTTTCAAAAAAATCTAATATCGACCTTCGACCAAGCGAGAGCTATACATTAGAAATAGAATTTTCGCCAAAAGAAATTGATGTTTTTCAAGACAGCATTATTATTGAGGTTACAAATCCCTGCCCTGGCAGATTTGCAATGTCACTTACTGGAACTACAAAGCCAACTTTTCTTGTCTGGCTACCCGATACAGTTACTTTTATAGGAAATAATAACTTTTGCATTCCTTTGATGGCTAAAGCTGTTGCAAAAAACTCTAATATGGCAAGCTCAAACTATACCATTGAAATTTCCTTTAACAATAATGTTTTTGTTCCAAACGACTTAACTTATGAATACGCAGAAAATAAAGTAAAAGTGAAAGTCCAAGTCGAAGATCTTGTAATTAGCGCCGATGGGCTGGCTTTGGAGATGATCTGCGGGACTGTGATGTTTCCACAAGCGCGTAAATCTGATATGAAAATTGAAAGTTTTTCGGCTGATAAGTTTAGCTTGTGTTGGACTGGGCTTGAAAGCACAATAGAGGTGGAAGACGTTTGTGTTTTCCCGATGCGTGGAATTAGCTTAAAACTTGCATCGACTATTGAAGTTAACCCCAATCCGGTTTATGCAGGCAATACTTTTAATTTTCCAATCGTTTTAAACGCCGAGGGAGAAGGAATGTTCAAAATTGATATTTATTCTTTAGAATCCAAAAAAATATGGAGCGAGAGCGTTTTTAATACAAAAAAAAGTAATAGATTTGTCTTTCAAATAAATACAGATTTGTTTAACAATGGATTATACCAAATTCTCGTCCAAACTCCAAATGGAGTAATCAATAATCCATTAATTATTATTAAATAAGGATTTAAGTAACAATATGAAAATCTTCATTAGATTAATTGTAATTTTTGCACTATCTTTTCATTATGTTTCGTTTTCTCAGCAAGGAACAAGCTCCTCGCCCATAGAGCTTCCAAATTTTATAATTGAAGGTAAAGAGCAGCTTAACGTAAGGGCCGGAATGAAGCAAGTTCCTGATAAGCCAATTTCCTTAACTAAGGAAGAGCTTGATTCTATTAACTCATTAGAAAAAAAGCCGTCTTTTCTGCTGCCACTTAAAACAATACCTTATAAAATATACGAAAAAAATTTTTACAGCGGATTTTTAAAAGGGGAATTTGGCAGGTATTATAGTCCGCGAATAGAAGCTGGCTATGAGTTCGAAATTGAAAACTACAAATTATTTGCAAATGGAAACTTCGATGCAAGCCAAGGTCATATTGATAATGCAGATTATAACAGGTTCGATTTCACTGTTTCCTCGCAATACATTGCACCAAAGAAGTTTTACATATTTGGTGGAAGCAAGACCGTAACTTCCTTTAACGTAAAAAACGACAATTTAAAGCTATACGCTATTAAAGAGCCTGAGAAAAGAAACGCTTTACTACTCTGTTTCGATGTTATTTCTGAGGGTGATTTTGAGGGCTTTGCCTTTGAAACAGGCGCGCACATCGACTTTTTTACATTGAAAGATAGGAATAAAGAAAAGGAATCTGCTTTCGAGCTATTTCTTTCTGCGAGCAAGGAAATAGGCGATTTTGACATTGGAGCATTAGTTAAATATGAAGTCGATAATTTAGATGCGTTTAGCAACAGCTTTGCTCAATTCAATGGACGTATTAGCTACATTAACAGTTTTCTTACTTTTATCACAGATGCTGGTGTGCAAGGCAAAAGCGATTTTATTTCCAATGACTTAGGTTTATTTTTAGATGCTAATTTGAACGTAAATATAAATAAAGACTTTACATTAAGAAATAATCTTACTTCAAGATATTTCAAATACGGGCTTCTTGATTATTTTTATCAAAACCCTTATGTTACTGACAGCGCCGATGTTGCTATACCCGATATACTTAGCTTTAAATCTTCACTTCTTTTTCATCCATCAGACAGATTTTCAGTTTCTCTTTCTGCAAGCATTTCAAGTTCAGAAACGCAGCCGGTTTTCGTATACGACAGCATAGGAAGTTTTAACATTTTATATGAAAAATCGAAGGCTTGGGCTATTACTTGCGATGCAGACATTTCGCTAACTAAAAAAGATTTGCTTAGCTTTGCAATTACTTTTCAAAAAAATGAGTTGAAAAGCACAAGCAAATGGGCGCCTTACGTTCCAGCTTACAAGATTGCTGCAAATTACGGGCGAGCTTGGTCAGAAAAATTTGGCACGCAATTTGAAATCATTAGCTTTAGCGAAAGGTATGTAGATTTGTTGAATCAGCATAAGCTTTCTTCTTTCTTATGTTTAAATGCTTATGCAGACTATAAGTTAAGCGACAGTTTTACTGTATATGCAAAAGCAAACAACCTGCTAAATTCAAATGTTTTTCTTTGGGAAAGGTATAAAGAAAGAGATTTGTTTTTAGCAGCTGGCATTTTTTATAAATTTTAGAAAAAACGATGGCAAATCTTCCGTCAAATAGCTTAAAGCAAGAAGAGCTTGTTGGCAATTTCCAAGTAGATGACCCCAGCAACGATAGCTTTAAATTAAATCAAGGAATTGAATATCCCGGAGATCTGTCTGAATTTTATTCCGCGCCCGATGAAGAAGTTCAAGTCCTGGAAGAAGATCAAGTAGAAGAAGCTCAAGTTGCTGATGATGTTCAAGAAGAAAGCCTAAGCGGAATAGAGCAAGAAAGCCAGGAATCAGCAGTCCCAGCCGAAGAACCACAAGAATCCGTTTGGAATGCTTTTCAAGATAATTTTGAAGAGGAGGAGTTGGTTGGCAAAATCGAGCCCTTTGGCGAAGATGAGTTGGAGGATGAGTTAGTTGGCAAAATCGAACCTTTTGGTGAAGATGAGCCTGATGATGAGTTAGTTGGCAAAATCGAACCTTTTGGCGAAGATGAGCCTGATGATGAGTTAGTTGGCAAAATCGATCCCTTTGGCGAAGGCGATACTGAAGAGGAAAGCGCTGAGACTTTGATTGCTGAGCAATCTGCAATAGAAGAAGAGCTTGACGAGATTGCGATAGACAAGGCTTTTCAAGGTATGCAAAGCGAAGAAAGTGAGGATATTGACTTAGGGCAGATAGCAGAGGATGAAATTGATTTATTAGGCGATGATTTAAGAAAAATCATTGAAAATGATTTAAAAAGATCGAAAAAAGTAAAGTCAAAAAAAGAGCAGCCAACCGTTCCGAAAGAGCTTAGTGAAGAAGAAATAAAAGAAAAAATTGAAAGCTTTAAACCAGTTGACGATTTAGCTAAATCGCAAGTCTTTAATTTTGATGACATTGAAGCTGAGCACCCATCAAAAGTTGGTCAGAAAGCTATTCCAGATGATTCTGCAATAGAAGAGGAGCCAAAAAAAGCAAAAATAAAAGAAAAACCAGAGAAAAAACCAAAAGTAAAAAAAATAAAAACTAAGCGGGCAATTCCAGTTCTACTTGTTTTAAGTAAAATTCGCTGGGCTTTGCCTGTTGCAGCTTTAATCGCTGGGATAGTTCTTTTAATTTATTTTTATCCTAACTTAATAAGGGACGTGAAAAATATATTTACAAGCTCCGACAGTTTGCAAGTTAAGGATATTAGCCAAATTGATACTATTAGCCAAAAAGAACAAGATAAAATTGAAACCCAGCAAAAGGACACAAGCGACTTAGCACAAAAAACAGAAATTGATAGCTTGCAAAAAGACATAGATAGCTCTGTCGCGATTAAAGAAGATGAAAAGATAGAAAAAGAATTAGAAGCAAAACCAGAGCAGCCAATAATTGTTCAAGAAGTAAAAAAACCAGAAACAAATCAAACTAAGCCACAAAGAAAGAAAGCAGCTCTTGAAATTAGCAAGCGGAAAGAAACGCCTCCCCCCAGAGCCACAAGCATTAAAAAGAAAACTACTGAGCGTTCCATAGCAAAGCAAAGTCCAAAAATTATACCTGAAAAAAAAGAGCTTGCAACAATTGAAGATAATAAAACTGACGAACTTACGTCAAAAGTTATTAGTAACGCAGTCTATTCGGTAGAAGTTTATTCCACGCTCTCTAAAGAAGACGCTGAAGATTGGCAAAGGAAATTACAAAAACGCGGGATCAAAGCCTTCATTGTAAAACATTATC
>LSQX01130315.1_pt1 | contig 13149 bp, 12 predicted proteins | sample 654561 | NCBI WGS metagenome assembly LSQX01 (sample SAMN04489861, study PRJNA283612) | anaerobic digester metagenome | isolation source: 4 biogas reactors fed with cattle manure at either 37C or 55C with and... | place: Denmark: Kongens Lyngby | collected 2014 | reverse complement strand
GTACCTTCCACACCGGTGGTTCGGCTTCAGCTGAGGACATCACGCAGGGTCTGCCGCGTGTGCAAGAGCTCTTCGAAGCTCGCACGCCGAAGGGCTCATCTCCGATCGCTGAGGCAGCTGGTCGCATCACGATCGAAGACACCGAGAAGAGTCGCCGCATCATTCTCACTCCGCATGACGGCAGCGAGGAAAAAGCGTACCCCGTGCTGAAGCGTGCGACCCTCATCGTGGAAGACGGTGACGAGGTCGAACTCGGTCAGCCATTCTTGCAGGGCACCCTTGATCCCAAGGATATTCTGCAGGTGGGCTCGACCGAGAGTGGCAAGCACATTCCTGGTGAGCGTGCAGTGCAGAAGTACCTCGTTGAGGGCGTGCAGGGCGTGTACCGTTCACAGGGTGTGCCGATTCACGACAAGCACATTGAAGTCATCGTTCGCCAGATGCTGCGCAAGGTGACCGTGGTTGACCACGGTGAAACCGATCTGCTGCCAGGTGAGCTGGTTGACCGCGCCCGGTACCAGCGCATCAACCGCGAGGCGCTGCTTGAGGGCAAGCGCGCTGCAACCGCTCGCCCCGAAGTCATGGGTATCACCAAGGCTTCGCTTGCGACTGAGTCATGGTTGTCTGCTGCATCGTTCCAGGAAACGACCCGAGTGCTCACTCAGGCCGCCATGGAAGGCTCGAGAGACCCGCTTATCGGTCTGAAAGAGAACGTCATCATCGGTAAGCTCATTCCGGCCGGTACCGGTCTGGGTGTGTACCGTGACGTCGTCGTTGAGCCCACTGAAGAGGCGAAGGCCGAACGCTACCCAAGCCGCTTGTTTGCGACTGACGGCGCGTTCGACGAGAACGACCTGTCGTTCGTCGACTTCGATACGTTCACCGCTGAGGAGTTCAACCCGAGCGACTACAGTTAACGCACGTTTCACGCTCGCGCTGCACGATGAATCTGTCATGCTGCGCGAGCGTAGCGAGTCGCAGTAGCTGCACTTGAAATGAAACCGAGGGGCACCGTGAAAGCGGTGCCCCTCGGTTCTCTTTTCGGCGACACTCTTGCTATCTCTCCGTGAGCGCTGGAATGAGCAAGTACGCTGGCCAGCAAAGCGGTGTGTGAGTATGTCTGCTCATGCACGGTAGCCACTTGAGAGGTAATCCAATGAGCAATGAGCGCGAGAACCCAGAGGCGGGTGCGCCAATCGAGCAGACCGAGGCCACCGAGACCCAGCTGCTTGCTGCGGTCGAGCGGCACTCTGATGCGCCCTCTTCTGAGGCGTCCCCGAGCGCAGCTGCGAGTGCGGCCACAAATGATGCAGTCGCTGCTGTAGATGGCGGTGCCGCAGCAGTCGGTGCCGCCGACGGCGGCGCTGTAGCCGATGCAGCGGTGGGTGATGGGGCGGCTGCCGAACGCCCGAAGATTGCAGCGTTTCTTGAACCGCCGAGTGCTGCCGAACCAGAAACTGCGGCAGAGATTTTCGCTGCGAACGGTGCGAACGGTGCCAACGGTGTGGCAGGCAGCTTGACCGGCGGCACCGCGGCGCCGATCTCCGAGGGAGTCGTTGCGACTGAACCCGTGGCTGATGCACCAGTACTGGCTCCAGCAGCACAGGCACCATTGCCGCCGGTGCAAGACGGTGAGATCCGCATCAGCGCAGACCACCCCATGGCAGCGCTCTACATGCAGACGCCATTGCCGCCAGAGGTGAAGGGCAACCGGGGCGCGGGCGTGTTGATTGCGCTCTTGGCTGCCGTTGCGTTTGGGGTCGTCTACGCAGGTGTGCTTGCTCTCTGGCAGGCGCCCCACTTTCCGCCTTCAAGTTTCTTGGACCGTGGTCTGCTGCCGTGGGTGCTGAACTGGGGCTTCGCTGCCGCGGTGATCGGCTTCTTCGTCGGCCTCTCGTTGATGGTGCTGATCTTTGGCAAGGCTGGGTGGTGGGCCTACGCGATCTTTGGTCTCGTGCTTGCGGCATTTGTCTGGGCAAGCACGTTGCTGGGGTATGCGCTGACGGCTCATTTTGCTGGTGAGCAGGTGACGTTGCACCCGTATACGCTCGCCGTAGAATTTGGCTTGTTAGTGCCGGTCATTGCCGCTGGTGTGGTTGCCCGCGAGGTTGCGGTGTGGTTCGGTGCGTGGATTGGTGCGCGCGGCCGCCGCATCAAGCGTCAGAATGCTGAGGCTGTTGCTGAGCACGAGAAGGCATTGGCTGAGGCTCAGGCGGGTTAATCGTGTCTGAGCGCCGTCGTCGGGGTGTGACTCGCGGGTATGTCGCGGGTCTCACGCTTGCGGTGGTGATCATTGCGCTCACACTGTTGATTGTCGCGTGGTCGGCGATCTCGGTGTACGCAGCGAAAGAAGTTATTTCGACACCCGATATCGGTTCTGCGGTGGTGCCGCTGATGTTGTTGGTGCTGCTCTTGCTGCTCGCATGGAGCCTGTGGCGGCAGGCGCTGGTGCTGTTGCGGGGGCGCTATGGGCCGGCATGGGCCCAGATTGTGCTGATCTCGGTTGGCGGCTACTTGCTGTGGTGCGTCATGGGGGTCATCGCTGGCCTGTCATTGGCAGACACCTGGGTGAGCCCGTATGCGGCGAGCCTCGCGATTGTGTGGGGGGTGTCGTGCCTCATCTTCTGGGCTCTCTTAGCTCGTCGGGTCTACACTGATCGGCCGACTCCTAGATGGCCGTGGGAGCGTGACGACGATGACGGCCCTGACTGGAATCATCCCGACAACGATCCTTGGCGTGACGGGGATCGTGAATGAGCGAGCGTGATGAACTGCTGCCCGACGTCGTTGCTGAACGGGTGAGCGCTGCGGTCGATTCGTGGCTTCGCTGGTTGCCTCGTTGGGCGCCGGGTACGCATCGTGGCAAGTCTCGCATGTGTCGAAGGTGCATAGGATCGCCTGTTCTTGCGGCCGCTGGCCTTGCGGGCGATGTGCCGCACCAGGTCGTGCACGCATTGAACAGTCGCATGCAACGCATCATTGACCGGGCTGTTGACGATTACACCGAGCGGCAATTGCCCACGCTGCACGCAGAACTCACCGGTGAACAAATCTGGAATGCGGGTGGTTTCGAACCAGGTGCTGGCCTCGACCCTGAGTTTGAGGGGCTCGATCTTGACCCTGAAAGCGAGGACGAACAGCCGTTCTTGTTTACCATGGCCGAACTTGTCGAGCAGACCCGGCCTGAGCCGCCGTTGCCAAGGCCGCCGTTGACCAGTGACGAAAAGCGCCGCTTGCGCGAAGAGATCGACCTTGCTGATCGCGTCGCGCACAGTGTCGGGCAGCAACTGTGTTTTGCGCTTGCGTCACATCAGCCGCGAATCGAAGCCGCGATTGGCAGATTTGTCGAACCTCAAATTCAGGCGCTGCTTGATGAGCTGACTCGCCAGTTGCAGGCTCCACCGCAGTAGCGCCGCGGTGCGAAACTCGGCAATATGACGCCAAATGACCGCCAAATTCATATATTCAGCGGTTTCTTCCTAGAATTATAGGTAACTTGAGCCGCTCAACTTCGCGGTCGTTTTACTGACAGGATCATATTCATGAAATCACGCAAACTTTGGCGTGCGGCAGCCCTGGTGCTTCCGGCTGCACTGCTGCTCACCTCATGTTCAGAGCAGACCTCGGTTGCCCCTGAAGCTCCGGGTGCCGAGATCGAAATTCTCGGTAACTTCACCGGCGATGCCACGATTCCTGAGGCAGTGGACGCCGGGCTCGAGGTGGCACTGGTAACCCGCATCACTACCGGGTCATGGTACGAAACCTATGTTGCCGCGCTCGAGAACGAGGTCGAGGGGCTCGGTGGCACGCTGCAGATTCTTGACTCAGGCGATGACCTCGCGAAGATGGCATCGAACGTTGACACTGCGGTGAACTCGCAGGCCGATGTGATTCTGATCAACAATGGCACGGCAGAAGCCCTGAACGATTCGGTGCAGAAAGCGCTCGACGCAGGAATCGTTGTCGCCACCTATGACTCAGACATCACCCTCGATGGTGTCAGCTCAATCGACCAGAACGATGCTGCGCTTGCAACCAACGGCCTGCAGACCCTTGCCGATGACTTCGACGGTGAGGCCGGCATTGTGGTGCTCTCGGTCGCAGGCTACGCACCGCNNTCGTGACCCAGACGGGCACCGTTTCGGGTAATGCCGCCCTCGATACTGCCGCACAGGTGGCTGCACTGCTCAGCGCGAACCCGGTCGACGGCGACGTGCAGGCCATTTGGAGCCACTGGAACGAGTTCACGCGTGGCGCGATGACCGCGCTGTCTGACGCGGGGCGCAGCGATGTCGCGGTGTACACCGTTGACCTGACCGATCAAGAACTGCCCTTCTTCTGGGACGAGACGGTCGATTTCCGTGCCGCTTCGGCAACGAACCCCGCAACGATTGGCCGTTCGCAGGTTCGTCTCGCGTGGGTCAAAGCAGCAGGCAATGAAGAGGGCAACCTGCTCGTTGAGCCAGCGCTGATTACCAAGGCCGATCTGCCAGACGAAGAGATCAGCTTTGTCGAGCTCGTCGAATATGTACCTGCATGGAACGCAGATGACTCAACCTGGCCAGCCTGGATCAAGAGCCTGCACGAGCGTTCTGCACAGTGACCTCAACGCTGGCGCTGCGAAACGTCACGCATGACTACGGTGACGGCCCGGTCTTACAACACGTAGACCTGGTCATCACCGGTGGTCAGGTGCATGCGCTGCTCGGTATGAACGGTGCCGGTAAGAGCACGCTGGTGCATATCGCGGCAGGTTTTTTCGCCCCGTCCGCTGGCGAGATCACGATTGACGGCGAAGCAGTGAACTTCGCAAACCCCGCTGACGCTCTGCGTCGCGGGGTTGCGTTGCTTGCGCAAGAGGTCGATCGCGCGCTCGTACCTGACGCGACGGTGCACGAGAATCTCACGGCGGGCATGCTTATGGGTGAGCGGCAGCGCCTGTTCTCAGCCTTGCAGAATCTGGCGCGGGCCCGGCAAATACTTGCGAAGTACGGCGTTGAGATCGATGCCACGCGCAAAGCCGGTGAGCTGAGCCTCTATGAGAAGCAGGTGCTGCTGCTTGTGCGAGCGGCGGCGGCCAACGCAAAGTTTTTGTTTCTTGATGAGCCAACTTCGGCGTTCGACACTTCAGAGACCGAGCGTTTCTATGGCATTGTCGAAGCGCTGACGGCAGAGGGCATTGGTGTCGTCTTTATTTCGCACCGGCTGGGTGAGGTCTTCCGCATTTCTGACGAGATTTCGGTGCTGCGCGGCGGCACGGTGTCGCTGCATGCGGTGACGTCTGACACGTCGACGGCCGAGGTGGTCACTGCAATCACCGGTGATGCGGCGCAGGTTGCGCGTGCGGCTAGGTCGCCGCAGCCAGGGGCACCGGCGCTCGTGGTGCAGGGGCTCGAGTTGGGTCGCGGGCGAAAGCCGCTGGATCTGCAGCTGGGGCGGGGCGAGATTGTGGCGGTGTATGGGCCACTAGGATCAGGCAAGACCACGATCGCCCGTACGCTTTTTGGCTTGCACGGCCCGTATTCTGCGCAGGTCGGTGGTGAGACTCGCCTCATCTCAGACGCGGTCGCTGCACGAAAGGCCGGCTTTGCGTTTGTGCCAGAGGAGCGTCGCACACAGGGCATCTGGTTAGACGAGACCGTTCGCACGCACTTCGCGCTCGGGTTTCGAGGTCTCATTCGTGCCCGCCGCGAGCGTGAGCACGCCACCAAAGTAATCGAACAATTCGATGTGCAGCCACCGCGCGAGTCGCAGGTGCTGCGCCGCATGTCGGGTGGCAACCAGCAGAAGGTAGCGATCGCAAAATGGGCGAGCGTGCCTGGGCGAAGCGTGTTGATTCTTGACGAACCAATGAAGGGCGTCGACGTAGCCGCGAAAGAAGCTATCTTTCGGTCGATTGAAGAGCTCGCTGCATCGGGGGTGGGGGTGCTCTACCTGACGCAAGAGCCTGATGATGCGCTGCGCATCGCCGACCGCGTGATCGCACTTGATCGAGAAGGTGTGGCCTTCGACCGGCCGGTCGCTGGGCTCGCTGCGATCGACCTCATGTTCACTGAAAGGGGCGAAGCCGCATGACAACGGTACAGCCGACAGCTGGGTCTGCGCGGGCGCACAAGATTCGCGATTTCGCGATTCGCAATGCCGCAGTCGTGGTGATTCTGATCGTGATCGCGATCTTTGGGTTCGCCAACGAGAACTTCTTTACCACGGGCAACCTGCTCGACATCTTGCGTTCAATCGTCGTGAGCGCCCTGTTGGCGCTCGCCGTCACCTTCTCGCTGGTGGTGAACGGCTTCGATGTGTCGATCGGCTCGGTCACCAGCCTGTCGACGATCGTTGCGGCGTCGTTGATGATCGATTTTCGCATGGAGACGCCAGTGGCGATCTTGGTGCCAATTTTGTGCGGTGTCGCGGTCGGGCTGGTCAACGGTTTTCTGATCGTCAAACTTGGTTTGCCCGACTTGCTGGCAACGCTTGCCATGCTGTTTCTTGTCAGTGGGGTGCAGCGCACGATCACCGCAGGCAAGTCAGTGACGGCAACCCCAGAATCAGGCATTATTACGCCCTCGTTTAGCTTTATCGGGCGCGGCGTCGTGTTCGGCATTCCGGTTCCGGTGATCTTGCTGGCCGTGGTCGGCGTGCTTGCCTACCTGTTTCTCAATAAAACGACGACAGGTCGCTACATGTACCTCGTTGGAGGCAACGAAGAAGCGGCGCGGCACATGGGTCTACCGGTAGGACGGCTGCGGGTGCTCGCATACGTCATCAGCGGGGCACTTGCCGCGCTGGGGGGCATCGTGCTGACCGCGCGCATCGGTAGCGGACAGATTGAAGCTGGCGCGCCGCTGCTCATGGATGCGGTCGCCGCCGCCTATGTGGGGTATGCCCTGTTCGGGCAGAAGAAGCCCAGCGTCGTCGGTACTCTCGTGGGCGCCGTCTTGATCGGTGTGCTCTTGAACGGGCTCACCATGATGAAGTTTCCGTACTACGCTCAAGACATCGTGAAGGGCGGGGTGTTCATCATGGCGCTCGCTTTCACCTTTGTGCGAAGCAAGCGACAGTAGCTATCCACTCACCGGCGTGCTTGTATGCCGGTACTCGAAAGGATGACGAAGCAGATGGGCCTCTCACAACCCGACTTCGGGTACAACTTCAGCTTTGTTGGGCACAGCGACCAGGGCGGCCGACCCGATGGCTGTCAGATCATGGTCGACCGAGGCTATGCCTATGTGGCCCATGCGTTTCAGCAGGGCTTTAGCGTGATCGACGTGCGAGACCCGAGCGCGCCAGTGCCCGTCTCGTTCGTTGCGGCGCCCCCCGGCACCTGGAGCGTGCACCTGCAAGCCGCTGACGATCTGCTGCTCGTGGTGAACGCGAAAGACCTCTTCGCCGACACTGAGTTCAAGACCGAAGAAGACTATTACGGTCGCTCGGTGGGTGACCCCGCGCTCGCCGCAGCACGCGGCTACGCGGCAGGGCTCAGGGTGTTTGATATTTCGACTCCCGGCTCGCCCCGTGAGATTGCGTTCATGCCGGTTGAGGGTGTCGGGCTGCACCGAATCTGGTACATGGGTGGTCGCTGGGCATACGCCTCTGCGCTGCTTGACGGTTTCACCGACTACATCTTGGTGACGATCGATCTGGCTGACCCGACCAAGCCACAGATCGTGGGGCGGTGGTGGCTGCCGGGTATGCACCAGGCCGCAGGCGAAACGCCAAGCTGGGACACGGAAACGTGGCGGTATGGTCTGCACCACGCGATCGTTGATGGCGACACTGCCTATGCGTCGTGGCGCGACGGTGGGCTGACCCTGCTTGACGTCGCTGATCGTGCAGCGCCCAAACTGCTGTCGTGGAAGAACTGGACGGGGCGCGTTGGGGGAGCGACGCACACTGCGCTGCCGCTGCCCGAGCGAGACCTGCTGATTGTTGCAGACGAGGGCATCGCCGATAACGCCGCCGACGGCATCAAACGCACGTGGGTGTTCGATATTCAAGACCCGAGTGACCCCTTGAGCATTGCGACGTTTGCTGACCCCGCCGAAGTCGATTACACCGCAAAGGGCGGGCATGCTGGCCCGCACAACCTGCACGAGAACCGCCCGGGCAGTTTTCAAAGCGACACCCTGATATTTGCGACCTATCAGAACGCCGGCCTGCGTGCATTCGACGTGAGCGACCCGTTTCAGCCCGTCGAGGTTGGCGCCTGGGTGCCGCCAGCTCCCGCCCAGATGGTTGACACACGACCGGGCAGGCCGAACGTAATTCAAAGCTTTGACGTATTCGTTGATGACCAGCTGCGCGCCTATGTGACCGACTACAACGCTGGGCTCTATATTTTGCAGTTTGAAGGAGCGCAGAGATGACTACGCTGCCACACACCGATGCCTCTGCTCACGCTGCTCAGGTGATTGCTGAGTTGCGCAGTGCGTTCGGCGCTCGCGCAGACGCCGCCGTCGTGCACGACGCAGCATCACTCACTGAGCTTGGCGTCGATACTTCAGGGGTGCGGCGCGGCTCACCGCTCGTGATTGTGCGCCCCCTCGCCACCGAAGAAGTGCAAGCTGTCGTGCGCATCGCCGACCGACACGGTGTGGCGATCGTGCCGCAGGGGTCGCGCAGCTCGCTCGCAGGCGCTGCATCGGCAACCGAGGGGGCGATCCTCGTAGATTTCTCGCGAATGCGAAAGATCATTGCCATTGACCCGCTCGAACGGCTCGCAATCGTGCAGCCGGGGGTGTTGGTTGAACAGCTCGCCGCCGCCGCTGAACGCGAAGGGCTGTTCTACGCGCCCGACCCGGTGTCGTCGCATATCGCTTCGATCGGTGGCACGATTGCGACGAACGCCGGCGGCATGCGCTGCATTAAATACGGGGTAACGCGCGATTCGGTGCGCTCGCTCGAGGTGGTGCTCGCCGACGGCAGCGTCATCAATACCAGGCGCAACACCATCAAGTCGGTTGCCGGGCTCGACCTCACCTCACTCATTGTGGGGTCGGAGGGCACGCTTGCGCTCGTCACTGAGATCACCGTGAGCCTGCGTTCAGCGCCCGGGCCAACCCGGGGCGTCTCGGCAATGTTTGCCACCCTCGAAGACGCCCTCGACGCGGCGAATGAGGTGGCGACGGGTCAGCAGGTTCCGGCGGTGCTCGAGATGCTCGACGATGTCGCGCTCGACGCGATTCGCAGCTACGACCCCACCATCGAGGTGCCTGCGGCCGCGCGTGCCTGGCTGTTGGCCGTCACCGATGCGCGTGTGGGCGCGGACGACGAGCTCGACAGCTTCGCTGACATTTTTGCGTTGCACAATGCAATTGGTATGAGCAGGGCCGAGACTCCCGAAGAACTCGACCAACTGTTCGCCACACGACGCGCACTGCACCCGGGGATGCAGGCCTACCTCGGCGGCTCGCTCAACGGCGATATCGCGGTGCCCCGAAGCGCGCTTGCAGAGATCGTCGAAGAGGCCACCGAAATCGGCAAACGATTCGATGTCATCATCTCGATCGGCGGGCACGTGGGCGACGGCAACCTGCACCCCGTGGTCGCCTATAACCCGGCAGACGCAGACCATACGGCGCGCGCACACGCTGCACAGGCCGAGCTGTTGACGGCCGCGCAGGCGCTTGGCGGTACGATCTCAGGCGAGCACGGCATCGGCGTCGAGAAACTGCCCGCACTTGACGGCGAGCTGTCGCCGCGGGTGCGCGAACTGCAGCTCGCGATTAAAGCCGCGTTTGACCCGAAGGGTATTCTCAACCCGGGTGCCAAACTGTAGCGGCGCCGTTGTCGTCGTTGTCGTCGTCGGCGGCGAGCGCGTGCGGCGGGCCTTGGTCGCCAGATGCCACGCACCCGCTAGGATAAACCGGTAGATCAGAAGCGCAAACGAGAGGGGTGCTGCAGTGGCAAAACGCACGTCGAATACCGGCCCAACGGGTCGCCCCCTACGCTTCTACCCGGTGCCGAAGAAACTCGAGCGCCACGGCCCAGCCCGCATCATTGCGATGTGTAATCAAAAGGGTGGCGTGGGCAAGACGACGACGACCATCAACCTTGGTGCCGCGCTCGCCCGTTATGGTCGACGTGTGCTCGCGGTTGATTTTGACCCGCAGGGGGCGCTCTCGGCGGGCCTCGGGGTGCCTGCGCACGATGTGGTGACGATTTACGATCTGATGCTCGGGCATGTCAAAGACCCGCACGACGCGATTCAGCAGACTGAGACCGCGGGCCTCGACGTGATCCCCGCAAATATCGACCTGTCGGCCGCCGAAGTGCACCTCATCAGCGAGGTTGCGCGCGAGCAGATTCTCGCTGGCGTGCTGCGCAAGGTGAGCGACGAATACGATGTGATTCTCATCGATTGTCAACCGTCTCTCGGCCTCTTGACGGTGAACGCGCTCACCGCGAGTCATGGCGTCTTGATTCCGCTCGCCTGCGAGTATTTCGCGCTGCGAGGTGTCGCGCTGCTCATTGAAACCGTCGACAAGGTGCGCGACAGACTCAACCCCTCACTCGAACTCGACGGCATCATCGCCACCATGTTTGACCCCCGCACCCTGCACGCCCGAGAGGTGCTCGAACGTGTCGTGCACACCTTCGATGAGAAGGTCTTTGACACGGTGATTGGGCGCACCGTGAAACTGCCAGACGCGTCGGTCGCGGCAAAACCTATTCTCGACTATGCCCCAGACAACGCAGCCTCAGAAGCTTACCTGCAGCTCGCGCGCGAACTGGTGATGCGCGAAACCGTCGCCTAGAAGGCGCTCACCGTGCAAGTGACTAGCGAGCCCGTCGGAGCCCCAGCGGCAGCGGGGGCAGAAGGGGCAGACACCGACCCGTTTCGTGTCACGCTCGAGGTGTTCGACGGACCGTTCGACCTCTTGCTGAGCCTCATCACGAAGCACGAACTCGATATCACCGAGGTATCGCTCAGCCTCGTCACCGACGAATTCATCGCCTATCTGGCAAGGCTAGAAGCGCAGGGCCTCGACCACCTCGATCAGGCCTCTGAGTTCTTGGTCGTCGCCGCCACCCTGCTCGATCTCAAGATCGCGAGCCTGCTGCCGCAGGGCGAGGTCGTCGACGCCGATGACGTCGCGCTGCTTGAAGCGCGAGATCTCTTGTTTGCCCGGCTGCTGCAATACCGCGCATTCAAGCTCGCAAGTGCGTGGTTTCGTGAGCGACTCGAAGCCGAACAATCGCGGCACCCGCGCCAAGTTGCCCTTGACGAGAAATACCGAAACCGCGGGCCCGACCTGGCCTGGACTCACTCGGCCGCAGACTTTGCGGCAATCGCGACGCTCGCATTCGCGCCACGCGAAATTCCGATCGTCGGGCTCGAACACCTGCATGCGCCGCTCGTCTCGATTCGCGAACAGGCGGCGATCGTGGTGTCAATCTTGCGCAGCGGTGGCACACGCAGCTTTCGCGAGTTGATCGCCGGAGTCGATGTGAGCGCCGAACGCGGTGTCATTGTGGCACGGTTTCTCGCGATCCTCGAACTTTATCGACGTGACGCAGTCATGTTTGAACAAGCCGAACCCCTTGGCGAACTGCTCGTCGAATGGACCGGCAATGAGTTCTCAGACGAAGAACTCTCGACGTTAGGTGGCGATTATGACGCATGAGACGGCGCTGGCAGACGCGTTGGCAGAAGCTTTCGATCTTGGTGCCAGTGACGCTGACGGTCATGACCTTGAGGCCCGTGAAGCTGAGGCTCGTGATCTTGAGGCCCCCGACCTTAAAAGCCACGATGACGAGACCGAGGCGGCCACCGACCTCGCACGCGCAAGACAGGCTCACACCCTCGCGCAGCAGCTTGAGGCGCTGCTGCTGATCGCTGATGAGCCGCTCAGCGCGGTGAGTCTCGCGACCGCGACCGACCGACCCGTGCGTGACGTGCGACGAGAGCTCAAAGCGCTCAGTGCTGACTACAGTGGCGAGACCGGTGGGCCTGTGCGCGGCTTCGAACTGCGTGAGGTGGCCGGCGGTTATCGCTTCTATGTGCGTCAGAGCCTCGATCCACTCATCGCCGATTTTGTGCAGCAGCAGACCCCGTCGAAGCTGTCACAGGCTGCACTCGAAACCCTCGCAGTCATCGCCTACCGGCAGCCGATCTCGCGCGGCGGGGTCGCTTCAGTGCGGGCAGTGAACGTCGACAGCGTGGTGCGCAACCTGGTGGGGCGCGGTCTCATCACCGAAGTCGGGCACGACGCAGAAACCGGTGCAATTCTGTACGGCACCGACGACACGCTGCTTGGCTACCTTGGAATATCGAGCATTGACGAGCTGCCGCCCATCGCGCCGCTGCTCGACGACCCGAGCGAAGGATTCGAAGAGTGAGTGACGCAGCCTTGCCCGAAAAAGTTTCGTCTGACGGCGTTTCGCCAGACGACCTGCCACGTCTGCAGAAAGCGCTCGCGCACGCGGGGGTTGCCTCGCGCAGAGCCTGCGAAACGCTCATCGCCGGTGGCCGAGTGACGGTCAACGGTGAAACCGTGTACGAACTTGGCTCACGCATCAACCCTGACACCGACGAGGTACGCGTCGACGGGGTCATCGTGCAACTTGACGCGACCAAGCGGTATTTTGTGCTCAACAAGCCGCGCGGCGTCGTCTCAACGATGAGCGATGAGCAAGGGCGCCCCGACCTGCAAACCTACGTCGACGAGATTGGTGAGCGCCTGTACAACGTCGGTCGCCTCGACACCGACACCTCTGGCTTGCTCATCCTTACGAATGACGGCGATCTTGCCCATCAGCTCGCGCACCCCAAGTTCGGGGTACAAAAGACGTACGTGGCGAAGGTGCGGGGTCGTGTCACCCCTGCCGTCATTCAGCGGCTGAAAGACGGGGTCGAACTGGTTGATGGGCCAATTCGTGCCGATGCTGCCAAGCTGCTGCCGGGGGGAGCGTCATCGTCGCACTCGCTCGTTGAACTGACGTTGCACTCGGGCAAGAACCGCATCGTGCGCCGCATGCTCGCCGAAGTCGGCCACCCCGTCGTCGAACTCGTGCGCCGCCAATTCGGCCCATTGCACCTCGGTGCGCAGCGAGTCGGCACCCTACGCGAACTCTCTGCAGCCGAACGCGGTGCGCTGCTGAGCGCGGCGGCTGGCGGCGATTCGACCGACAGCACAGACCGTACAC
>LSQX01340382.1_pt1 | contig 13150 bp, 13 predicted proteins | sample 654561 | NCBI WGS metagenome assembly LSQX01 (sample SAMN04489861, study PRJNA283612) | anaerobic digester metagenome | isolation source: 4 biogas reactors fed with cattle manure at either 37C or 55C with and... | place: Denmark: Kongens Lyngby | collected 2014 | reverse complement strand
ATTTTTGGGTTTAACGCCGGCAAGAATTTCGCGCTCGCGTACCGGAATGCCCAATTTTTCGAAGGTTTCCTCAAGAGCGGGGTCTATATGGTCTGGCCTGTCTTCATCTCTGATGGGCGCGGCATAATAAATTATGTCTTGGAAATCTATGTCGGGCAGACGGCTGAGATGGCCCCATTTGGGAGCGGTCATCTTCTGCCATTTCCGGAACGAATCCAAACGGAAATCGAGCAGCCATTGAGGCTCGTTCTTTTTTGCAGAGATTATCCGGATTATGTCCTCATTAAGACCTTTGGGAATAAACTCCTGCCGGATGGATGTTACAAATCCCTCCTTATATTCCTGATTTACAATATCTTTAATAAGTTGCTCTTCTCCCATAAGAAAGCACGCGCGCCCGCGCAAAAAATAACGGACTGCAAAGATACTACTTTATTTCAAAATCGTGTAATATCCTTCTTTTCTGGGCTTAGGCGCAGGGGGCTCATGGCCCATATAGCCGAGAGCCATACTTCCTACTCCATAATAATCTTCCGGCACCCCGATTTGTTTGCGAAGGGCTGCGCCACCCTCTTCCTCAAACATCTCCTGGCAACGGTTTATCCAACAGGCGCCAAGTCCGAGACTATGGGCTGCAAGCAGCATATTGCCGAGCACCAAACTTCCATCCTTGAGACAGTTTTTGTTGGATTCCTTCGAAAAAACCAGCACGATAGTGGGGGCTCCGAAATATGGGTCGATATCTTCTCTTTTCCATGTCAGCGCATTGAGCCTGCGCAGTTTAGAATTGATTTCGGGGTTTTGTACAGCAAAAATCAGAGGTTCTTGCGTGCCGCGCGCTGTGGGAGCCCAAGTGCCGGCTTCCAATACCGCTTGCAATTCCTCGTCTTTTATTTGTTCTCCGCGGAAACGCCTGATGCTGCGGCGCTCCCTTATTGCTTTTAAAACTTCATTATCCATAGTAAACAAATTTACATAAAATCCCGCTATTACCAATAATTACATTAAAAATGCTAACTTCGCATTGAATTCTAAAGAGCTCTAAAGAGCAATGATTATGAACAGCTTCGGTAAATATTTCAAGGTGTCGATATTCGGCGAATCTCACGGCCCCGCTATAGGTGTAACCATTGACGGCGTGCCCGGAAACATACCTCTCTATGAAGATGAGTTTGAAAAAGATATTGCCCGCAGAGCTTCCGGAGGCAAAGGTACCACTAAACGCAAAGAGGCCGATAGAGCAAGGGTTTTGAGCGGTACATATAACGGAATAACAACAGGCGCTCCTCTTACCATAATCTTTTGGAACAGCAATATAGAAAGCCAGGACTATCTTAAATTCGATGATATACCTCGCCCGGGCCATGCTGATTTGGTGGCTAATATAAAATATAATTTCGCAAACGACCCACGTGGCGGCGGACATTTTTCCGGCCGCCTTACACTACCCATTGTAGCTGCGGGGGTTGTAGCCAAGCAAATACTCAAATTCCATTTTAATCCCGATCTTGAAGAAGAAATGGAGGAGACGGAGGGGGTGGATTTTTCCAAACTCCCGCATGACAAAATGCAAAAGCCGACGGAAGAAGATGACAACTTCACCCCGCCGGAATTTTCAATTAATGCTGAACTGTTGGAAATAGGCGGCGAAACAGATAAAAGCAAGTGGGATGCCCTGTTGGATCGTACGGCAAAGGAAGGAGATTCTTTGGGAGGGGTTATTGAATGCCGGGTAAAGGGCCTGCCCATAGGCTTAGGTGAACCTTTTTGGGATGGAATGGAGTCTTTGCTGTCGCACGCGATTTTTGCTATTCCGGGTATTCGCGGGATAGAATTCGGAGATGGATTCCGCGCTGCGCGTATGAAAGGCTCAGAGCATAATGACCCATGGGGTCCGACAGGACCGATAAAAAACGGGGCCGGAGGAATAAACGGGGGAATTTCCAATAGCGGAGATCTTGTCTTCCGCGTAGCAGTAAAACCCACTTCAAGCGTCGCAGCTCCGCAAAAAACCTGGAACTTCGCTACAAAACGCGAAGAGATTTTGCAGGTACGCGGACGTCACGATGTCTGCTTCGCCCTTCGTACTCCGGTAATTGTAGAAGCCATGACGGCAATCGTGCTTGCCGATTTGCTGTAGACAAGCGTTGCTGCCGTGGGCGGTTTTCTCCTTGAGAACGTTTCGACAATATTCTTTTGCTGCGGCCGATCCTAACGCGCTCCGCCGCCGAAGCCGCCACCGCTGAAGCCGCCTCCGCCGCCGAAAGAAGTGCCTCCGCCGAAACCCCCGAAACTGCCGCTGCTGCGGCTCATGGCATCCGCTGCACGCACTTGCGCATTGGTAATAGAATTGGAAAGCATGGAATTCCTCCAAAGTATCCAATTCACGGTATTGAAGTCGTAAGCCATTACCTCTTCGAAGAATTGAGGATCTATATCGTGCAGTTCTTTTGCCACCTTATCGGCAATGCCGAAAATCGAGGCGAACACCAAATAATCCTGCCACAGCCCCACTTCACGGGAAGTCCTCTCTCCTACAAGCGTAAAGTCGTTAAGGAATTTCTTGAAGCCGAGCAGTTTGCGGGCTTCCGCCTGGCCTTTGGGAGTGTATCTTTGACCTTCAATCAGCGATGCTTCTTCAAGACTGTCCCGGCCGGCTTCCAAAGAGTTTTCTATCCATTTATTTACACGGCTGGTGTGCCTTCGCGACCATCTGGAAAACTCTTTCTCCTGCAAAATCTCATCTTTGCCGGAGGCATCTTTCATCATATCATAAAGACCTCGCGCATTGGCATCAAGGGCACCGGCCTTGCTGTCGTTAAAGGCTAAATCTATCTTTTTTTCATCTTTCTTTATTACCTCAATCGCCCCCTTATAAATCATCCTTAGAATAAGAGCGGAAGCATAGGTATTGCCCGCTTTCCCGGTTTCGCCCAAGCGTTTAAGGGTATAATTGCTCTTTTGCAAATCGCCATCGTACGGCACCTCTCTGCTCCATTCCACCTTCGATGGCTTGCAACCGAGTATACGTCTTTTACTTGCAGCAGAACCGGCTAACCCGCCGAAAACAATAAGAAAGGGAAGAGATATTAAAAAGATGTTGAGGAGTTCTTCCAAGAAATCATTCCTATCCTTTTTTTCATCCTCAAATTCAGAGCCCTCAAGAGCTTTCGCAAGCACCTCTTCAAAGCCCCTGTTTCGCACGCTCGAACTATTGAAAAAGCCTTTTTCGAAGCGCAAAAGCACTATTACCGAAGATTTTCGGGAAAACGACTCACTGCTCTCGAAAACTATATCTTCCCCATCTTTGAATGATTCCCCCACAAAACCGAAGCCCCAAAAACGGGTACTGTCCGGCACATTGCTTATTCTTACCTTCACATTCTTAGGACGGCTCGAAAGGCCCGGGGAAACCAATTGCAAATGCAGCATATCGGCATCTGAAAGACTCTTTACTGCATTTGTCATGGTATAGCTCACGGTATAGACATGGTCGCCGTAAGTGCCTAAACCCCAGCAAATCTCCACGCCATCTCCGGTATAATGCAAACCGCACCTTCCGGCTTTTTTCGATATGGAGCGGTCTACATCCCACCTGCCTTCGTTTATATAATCAAGACCGCTTTCATCGCTCACGCTCAGATTCTCTATGGAAATGTCGCCCAAATTGTTGCGGACAAGATACCATTCGGTGCCTTCCGTAACTCTTACATCCCACACCTCGCTTATATTCGCACTGCCGTCACGCTGCAAGCTGACGCTGATATCGATATTCCTGATTGTAGGATAATCGGCAAAAGCGGCAATGCTGAAAAGCAAGGCCGCTGCAATGACTATGATTCGCCTCATATCTTCATGGATGGCATGTCGGTCTTTCCAGCAGGCTCGGCCAAATAGTCTTTGGTAGTGAAACGCAGGAGACCAGCGATTATGCTATCTGGGAACTGACGCACCATGCGATTGAATTTGGTAACGGTATCGTTATAAGTCATACGGGCAAGACGCACCTGGTTTTCATAAGTGTTCACGCTGTCCATCGTCTTGAGATATTGCTGGTTGGCTTTGAGTTCGGGATAGCGCTCCACAACTAATTTTATCTGCCCGAAAGCCTTGCTCAAAGCATCCTCCTGCACTTGGGCTTCAGCAGCTGAGCTACTCGGAGTTATCTCTTTGCGCTGGCCGATTACTTCCATAATGGTTTTATACTCGTGCTCGTTGTAGCTTTTTACAAGTTCAGCAAGCGACGTAAGGGCATCCCAACGGCTGTTTTGCTGTACGCCAATCTGGCTCATAGAGTTTTTGCAAAGTTCTTCTGCGCTTACAAGCTTGCGCTGTAGGCCTATCCCCCATATCACGAGAATGGCAAGGACGGCAAGGATGATAATTATGATTGTCATAGTATGCAAAAGTACATAAAATTTTCCGTATATTTGCACCCTCGCCTTGGTGGTGGAAAGGTAGACACGAGGGACTTAAAATCCCTTGGACAGAAATGTCCGTGCGGGTTCAATTCCCGCCCGAGGCACAAAGAGAGCCGACGCAATTGCGCCGGCTTTTTGCGTATATTTCGTTTTCCATAACGGCTGCTTTGAATCACCCTTATGATTGTCGGGACACGGTCTCTACTATTTGAACAAAAGGCGGAAGTGCCGAGCGTTAACTGACTGCAATTTTGCGGTTCCAGAGGACTGCAATGGTTAAAGTGCCGATAAGGGCGACACCTGTCATAAGGAGGAAAATCGGATGCCAACCAAAGGTGTCGGCAAATTTTCCAAGCGGATATCCTGTAATGAGGGTGCTGAGATAACTCATGAATCCTATAATTCCAACTGCGGAAGAAGCGGCCTTCTTGGAAACCTCGTTGGAGGCGATTACCCCAAGAAGAGCCTGAGGGCCGTAAAGGAAGAAACCTGCAAGGGCAAGCACAATAAGGAAGAGCACGGGAGAGTTCATGTCCTGGATAAAATGCAGGGCCACCATACAAACGGCAACCAGAGCCATCTCTATGGCGCATACACGTTGGGACTGACTCTTGAATAGTTTATCTGAAACAAGTCCTGCGACAATCATTCCAAAACAGCCGGCCACCTCGAAAATTGCAACTGTCCAGCCGGACAGAGATGAACTTAAACCCATATCTTGAAGCATGGAAGGACCCCAGTCAAGAATTGCGAAACGCACTATATAAACGAACAGATCGGTTATTGCCAATATCCATACGATAGGATTCAGGAAGACTTTTTGAATGAGGAATTTTCTCCACTCTTTTTTGTCTTTGGCTTTATCATCATCCAACTCTCCCTTTACCTTGGGCAATTCAGGGAGCCCCACAGATTTAGGAGTATCTCTCAGAGTAATTATGATAAAGAATATCCCCACAAAAGCAATAGAGGCAGGAACCCAGAAAGCCATCTGCCATGAGGTCATATATCCGCAAATCACTGACACTATAAATGCACCTATACTATGGGATGTATTCCATATGCTCATCTTTGTCGCAAGTTCATGCGGCGGCACCCAACTCACCATAAGGTGATTGCAAGGCGCAAATCCACATCCTTGAAATATCTGATTGATAATATACAGGACGCCCATTATCGTAACGAAACCACCGATAAAGTCAGGGCCTCCTGTGGCTCCGGTGATGAGCGTGGTAAGTTTGTCTGTAAAGCCGAAAAGAATGTTTGCAAGTACACAGACTGAAAGGCCTACGACAAGATGCCAACGGGCATTGGTGCGGTCGCCTAAAACTCCGTTGATTAGTTTTGATACGCCATAAATGATGCCTCCTGCAGACATAATGGCTCCGAATTGAGCCTTGGTTATCTCCGGATAAACATCCTGCAGGAGCGGAATCGCAAACGAAAAGTTCTTACGGACAAAGTAGAACATCGAATAGCCTATCATCGAGCTGATGATGACTCGCCACTGCCAATACTTAAAACTATGTTTTGTGGGTTTCATAAACTAAATTTCTTTCACTTTATTGTAAGCTGCGACTATTTCTTCTACGAGAGGATCTCCGGACTCAATTCCGGTATATTTTATGATGGTTGCTTCTAAACCAAATGTCCTGATGGACTCAAGCATCTCTACGCTCTGCGGGTCCTCGGCATTGTCAAAATGGAGGGCGGCGCCGATGGCAAGTAGAAGTTTGTCGTAAGGAAGACCGAAACCCTTGGCTGTGAGCATAGGGTAGATAAGACGGTCGTTAGGGGCAAGTTTACGGAGAGGCTCGCGGCCGACTCTGTCGCACTCGTCACTTAGGTATGGATTGCTGAACCGCTTGAGTATCTTCTCTATATAGGCAAAATGAGCCTCGCGATCGAAGCCGAATTTGCGTATGAGAGCCTCACCGCTTTGCTGCATGGCTGCACGAACAATAGGGAGGATAACAGGCTCAGCGACACAATCTCCGATGGTATCAAGCCCCTTAAGCTTGCCAAGGTAAGCGGCTGTTGCATGACCTGTATTGAGGGTGAAGAGCTTGCGCTCTACATATGCAAGAAGATTATCTACGGGGGTCATGCCCTGTATCTGAGGAACCTCTCCGACAAAGGCGGAACGCTCTACACACCACTCGAAATACTCCTCAACGGCAACATCGAGAGGAATCTCGCAATGAACAGGAGGAACGATACGGTCCACAGCTGCGTCAGGGAAACCGACGTGAGCGGTAACCCAAGCCTTGTCCTCGTCTGTAAGAAAATCAAAGACAAGTTCCTTGAGCCGGCTGGTGGCTTTAAGGCCATTCTCGCAGGCAATTACATTGAGGGGCTTTTCTATGCCTGCGGAACGGCGAGCCTGTATGCCTTTAGCGATAGTCGGAGCAACGAACTTAAGGATTCTGAGGCCCACTGCTGTTGTTATTATATCTGCATCTTTGATATGCTCTACAACCTCTGCACCGCCTGAATTGATCGCGCTTATGCCCTTGACCTTGAAATTGTAACTGTTGGTATCGGTGACATATACCGTATACTCTTTTCTTGAATTGATTTGCCTTATAAGCTCTTCGACAACATCTGCGAAAATCAGATGATAGTCTGCCTGTGCGAGCACAGCTCCTATGAAACCCCGCCCTATGTTACCGGCACCAAACTGAATTGCTTTCTTCATGTTCTTAGTTATCTACTCTCCGCTTTTCTATATCACTCTGCAGTAATAATAATGATTGCCACAAGCAGGCAATCCAATTATAATTGCGCAAAGGTACATAAAATTTCCCGCATCATTGCGCCTTGCCTTGGTGATGAAATTCAGGAGCTTGAAAATCCTTGCAAGAGGAAATCTTGGCTGTTTGCCACGATGAAATTTAAAAGCTATACGTATAACTCATTTCAATCGTGAATGGCCGGATGTATGTGCCGGATGTAAGGTAGTTAATCAGGATGTCAGGGTCCTCTATTGTATCAACAATATCCAAACTGCCGTTGGCTCCTTTATCTCCAAGCACATTAACTATATTAAGAGCCAATTCTCCATACTTTTTCAGATTTGCGCTAAAACCCGCAAAGGTCTCGAAATGACCGTCAAAATATGCTAAATTGTTTCTGCTTGCATACTGTTTGCTATAGTATCGGATACTTGACCAAACCTTGTATCTGTTCCATGAATAGGAGGGGTCAAATTCGATCATGGCTTGAGATATTCCGGTAACGAATTTGCCTGAATAATCTATTATTTTTGTTCCACCTGAGAAGTTGAACTCATTACGATAATTTTTGTATCGCGGATCTTGCCATGTACCCAGCATATGAAGTTTGAATCCACCGAAATGAATGTTCCCGTCAAGAGTCACGCCAAAAGTGCGTATGCCGTACTGGGCTGTCCAAGGTATAATTTCTCCGGTAGAGCTGTCAGATACATCCATAATCTTGGCATTATTCCAACTGGTGATATAAGAAAAAAGGCAGGCCGCATCCATCCATTCGTTGTCGTAAGACAAACCGCATCGGGCATAAGCATTGCCTATGGCCTTGAGTGATGGAATATTCGCACCTTTGAAATATAGAGTGGATTTGTTAGTGAGACTGTAAAAGCCTTCCGCATTGGCGAACAGTCTGCCTGTCAAACGCCATGACAAAGCCTCAGATACAGAATAATCAAAACCGTTAATCGGAATTTCCTTAAGTTCGCAGTTTGGACTACCGAGATAGAAATCACCTGTTTGCCTATTGTTAATACCGGTCTCTCGGTCGAATGGTGCGCAGATTGGACTGTTTGACAGATACCTGACTCTTAGACCGGTGCTAAGTCTGAGATTACGGCCAAGTTGCCATTGGTCCATTCCGTACACGACTACTGACATACGCTGAGCATCAAGATAAAGCCCGCTGTTGTTGTAATTCCAGGTATATGCTCCATTGTGTTTAAGTCTTTGAGGATTTGCCTCAACCGTGTGGGCAAAATTAAAAGTGGAGCCGGCATCATACTGCTTGGCATATACGATATCCAAGCCAAATCTTAAATTATGACGTGAGAATCTCTTTCTAGCCTCTAACAACAATTCATTGTCAAAAGTCTTTTGGTCCTCTACTGTCACAAGCCTGTTTTGCACGAACTTCTCACCATCTTTGTGAATTGATGACAATACTATGCGCGTATACTGGCTTGGAGTCATAAGACAAAGGTGATAGGAGGCTCTTCAAAGCCGGAGCTTATATTAACATTTTTATGAGCACAAAGAGGTGCAGTGAAAGCAAATGCCAAAAGGGGAATAAGACAAAGCTTTGAGATATTCATATCAATTCAGTATTTTAGTAGCACATATACGAAATCTGCATAGAAAGTATGAAGCTTTCAATCCCAAAGTTAGATATTTTTTAAGATACTCCAAAAATACCGGATGGGCAAACGGCGCTACCTGCTCTATTTCGGAAGGACGAAAGCACATTATATCTTATGCCGCAGTAAATCTTGGCCGTTTGCCACGGTGAAATTTGGCCAATTGCTTCGGTGAAATTTGGCCGTTTGCTACGATAAAACTTAAAAACTATTGCTAATTAGCTTGTTAATGATTAGCTTTGCAGCATTATGGCACAATACAAAAACAGAGTTGCAGACCAACTCCTGAAAGATAATCTCGAAGCTGCAGGATTGGTGCTTATTGAAGGTACCAAATGGTGCGGTAAAACCACAACTGCGGAACAGCAGGCTGCCAGTATAGTTTATATGAATGACCCTGAACATACTGATACATACCAACAATTAGCACAGACTGCACCAAAACTTCTTCTTCGTGGAGATACTCCACGATTGATTGACGAATGGCAGGATGCTCCGGAGCTATGGGACGCTGCAAGGTTTGAGATTGACCATCGAAAGGAAAAAACCGGTCAATTTATTTTCACTGGATCAACCGTAATACCTGATGAAAAAAGGGAGAAGATGAAACACTCCGGCACAGGACGAGTTGCATGGTTCAAGATGCGACCTATGAGTTTGTGGGAGTCCGGAGAATCAAACGGGCATTTAAGTCTTGCTGATTTATTTGCAGATAAAGCAAGAAGTTGCGAAACCAATGTTCTCGACATTAATAATTTAGCGTGGCTAATATGCCGTGGCGGATGGCCTGCGTCCCTATCAATGTCTAAAAAGGGAGCCTTGAAACAATCCATCAACTATGTTGATGCTGTTGCAAGCAGAGATATTTCTGAAGTGGATGGTGTTAAACGGGACAAGGATTTTACTTTACGTTTATTAAGAAGTTATGCCAGATTTCAGGGAACTCAGGCTCCAATCACATCAATCTATGAAGATTTAAAATCGAATTCAGAATCATCAATGAACGAAAATACAATATCTTCTTATTTGATGGCGCTTAGAAAACTTTTCGTAATAGAAGATATGCCCGCATGGAATCCTAATCTCAGATCCAAAACAGCCATCAGGACATCCGATACTCGTTACTTTGTTGACCCTTCAATAGCAACTGCATCAATTGGAGCCGGACCGGAAGATCTTATTTTGGACCTCAACACAATGGGCCTTTTTTTCGAAACAATGTGCGTAAGAGATTTAAGAGTTTATGCTGATGCTTTGGATGGACAATTGTATCATTTCAGGGAAAAGAATGGTCTTGAATGCGACGCTGTAATACATTTGAGAAACGGCAATTACGGCCTTATTGAAATAAAAATTGGCGGCGAAAAATTGATAAATGAAGGTGCTGAATCGCTGACTTCGTTAGCCGGCAAAATCAATACCGACAAGATGAAATACCCTTCATTCATGATGGTTTTAACAGGTATAGGAACCTACGCATATAAAAGGAAAGATGATATATGGGTTGTTCCTATCGGTTGTTTAAAGCCATAATATTTTAGTAGCGAAACTTCGCCGGCTTTCTATTTCGGCAGGCCGAAAACGTTGGAGAGTTCCTGCATTTGCTTAGAGGACATACCATCCGGCTCGAAGCCCATATTGCGCGATGCGATGTAGATTTGAGCGGCTTTGTTAAGCACATCCACCTGGTCGAAAGCGTTCATGATATCGGTATCCACTGCGAATACGCCGTGTTTTTCCCACATCACTACATCGTAATCCTCGTCTATAACCCGGATTGTGGCCTCGCCAAGCTCTACACTGGAAGGGAGCATATAAGGCACCATGCCGAGTCCTCTTGGACAGAAAGCCTTGGTTTCAGGAATCATAGACCATAGCATGCGGGTAGCGGCATCCTTTTCCAACCATTTATTGGAATGCGTCAGGGCTACCAGCTCTATCGGGTGGGTATGCAATGATGCTCGATACGGGGAGCCCTTGGCAAGCAAATAGTCGTGAACTGCCAAATGCGATGGGAGTTCGGAGGTGGGAGCGACAAAGGCATCGGCAACTATTTCATAATGAATGCAATCTTCCGAGATGCGGATGATGGAACCGTTTTCCATAGGGGCCCGGGCAAGGTCGCGCATACGTTTCTGGGTGCCTTTGCAATAAAACCAGCAGCCTTTCAAATGAGGCAGGATTTTGCCTATTTTTTTGGGAGGGCTGATTGAGGGGAGTTTCCGCATAACATCATCTACCATCTCACTTATATTAATGGTGATGTTGCCGCCGTTGCGCTCGGCCCATCCTTTCTCCCAAAGATATCCGGCTACTTCGGCTACCTTATTAATTTCGGCTTTCAGAGCCGGTCTGCTATCCAATATGCTTTTCATCTTTATGAATCTTTATAATAATTGAGGCAGGAAGGTGCTGATTATCAACACCACGAGTCCGCTCACCAAAACTGCAACGGTCTTACGGGAAACACCCTTCCATTCTTTGAGAATGATGCCCCAAACATTGCTGAATACGACATTCAGAGACATGAGTATGCACCAGCTGAAAGTAATGAGTACGGGAGATTCCACAAGGAAGCCCTTGCCTAAACTGAGACCGAAGAATTGGCTGTACCACAAGAGGCCGGCCAAGCAGCAAAACACTAAATTATTACCCCAAACGCGGGTCTGCTTATTACAACATATTCCAGCGAGATATACGATGGGGTGTAGAGCAGACAGGCAAGTTCCTTTTCGTCATAACCGGGCTTGGCATAGATAGCTTTTCTCGGATTAAGAAGCTCTCCTTTCCTAACATAGCTCATTACCCTGTTCTTTATAGTGTTTCTGTCCAAGCCTTGCCCGAAAGCCATAGCAATCCCCTGCATGGTAAAGACCGTGGCTTTATCCTTAAAAATATCTAACAAAAGTTGGTTTTGTAAACTCATAGTAATGCTGTAGCTAGCTTTCAGTTCACAAAAGTAAGAAAAAGGATTCCCGGCAAAAAAACAACACTCCGATTGTGTTCTATGCGAAATCGTTATTTAAGAACAATATTCAAAGGATATACTCCTTCGTTCAGGAATCCATATTTGAAATCCGGCAAACAATATACAGGATAAAGGTTGAACTCGGTGTCGGAAATTTTCTTGTTCATTACATCAAATTTTGAGAAATCCTGTCCCCAGACATAGGTGCTCGGGTAATATGCCCATGCCATATACAGCGTGTTTACCAGCATTCCCGTATAGAATTCCTCGTAGTGAATGAAATTGTCCGAATCAACTCGGAACTGGACATATTCAGGCGTTTTTCCCATCCAGCCGTTCATTGCATATTCCTCTGCAATAAGACCTTCCCTATAGGGATCAATTACTCTGTATATATCAGCTTCTTTGGCCTTGTAAATGTCTGTATCGTAGGCATTATCGAAGATGCATTGGTCAAACCAAGAGCATTTTCCAAGATGCTCAAAAGTAAGTTTACGATTGACTGTGACAGCAATCTCGTCTCGCTTCGAAGGAGTGGCATTCTCCTTTATTCCAAGTGTCAGACGATACTTCCCGTTCAACGAAAGAAGATTCAAATCCTTGATATAAACCTGGGCATTTGACTCGTAAGAATTGTCCGGGAAGGTTACTTCTTCTGTCAGGAGTGAGAATATTCCCGTTCCGTCTTCAAAACCCTCTTCGTCTGAAATAGAGAAACTAATCTTTGTGTTATTGATATCCAGCGAACTTCTATAGATTGGAACCATAATCCTATTGCTCTCCGCTTCTACATTAAGTACTGATGACGCAAAAGCGAAACCTCCTTTGCCTGAATATTCTGCGCCAATATTCTCATCGGTGCAGCCGCAGAAGGCAAAAGCAACAAAAAATAAAAATATGATTGAATATAACTTATTCATGGTGCAAAAATTACTGAACAAACGGATTCTGGTCTTCAGGACCAATGTTCGGATTATTGTCAATTTCCGCCTGTGGAATCATCATTATACACTCAAGATAATCAGCAGGGAAATTAAGATGATCAGCATATTTTGTCAAGCGGTCAGTATGATTGCTTTCTTCGCCGCCTACGCTCCAAGTACGGGTCCAGCCCTTTCCAAGACGCAGTATGTCATAGATTCTTCCAACCTCTCCCCAAAGCTCAATTCTGCGCTGAAGAAGGATTTCATCAAGCAGGGTGCTGACCTCTCCGACAGACGAGAATGTCTGCTCAAAACCCGTAAGAGAGGCAATTCTAGACTCATAGTTAGGATTTCTTCTGGATTCCAGTTCCGCCAATGCCGCCTTTGCACCCTCATCATCCCCAAGCCTGCAAAGAGCTTCGGCACGAATCAGCACGGCTTCTTCAAGCCTCATGAATATATAGTCTCCTGT
>LSQX01374751.1_pt1 | contig 13152 bp, 17 predicted proteins | sample 654561 | NCBI WGS metagenome assembly LSQX01 (sample SAMN04489861, study PRJNA283612) | anaerobic digester metagenome | isolation source: 4 biogas reactors fed with cattle manure at either 37C or 55C with and... | place: Denmark: Kongens Lyngby | collected 2014 | reverse complement strand
AGATGTGTATAAGAGACAGGCTGAGGATAAGTCAGTTCTTCTCCGTCGACACCATTGCATCACTCGTCAAGATGGTGGAGTTCTACCCAGACCTCTACCAGAAGATAATCAACAGGGAGCCAAATGCGTACCTTGCCATGATGTATTGGGATACCGAGATGTTTGGCAGGAGCACCGCCAAGCGCAGACAGCTCGAGGACTTGAAGAACAAAGACTATAAGAAGGCTGTAATGGATGCTTTGCCTTCCCTCAAGGAAGAAGACCCAGAGTTGTTTAAGAAGATAATGAGAACGAAGAATAAGAGTGGAAGCTTCTTCACGGAGAAATCATGGCAGGTGATTCACAAGGCCATAGTGGCAGGAGACCCAAAGGGCAGGACGATGAGGAGTATATATGCAACATTCAAAAATTGATTTACTGAAACCGGTAGCAAACGTGCAGATTGTAGACAGGAATCTCCTGAAGCCAAATGACTATAACCCCAATAAGGTATTGCCTCAGAACCTCGAACTTCTGAAGCAATCAATATTGAACAACGGGTGGACACTGCCCATCGTAGTCAGGGAAGACTACACTATCATTGACTGCTTCCATAGATGGACCGTTGCGGGGCAGGAGCCGTTGCTGTCAATGCTCGGTGGGAAGGTGCCGATAGTCATTGTAAAACACGACAACCAGGAAGAGGATATGATTGGCACAGTCACTCACAACAGGGCGAGGGGTACACACCTCTTGGAGCCCATGGAGAAGATTGTGCAGAAGCTCTTGGATAGTGGGCTTGAAGTGAAGGAGATATCCAAGAAGCTTGGGATGAAGGAAGAAGAGGTATTCAGGCTCAGTGGATTCGATAGGGATGACTTCCTCAAGATTATGGCAGGGGACCAATACTCCAAGGCAAGGGTATACAAGAGGCTGGTAAAATGAGCAAGAATAAAGGCGGCAGACCGCCGCTCATAGACAAGTATGGCGATGACATCATCAAGCTTGTGAAAAGCGGTGCATCATTCAAGGATGCCTGCGAATATCTAGGCATACATGAGTCAACACTGTACCGATGGAAGCAGGAAGGAAGGACTGCAAGCAGTGGAAAGTATAAAGAGTTTTTCGATAGGATTGTCAGGGCTGAGGCAGAATCCAAAATCAGGAAGATTGGAGTAGTGGAGAAGGCCTGCATAGACGACCCGAAGCTTGCCCTTGAATTGCTTGCTAGGAAGTATCCGAAGGAGTGGGGCAGGAAGCAACAGATAGACATGACTACTGAGATTTCAGGTGCGGATGGAAGTGATATTGACATCAACGTAATGATTAAGAAAGCAGAGCATGAAGTCAGCGAGCAAGGATACGATACAGAAGATAATTGACTCTCCTACGTTGTACGCTAGGATGGTCGGATATAATCTGCTTGTCCCTGAGTTACATGATGCCTGGATACGAAAGCTCATGTTCTCAAATGAGGACTACACCCTGCAGGCCCACCGTGAGAGTTACAAGACAACATGTGTCATCATAGCGATAACGTTGCTTATGGTGCTGAAGCCTGATGAATCCATACTGCTTGTCAGGAAGGACAAGGGCTCGGTGGCTGAGATAGCAAGAGCGATACTGAGGAATCTGAGCAATCCCATTACGAGCCAAATCTCAATGGGAATACATGGAAGGCCAATAGAGCTAGAGAAGGAGACGAACAGCGAATTGCACACTACACTATCGGCACTCAGGAAAGAGAGCCAGTTCGTAGGCGATGGAATCCGCTCGTTCAGCATCACGGGAAAGCACTTCCACCGTATCTTCACTGATGACATCGTGACCCTGAAGGACAGGATATCGAAGGCAGAGCGCCAACTCACTGACAGCGTGTACCAGGAGTTGCAGAACGTCAGGATGAGTGGTGGGAACATCATCAATACAGGGACACCTTGGCACAAGGATGATACGTTCAGGATGATGCCCAAGCCTGAAAAGTGGTCTGTCTATGATACATCGCTCATGGACGGAGGGGAGATACTACAACGCAAGAAGAACATGACCGCCTCACTCTTCTCCGCCAACTACGAGCTTAAGCATATCGCTGATAGTGAAAGTATGTTCCGCTCACCCAAGTATGCGCCGTTCCCTGACCGTGACAGCTTTGCCCATATTGACTGCGCCTATGGCGGAGGAGACACGATAGCCTTGACAGCTGTGGTGATAGTGGATGGGAATATTCATGCAACAGGGAAGGTCTTCACGGGCCATGTGCAGGATTATTATGAGCAGATACGTGCATTCCTGATGAAGCATAAGGCAGGGACACTCTACAATGAGACAAACAGCGACAAAGGATACTTTGCCAAGGAGTTCCGGCGCTACTGGCCTGCCATCAAGACATACCATGAGAACATGAACAAGCACCTGAAAATCTCCACCTATCTCAAGCGTGACTGGGAGGATATCTACTTCGACAATGACACGGACAATGAATACATCAACCAGATAGTGGACTACCAGGAGGGAGGGGAGCCGGATGATGCTCCCGACTCTCTTGCATCTTTACTTCGGGAGATGGGCCGTGGTAAGATATTATCAATCAGTAGAGGAGCATTCGGCTTATGAATTATAGCGACTATTTGAGAGAGTTCAACAAGAAAAAGGACTGCGGTATCCTTTTCGATTACTACAGGGGTGAGCACAAGATACTCAAGCGTAGGGGCGGGAGGAAGCTTCCCAACAACAAATTGGTCAACGCCTTCCCATCCTACATAACCAACGTCAACATCGGTTACTTCCTCGGCACGCCTGTCAGGTACACCAGCATGGATGACAGGCTCATTGAGGCAATGCAAGACATATTTACGTACAATGATGAACAGGACGAGAACATCGTCCTCGCCCGATTCGCTTCCATTGCAGGGACAGCCTTCGAGATTGTCTACCTCGATGAGGAAAGCAACATCCGCTTCAATGAAGTCAGTCCTGAGAACATGGTCATGGTCTACGATGACAAGATTACGCCCAATCCGCTCTATGCCATCCGCTACTGGGAAAAGAACAACGTGCCATACATGGAAGTCTACACCCACGATGAGGTCATCCGCTTCGAGAAAGGCAAGGAGACAGACCGATACCCGCACCACTTCGGTGACGTTCCGGTCATTGAGTTCCCCAACAACGATGACAAGATAGGTGACTTTGAGAAGGTGCTCACCTTGGTGGATGCCTACGACAAGGCGCAGAGCAACATCGCAGATGACTTCGAATACTTCAGCGATGCGTACCTGGTGCTCAAGAACCTGTCGGGGACCAGACCTGAGGATATCGAGGAGATGCGTGTCAAGCGGACCATGCTCATCGATGCGGATGGCGATGCCAAGTGGCTCCTCAAGGATATCCAGGACTCAGCCCACGAGAACTTCAAGGCCCGGCTCCAGCAAGACATCCATCGCTTCAGCCAGACACCCAACCTCACGGACGAAGCCTTTGCAGGCAATGCGTCAGGGGTGGCCCTGAGGTACAAGCTCCTCGGCATGGAATGGAACGCCGCCACCAAGGAGCGCAAGTTCAAGCGGGCACTGCAGAGGCGGATAGAGCTGATTTGCTCAATGCTCAACCTCAAGGGTGGCAACTACGATTGGCGTGATGTGGATATCCAGTTCTCCCGCAACCTCCCGCAGAACGAGCTGGAAGCAGTGCAGATAGTCGGGATGCTCAAGGGCATCATAAGCGATGACACGCTCCTCTCCATCGTGCCGTATGTGGACGACCCATCGACTGAGCAGGAGAAGATTGATGCGCAGGGCTCCTATACCCTCGGAGACGATGATGAGCTTTGAGGTTGACTACAAGAACGGCCAGCGCTTCGTTGACCGACTTACACCTCAGCTCGAAAGACAGATTGTCAAGGAGTACACCGAGGCTCTGAGGGAAATCAGGGCCACGATGGCAGAGTACTACGCCAAGTACCCAATGACATACCAAGAGATGGCCAAGTACCAAAGGCTTGAGAAACTGCAGGCCGAGATAAAGGTCATCATCTCCGGCATGACAGAGAAGGTGCAGAGGAAGGTGGCAAGTGGCTTGGAGGACATCTACACCAACAGCTACAACGTCCTTGGCTATGCACTGGAAAACAGCGCACAACTTGCTTGGGCACTTCCCCCACAGCGGGCGATAGCCGAGGCGATAAACAACCCTATCAGCGGAATCAAGGTCACGGAATCCCTGAACAGGAATCGTGACTACATCATCAGCGAGATTAACGGGGAAATCACGAGAGGTCTCATCAGGGGCGACAGCTATCGTGACATGGCAAGGGGTATCAAGAAGAAGCTGGAGGGGAACGTCAACAAAAACACCCTGCGCATAGCGAGGACGGAGGCGCACAAAGTACAGACCATCGCACAGCAGGACAGCTTCGACTATGCAGAGAGCAAGGGCGTTGAGGGAAAGAAGGTATGGGTGGCTACGCTTGACAGTCGCACCAGACCAGACCATCAGGAGATGGACGGCAAAGAAGCGGACGAGGACGGCTACTTCACCTTCCCAGACGGTGTCAAGACGCAAGGTCCAGGACTGAGCGGGGAACCGCATCAAGACATACAGTGTCGCTGTGCGCTACTTTTCGTGGTCGACGACATACCAGAAATCAGGCGGACGAGGGAAGGCATTATCGGATACAAGACCTACAAGGAATGGGCGGAGGCAAAGAAGTGATTATAGCAGGACCATGCTCGGTAGAGGGCGAGAACTTCATCGAGATTGCGAAGCGTGTCAAGGAGCTGGGAGCCACTCACCTCAGAGGCGGGCTGTTCAAGCCTCGCTCAAGTCCCCATCGGTTCTCAGGGCTGGGGATGGATGGCATTGAGTTTGTAAGGGAGGCCAAGCGGGTGACAGGCCTTCCTTTTGTCTCTGAAGCCATGAGCGCTAAGCAGATAGAACAGCTATACGACATCGTGGACGTGTTCCAGATTGGAACCCGCAACCAGACAGCATCGGAGCTTCTCAGGGAGTTCGGCAGGCAGGACAAGCCAGTCATCCTCAAGAGGGGCATGGCGACCACCATCGAGGAGTTCGTGATGTACGCCGACTACATCATGGTAGAGGGAAACGAGAAGGTCATCCTCTGTGAGAGGGGAATACGGACCTTCGAAAACTACACAAGAAACACCTTCGACCTCTCCTGCATCCCAGCAGTCAAGGCGCTCTGTGACCTGCCCATCATAGCGGACCCCTCCCACGCCACGGGGAGACGTGAGCTTGTGGTCCCGGTAGCCAAGGGTGCGATATCGGCAGGGGCTGACGGGCTTTTGATAGAGGTGCATGACAATCCTGAGATGGCGCTCACCGACAGCGCTCAGAGCATAACATTCGACCAATTCGAGGAGCTGATGACATGGCTGAGATTACAGACACACTGAGAGAGCGACAGGCAAGGAAGTTGGCAGGGCTGGTCTACGGGGCATGGGGTGAGGGTGAGTACCTCTCCTCCCTTGTGGGCAAGCGTGTCATCATCGTGGGGCCTGCTGGCTACCTGCAGGGGCAAGGCAAGGGCGAGGAGATTGACGGCTACGATACCGTGGTCAGGGTCAACCATGCTCTCCCTGTGGCCTACCCGCAGGACTACGGCTCACGGACCGACATCCTCTACCATATCCTCAGTCACAGAGGGGGGACTGCCAAGACGATAGTCGCCAAGGAGGAGATTGAGAGCTGGGACTGTGAGTGGCTTGTCTCACGGCACGACCTGAGGAGCTCACGAATCCGCACGGTGGGGCGGTACCTGCAGGGGCGCAAATGGACAGCGATGAGCCATGAGTTCTGCTTCACAATTCGCAAGGAAGTTGGCAGTATGTCACCCAATACCGGGGTGAGTGCAATAGCGCACCTCCTCCTCAGCGACCTCAGGAGCCTGGATGTTGTGGGGTTCGACTTCTATCGCTCAGGGGTGTATACTGGCTATGGCGACATACAGGAAGGAGAACGGGCAGACAAAGTGAATGAGCGATGGCACGACACCGATGCACAGCTCCGCTACCTCGAAGTCCTGCAGAGGCGGGACAACCGCTTGGTGTTCGATGACACGCTGAAGGAGATAATCAATGAAAGTATTAGTCGTGATACCCGCCAGGCTCGAAAGTAGCCGATTCCCGAACAAGCCTCTCTCTCTCATCGATGGCAGGGCGATGATTCTCAGGGTCTTGGATGCACTGCCGGACTATGAGAAGATAGTCGCAACCTCGAATCCTGAGATAGTCGCAGTGGTTGAGAAGGCGGGCTACAAGGCCTACCTCACACAGCGTGAAGCAGTATGCGGGACCGACCGACTGGTTGAGGTGGCAGAGTCCATCGAGGCTGACCTGTACGTCAACGTGCAGGGGGACGAGCCTCTCATCCAACAGCACACCATCGACAAGCTGGTCAACGCCAAGCTCTATTACAGAGAAAAGGTGGTGTGCGCGATGACACACCTTGACAGTTCTCCAGATTGTGTTAAAGTATTGGTGAGTGGGGGTTCCCCTACTCTCAGCCGAAAGCTGTACAAGCAGGTCGGCATCTATGTGTTCAACAGGGCGGACCTACAAGAGTTCGGACGGCCTGGGGAAATAAAGGAAAGCATTGAAATGACAAAGTTTTCATCGAACCGACTTCACTTTGTGGAAGTCGACGATACTCAGGCGGTGGACCGTCCTGAGGATATCAAAAAAGTGGAGTGTATCTTATGCCAGAAGAAGTAACTAAAGGGGCTGAAAAGAACCAAGAGGGACTGACCTTCACCCAAGAGGAGTTCGACAAGAAACTCCAGAGCGAGGCCGACAAGAGGGTCCAGGAAGCTCTGAACACCGCAAAGACAAAGTGGGAGAAAGAGTGGACTGAGAAGCTGACGACCGCCAAGACAGAGGCGGAGAGGCTCGCAAAGCTCTCGGCTGAGGAAAAGAAAGCCGAAGAGGACAAGAAGAGAGCCGAGGAGCTGGCGAAGAAAGACAGGGAGCTGACCATCAGGGAGCTACAGTTGCAAGCTGTGGACGAGCTGAGCAAGCGCAAGCTACCCGTGAGCTTCTCCAAACTCCTCTTGGGCGAGAACGCCGAGGATACGCTCGAGAAGATAACGACATTTGAGACCGCTTTTAGGGAAGCGGTGCAGGCGGAAGTCGATGTGAAGCTCAAGGGCAAGACGCTTGAGGGCGGGGATACAAAGACTGTCGACATGAACAAAATACTTAGAGGTATGAGATGAGCAAGATGAAGATGACGAGTGAGAGAGATGTCCTTCCGTTGATTCCGGTAGAGACACTGAATGAGATTATTGATGGCGTGGCAGAGCAGAGCGTGGCCCTGGCACAGTTCGCACGGCTCCCGAACATGAGTTCAAGGACCACCGAGATGCCCGTGCTGGACAGCCTGGTTGACGCTCAGTTTACTAGTGGCGTGGTCTATGACGACCTCACCTACGGCTCCGATGAAGACGGAACCTTCATCCCCGATACCGGGGTACCCGGCCTCAAGGCCACCGGAGACGCAAAGTGGGCCAAGAAGAAGATTGTGGCTGAGCCGATTGCCATCGTGCTCCCCATCGCAGAGGACGTGCTTGCGGATGCCGACTACGACATCTGGGGTGAGCTTCGCCCTCGCATTGTGGAGGCTTTTGGTAAGCGCATTGACGAGGCCATCATCTGGGGTCAGGGACGACCTACCTCTTGGGAGACTGGAATCGTTCCGACCGCCATTGCACGCAACAACGTGCTGGTCGAGGGCACCGGAAGCGACTTCGGCATTGACATCAGCAACCTGATGGGCCTCATCGAGGAGCAGGGCTTCGACCCGACCGGCTTCATCGCAGAGGTCTCCACCAAGGCCAAGTTGAGGAACCTTCGCAGTGCCGCTGGCTTCCCGCTCTTCAGCGGTGGGACCATGACCGACCCTGACACCCTCTATGGGCACCCCATCCACTACGCCAAGAACGCCGCCTTCAACAAGACGGTTGCCCGGCTGATTGTGGGGGATATGCAGGAAGCCAAGTATTCCATCCGCCAGGACATCACCTTCAAGCTCTTCACCGAGGGCGTGGTGACTGACGACTATGGCAATATTATAGCGAACCTCATGCAGAACGACATGGTGGCGCTCCGAGTTGTGATGAGGCTGGGTTGGGTTCTCCCGAATCCGATTCACCAGCTGAACCCCAACCGTGATGGCTATCCGTTTGCGGTGATGACCAAATGAGGATGCTAAAGACCACCAATCATTACGGCTCCCTTTACAAAAAGGGGGCCTGCTATGAGGTGGACAAAGAGACTGAGAGACGATGGATAGCCAACGGCATAGCGGTCCAATCAGGGCCTGAAGCCAAGGAAGCACCGGAAGCGGTGAAGTTCACGGTCAAGGAGCTGAGAGGGATAGCTAGGGCCAAGGGCGTGAAGGGCTACGGTTCGATGACCAAGGCTGAATTGGAGATAGTATGCTCAATCTAATGTCTTTGGAGAAGGTGAAGGATATCCTCGGCATAGTCGATGGCAGTGGGGACGCTCGTCTTGAGGCGTTCATTCCTATTGTCAGCGCTGATGTCAGGGAGATTCTCAATGACCCGATGGATAGGTCGTACAACTGTCTCATCAAGGGGCGTACCCTTGAGACATGGCCGAACCTCCCATTGGGACAGGTGGTGGTATCAGAGGGACTTCCTCCCGATACCTACATCGCCGCCAAGGATAATGGCGAGTACACGCTCAGCGCCGAGGGGGTGGGCGACCGTATCACCCCGACCATCAACATCAGGCAGTGGCAGGCGATTGCACGGATGGTGTTCTACCGTTCGTCCCTCCCTGCCAAGGCCAGTGATAAGGTACAGTCGAAATCAATGGGGCCTGTTTCGGTCAGCTTCAGCCTCAACATCAACAAGAGGTGGAACTACCCGCAGGAGCTCATCGATGATTTAGGGTATCCGAGGTTGCGCTCATGCTAGAGTACTTTGACGACTTCGACAGGGTTGCGCTGGACATCTACAGCGATGCCACCGCCTACAATCCGGCTACCGGGCAGGTGACGAGTGGCTATCAGCTGAGTGAGACCATCAAAGCCTTTGTCTACCAAGCGAGTGCGATGCAGGGTGCAGTCTCCGATAGGATAGTGGACCAGTCGGAGCTGGTGGGCCTCTACGAGGGGGATGTGAGCCGTGATGCGCTCATCTACTTCGGTGAGGAGTGGTACCAGGTCGTGGGCACGGACAACATTCTCCAGCAGGATGATGTTTTCGTATTCGGCCTGAAGCGGACGGAGAAGCCGAACGTCATCGGTGGGATGGCAGACAGGATGAAGGTCTTGGGAGATGGCTATGCAGGGGTATGAAGCAGTCAAGATTGCCATAGCAGACGCAAGCGAGAAGATGGTGTTGGAGATGGCCATCAAGGTAGCCAACCAGGCCAAGCTCCTCGCTCCAATCGACCTGGGGCAACTTCGCAACTCGATATCCGTGGCTACTGCCGACCAGACGGGAATCCAGCTCAACACCCTGCCCGGTGAGAAGGCTCCCCCGCTCAAGCAGGACGGCCTGAAGAAGGCGGAAGCCTATGTTGGAAGCAACGTAGAGCACGCCCTCCACCAAGAGTACGGAACAAAGTACCAGCGGGCACAACCGTTCCTCCAGCCGGCACGGGAGATAGTCATCAATGGGGAGAACGCCTTTGCGGTGATGAAGCGATACAATGACCTTGAAATGAGTGAGAATGGAGTGGTGAGGGCATGACTACATACATTGTGCAGAAATTGAGGACAACCCAGATTGAGCAGATGCTCGACACCATCCCGCTGACCTCGCACAAGGCCATCTTTGTTGGCTCCAGGCTTCCAGAAGCATTCCAGAGCCTCAACAAGTTTTTGTTGGTGTACAGGGTCACGCCGTACACCGCCGATGATATCCAGACGATTACCTACAGAGTGAATTGCAGGCAACCGCTGGAGAGCGATGCTGAGAAATTGGCAAAGCTCGTGTATGACAGGTTAAATCGGGTCTTCGGTGACAAGATTTACTCGAGATGTATGATACAACCGCCAATCCCTGAGAGCGAGAATCTCTACAACGTGGTGGTTGACGTGGAGATTAAAAATGCCTAGACAGACAAACGCAAAAAGAATCCTCTTTCCTGACGGATTCAGGATGGAACTCTCAACGGACGGCACGACCTACACTGACGTGGGTGTGCGTGCAGGCGGTGGTGTGTTCACCTTGAACTGGGAGGAACGGGCCATTGATGCAGGAAACTACGAGGGACTGGTCGAGGAAGCCTACAAGCCTACCGTGGCCTTCGCTCCGAGCGCCTTGCTCAACTTCGACCCTGCCGTCATCGCCTCCGTCTTCCCCGGCTTCCTGGAATCCTCCGCCTCAAGTGGTGGACCCTATGCAGGGGAGGAAGTGGACTATGTCGGTACCAACCGCTTCACGCTCAACAGGGCGACCATCCGCCTCACCCACTACAACGTGGATGCCACTGGCGGAAGTGAGACGGACGCAGACATTGATTGGCAGTTCACGCTGTACAACGCAACCGTTGACAGTGGTGGCTCCATCAACTTCAAGGGAGTCAACGAGGACGGCCTGAACGAGATTACGGTCTCCTTCACCGCCAAGCCCGACCCGAAGAATATGCACCGTCTGCTCAACTTCTTCCTGGCCTACGGGGTGTGACATGGAGGTAGGTGTTAACCGCTCCAAGATTGACATCAACGTGATGGGGACTACATTCACCATAGGGATAGTCCCCCTCATGGCTACTAAGCTGATTGTCGAGCATGACAATGAAACGGATGCAGATAGGCAGATAGAGCTTATCTTCCAGGTGGTCGAGGCCATCGTGGTAGCCAATGGCTACGAGTGGAATCGGAGCTGGTGGGAGGCAACCTGCGACTACGGGATGCTCATGGAGTTTGTGATATTCGCCATGCAGAAGGACATCCCCCCCACCAAGGGTAAAAAAAAAGCAATGGTGGAAGAGAAGTAAAGGACATCCTTTTTGAGCGAGCTTATTTTCTCTTCCGCTCCAAGGGCCTGGTAGCCTCGAAGTGGGAGTTCTACTACGGAATGGACATCCTCGACCTGCAGGTCTGCTGTGGCTTCCTGAACGATGATGAGTGGCGATTCGCAACCAAGGAACGGACTGATGGCACGATAGTCATCAAGCCAGTGGATTATACGAGAAGATGAGAATAATTGACCAGCTAGTCTACAAGATAACTGCCGACACCAAGGGCGCAGACAAGGGCCTCGACAGCACCGGAAAGAAGTTTGATGCGGTAGGGAAAATCGCACAGGTCGCAATGGGTGCAGTCACGGTTGGCGCGATTGTCAAGGTTGTGAAGTCGTTGGGCGATATGGCAATTCAGTCTACAGTGGCTCTTGACCGCGTAGATAAAATGAGCCAGAAAATCGGAGTGAGTCGCCAAGGCTTTCAGGAATGGGATTACATTCTTGCACAGAACGGGGCGAGTGTTGACGGCCTACAGATGAGCCTGAAAACACTCTCCACGCAGGCAGAGCAGGTCAACCAAGGAAGTGCCGAGAGCATCAGGCTCTTTGAGGAATTGGGTGTCGAGGTCAATGATGTCAATGGCAAGATGAAGGACCAAGAGCAGTTGTTCAATGAGGTGTTCTTGGCGCTCTCCAATGTTGAGAGCGAGACGAAGCGGACCGCTATGGCTTCGAAGCTCTTGGGAAGGAGCGCGACCGAGCTTGCGCCAGCGATGAACCAAGGCAGTGCGGCGATTGAGGGATTGCGGGAAGAAGCCCACAAGCTCGGCTTAGTCTACGAAGATGAATTGATTGACCAAGGCGTGAAGTTGAGTGATAACCTCCTTAGGCTGAACAGGGCCTTTGAGTCGCTGAAAACAAAGGCAGTCGGCCCGATAGTCGGCGCTTTGGTGCAGGTCACTGACAAGATGCTCGGTCAAGACAGCGCTAGTGGTAGGCTGGAAGATGCTCTGAACAAGGTGCAGTCAGCCACACAGCGTTACAAGGACGCGCAGGCGAACGCAGTAGACCCGACCAACGCGCTCACTGAAGCCATGAAGGAACAGGCGCAGATTGACCTTCAATATGCAATCCAAGGGCTTATCACGGAGTGGCGAGCCAGCGAGAAGGAAGGGGAGAAGGCGCAGGGCAGGATTGAGAGCCTTACAAGCCGCATGGAAGCCCAGCAGAAGAGCCTTGACAAGTACAGGGCAAATTGGGAGCTAAACAACAAGGCGATGGGCCTTACCTTTGAGCAGGCCTTGGAGCAGGGCAGGCTGTCAGAGCAAGTGACCCTTGATTACAATGATGCTTTGGGTGAGCTTATCAAGCGGCAAGAGTCATTGTGGGAAGAGCAGAAAAAACTGGTCAACACAGACGCCCTACGCAAACAACTGGTGCATGACCTCACCAACGCCTACTTGGACTACGGTCAAGACCTCTCCCACTTAGTGAGCTACGAGAAGGACTTGCACGATGCAGTCATGGCGAACATCGATAGCGTGAGGATTCAGAGGGAAGCCACCGCCGATGCGGAGCGCATCTTTGGCAAGATGAATGTTACGACGATGGAGCTTGTCGAAGCACAGATAGCCAGCTACGAAGCGGCGCGGCAGATAGCCATAACGGACAAGGAAATCGCAGATAGCACGGCGATGCTGAACCTTCTCTATGCCCGACAGAACGAATTGATTGCCGAAGAGATACAACGCACCGAAGATTTGAATGAAAAGGAAGCTCTTAGGAAGGAGCTTATTGACAATACCAACGAATCTGTCAGGCTTGCCAATGAGTACCACAAGGCGCTTGGCGAGAGCTTTGACCTCAACGGAGAATTGACTTCAATCTACACCGCGGCTATCAAGGACTTGATTGACAGCGGACTCGACCCAGCGGACCAGAGGATTGCTGATTTGCTGTTGAAAATCCCGCAGGTTTCAGAAGAGTTTGAGGAAGTCTCCGAAGAGGTAGATGGGGCGATGACGGCGATTGAGAAGTGGGGCGCGGCAGTTCTTGACAGTTCCTATGTTCTTAAGGTCACAGGCGATGAACAAGCCTTCTATCGCTCTATGATTGACGATACGCAGAAGGCGATGGTTGGGCTTCTCCATGAAGGCATAGAGCCAGCCAGTGAGGAATACCAGACGCTAGCACGGCCGGTGGAAAACTACACCAAAAAA
>LSQX01325709.1_pt4 | contig 13152 bp, 10 predicted proteins | sample 654561 | NCBI WGS metagenome assembly LSQX01 (sample SAMN04489861, study PRJNA283612) | anaerobic digester metagenome | isolation source: 4 biogas reactors fed with cattle manure at either 37C or 55C with and... | place: Denmark: Kongens Lyngby | collected 2014 | reverse complement strand
CCGGATGTTCTTTATTTAGTTTTATCTCTTTTTCATCCATGCTTTGCGTTATCTGTTCCCAATATTTTTACTTCATCTTTTTACACTAAATAATTCGAGCAAATTATTCTTCCTTACTAATTGGACGAAAACAAACTGCAAATGGTTCCCATCCAAATCTCTAATTTTTTGTGACAATACTGCCGTCAACAGCACCTACAGTTTATTCTTGTGATATCGCTCCTCCTGCTTTTGTCCGGATTAAGGGATTTCTATCCCGCTGTTTTCCAATTCCAATGCAAGCAAAGATCGTCCTCTGCTCAATCTCGACTTAACTGTCCCCTGGGAGATATCTTGCATAGCGGCAATCTCTTTAATGCTATAGCCTCCAATCTCATACAAGATCACGGTATCCCTGTAAACGTCTGGCAAATTTACCAGAGCGGCCCTAATTCTTTCCACTGTCTCATCTTGCTCCGTCTCTTCGGCTGCTTGTTGAGAATTAGGATTATGAACAGGAAATTCCATCTCCCTTTCATCCCAAAGATCTTCTTTGCGTCTGGTTTTGCTGCGCAAAAAATCGTAACAAATATTTATGGCAATTCTGTAACACCAGGTAAAAAAGGAAGATCGGCCGGAAAAGTTATCCAGATTATCCAGGATCCTAAGCAGCGAGTTCTGCAGACAGTCTTCAGCATCATACTGATTACCGGTCATTTTGACACAGAGAGGATACAGTCTTGTCATTAAGACTTCCAGCATTTCCTCCCTGGCTCTTGCATCTCCTTGTCGGGCAGATTCAAGCCATTTTTCTAATGGTTCTTTCATACCGTTAAACACACTGCCTATTGTATGACGAATTCAAATATAGTTTTAATCCTGCTGTCAGCGTTTTATTGTTGTGCTCCGAACGCAGAACACTGTCTGAATGCTCCGTTAAGGAATAGCAATTGAGGCTGCGTACTGCAGCATATCAGCTGCGACTGTGGCAGCATCCCTGTTCTCGCCCTCTAAGACTACCGCAACAGCCAGCGGATGGCTGTCAGAGATCAAATAACCGGCAAAAAGAGAGTTAACCTCTATTTTGCCGTCATCATTTGTCATTTCTGCCGTGCCGGTTTTGCCTGCAATTTTAAGGCCATCTCTTCTGGCTCTTTTGCCGGTACCTGAATTCACCACGTCAAGCATCAGTTCTTCCAGCTCGGCGGCTGTATCTGACCGACAACAGCTATAGTACTCTTCTGCTTCTCTGGAATATTTTACGGCACCGAGGGGGTCAGTTTCTTGTAATAATACATTCGGCTTCATCATAACGCCGTCGTTGGCAATAGCTCCGGCGATAGCCGCCAAATGCATTGGGCTTACGGTTACTTTATCTTGCCCTATTGGCTGGCCGACTCCGGCCCAGGAGAGGGCGCCTTGTCCCGGCTCCTGCAAGTCCAGACGGCTTTGCGCAATTTTAAAATTGCCAAGGACAAGATCCTGATTAAAGCCAAAATTTTCAGCTTTTTCGTTAAATCTCTCACGGCCAAGAGCAATAGCCAGCTTGCCAAAGAAGGCATTACAGCTTTTTCGAAAAGCTTCCTGAAGCCCAACAGTGCCGTGACCCTCCGGAGTCAGAGTCTCTCTTGCTCCCGCAGGCACAATCTCTTTGGAACCGAGGCATTTTACCTTCATGTCTATGTCCAGATCAGGGGCCTCCAACAGAGCCGCAGTTGTTATCATTTTTATTGTTGAACCCGGCAGATAACGGCCGTAGAGAGCGCGATTAAAAAGTGATCCGTCAGTGATATTTTCCCAGTTGATTACATCTTGAGGATAGACGGTGGGTGAATTAGCCAGAGCCAGCAAATCACCTGTTTCATAATTGAGCAGCACAATACTGCCCCGATAGTTCTTCAGCAATTTGCCGGCCTTAAGCATCAAATTCGAATTAACCGTCAACGTCAGATCGTTGCCTTCAAACCCGCATCCACTGAGGTCCAGCTTCAGCTGTTCCAGAAATGAGCGTGAACTGCCCAGCAGCTCTTGCATATAGACTGACTCAACACTGTTAGTCAGTCTGTGAGTGTAATCACCTACCAAGTGCAGGCATGCTCTGGCCAGCTCTGAATTCTCCGCATATTTTCTTTCGCCTTCGTCACTATGAGCTAAAACAACGCCGTCTGAACTGCTTATGCTGCCCGCACGGCTGTATATCTGCTGTAATGTATATTTATTTTCTCCTGCGGCTGCAGACAGCTCCTCTGTGCTTCTTTTTTGCTGGACAAACAGGGCAGCCAGTAAAACGGCCACAAATAAAACCAGCAGAGTCGTTGTCATTTTTAAATTGCGTAAAAACTGTTTCATCTTAGCCCAAATCTTCTCTTATTAAGTCAGCCTGTCTTCCTGAGCTTCAAGAGATGAAGCTGACTTTTTTTCTCGCACTTTGCGATAGCCTTTCTTTTCCCTGCGCGCAGACACCCCCAGCAACAGCCCCAGCATCAAGAATTTCGCCAGCATTGAGCTGCCTCCATGAGCGATAAAGGGCAGAGTAATTCCGGTCAAAGGTATCAATCCTGTCGTGCCGCCAATGGCGATAATCGCCTCCACAAAAAAGGCTGTAGTCAATGCCAAAGTCAAACTGACACTGAATCCGTCACGTCCCTTGATTACTGATGTAATCCCTGCCAGCCAAATAACGAAGAAGAGTATGATTATGGCAAAACCTGCGATCAGGCCCATCTCTTCACAAACAATCGAAAAAACCATATCTTCTGATGCCAGAGGTATGGCTCGCGGCGATCCCCGTGTAAGTCCCTGGCCAATCGTACCACCCCTGCTCACTGCCTGCAGCGCGTAAACAATCTGACTGTTTTGCGCATTAACTTCCTCCCAAAGGGAGATCCAGCCATAAATCCTGCGCTGCACATAAGGCATGCTTTGATAGGCGACAACGCTGGCGCCGGCTCCTGCCACCAATATAAGTCCGGTAAAGAGATATTCCGATGTCATTACGGTGAAGACGATTAAGGTGACGGGCAGCAAGATCATGGCTGAACCAAGATCCGGCAGCATTAACAGCAAGACGAAATTTATCGCCGCCCAGACAGCAAATATAATTTGGGTTTTTAGCGGAGGTCTGGTCTTGAAAAAAGATGCCAGCACTATCAGCCAGCCGACTTTGGCAAATTCGGTAAGCTGAATCGAGCGAGAACCAATGTATATCCAAAGCCCTGCGCCATGAGTCGCTTGTCCTTTTCCTAGAACCAAAGTTGCCATTAGCAGCAGTGTCGTGCCAATCATTGCGACAGTTCCAAGCTTTTCCAGCAATCTGGTATTGGCAGCAATCAGGCTGAGAAAAAATGCTGCAGCCAATCCCAGTAAAATAATAAAGCAAATTAGCTGCCAGTCCGAGATTCTTGCTTGAATCGCGCTTTCCAGATCATCGCCCCTAGCGCGAAAATCCCAGAAAGAAAATCTGGTCTGAATAATGAAGCCGGTCAGATATAGAGCCATTGCGGCCAAGAATATATCGACATTAAACTGCTTCAGCGCGAGCTTAAAGAGAGCATATGCCATATCCGAGAAAGCGATAACTATAACGCTAAAAATCAAGATCTTCTCTCGATAAGGGATAAACGCTTCCGGCAAAGTGTAAATCAAAAGCCCCATGCAGACGGCATAGAATATATGCAGCAGGACAATGGTTGACAGCGCTTGACTGCCGGTGGAGGAGGTAAGATTTTCCAAAGACAAAGAATCATTATCTTCTTGCAAATACTTTCTGTCATCTACCAAAGTCAATTTGGTAGTACCCAAACCGATAACGTCGTTATTGACAATCTCCGTCTTTTTCTCAATCTGTTTGCCGTTTACCCATAACAATGCGCGTGAAGAAACAGGTTCCAGATACCAGGAACCGTCATATAGATAAAGTTGGGCATGCCTGCGCTTGACTCCTTTGTCACGAATTCGCATATCAGCAGGTCCCGCAGAGCCTATGAGATTGGTATGGAACAGGCGCACAGGCGAAAATGACTCGTCTTTAAGGCTTTCCCTCAATAAGAAAAAATATGTTGCCGGGCGGGCTGAGATTCTCATCTGCAAACGCAGTATACGCCACACTCTCACCAGCAGCAGCAGTGCAGCCAGAAAAAGCAAAGGACCTATCAGATATCGAAAATAATAGCTGAGAAAATCGTTGATCTGCACCTTAATCAGCTCCAGTCACTACTTATTTAGCAGCAGGATGAAGATAATTGATCAAGCTGCGCATATGCTCATCGAGAGCTCCCCCCGCTTCAGGACAATTAATCAATTCTTCCAATTGTACTAACTCTTTTTCAAGCTTTTCACTGGTGTTGATCTGGTCAAGTATAAATATATCATCGTGCTCCGTTTGAATTTTTTCCTCATCCAAAAATAGTTCTTCTTCCATTTTTTCGCCCGGTCTGAGACCAATAAACTGGATTGGAATATCAACATTCGGCTCATAACCGCTCAGTCGAATCAAGTCAGCAGCAAGGTCTACAATTTTGACCGGTTGTCCCATATCCAGTACAAAAATCTCCCCCCCATGGGCGAATACACTGGCTTGGATTACCAGAGATGAGGCTTCCGCTATTGTCATAAAATAGCGTTTGATATCCGGATGCGTCACAGTAACTCTGCGTTCTGCTTCAATTTGCTTTTTGAAGAGAGGTATGACGCTGCCATCACTGTTCAAGACATTGCCAAACCTGACGGCGGCAAAGGTTGTATTAGGATACTTGACATTCATTGCCAGTGTGGTTATTTCGGCCAGTCTCTTGGTTGCCCCCATGACATTGGTAGGATTAACAGCTTTGTCGGTAGAAATCAGGACAAATTTGGCTGCCTCATACTTCCCTGCGATATCTGACACATTGTAAGTACCGAAGACATTATTCTTCACCGCTTCGCAGGGATTATCTTCCATCAGCGGCACGTGTTTATGGGCAGCGGCATGATAGACCACATCCGGTCTCCACTTCCGGAAAACCTCGTCCAGGCGCGCCCTGTCTCTGACTGATCCAATGACGATATCGGTCTTTATAAAGGGATACTTATTCATCAGATCTAACTGCAGAGAATATACATTATTTTCATAAATGTCGAAAATCAATATTCTCTCCGGTTTATAAGCAGCCAGCTGCCGGCACAATTCAGAGCCTATGGATCCCCCGCCGCCGGTAACCAGCACGGTCTTATCTTTGATCTTGTCGCTAATACCTTGAGTATCCAGTTTGACCGGATTCCTGCCTAAAAGATCTTCGATGTCAATATCGCGGATCGGACCGATATTGGATCCTCCCTCGATATTGCTGCTTAAGAAAGGAACGATTTTGATATCACATTTAGTCTTTTGACATATTGAGATGATTTCTCGAATGGTCTTACTGGAAGCGCTGGGCATCGCGAGAATGATTTCATCTATATTCAAATCCTCTGCAATGCGGGGGATATCCCCTCTTGTACCCAGAACAGGAACCCCATTCACTTTATATGTCTGCTTTAACACATTGTCATCAATAGCTGCAATAGGAATACGGGTGCCCTGACGTCTCAATTCAGTTATCAGCTGGCTTCCCGCCATGCCCGCACCGACAACCATAACCCGAATCAAAGGACGTCCGTCACTCCTGTTGGCATCGCCCCAAAAGGAGCCCAGGAGTTTATTCTTATTTCTGGTCAGCCTGTAGATTATACGAATAGCAACAACTGCGGTAAGGAGTAAAAACCAATAAATGACATAAATTTGGAAGATCATTCTCTGATCCATCAACTGCGTGATTATCAAAGATAACAGCATCTGGAAAGTCACACCGGCAATCAGGATCAAATAGGTTGAACTCTCTGCATATGCCCACATTTGGTCGTAAAAACCTAATAAGGAATAGACGATAATTGAGGTTAAAAGATAAATATACCAAGTATTCTTAAAGCGTTCGAGAATATCCGGCCGGATTCCGGTATCAGCATAAAAAATCAAGCAGGCCAGCAAGAGCGCAACAACAGATGCTATTACGTCATAAGCGACCAGAAAAGCTTTTTTGGGAGTAATTCTGCGGACAGGTTGTTTACTCATGTTGAAATATTAGTATTCGCCCTTCTCCAAATAGCTGTTCAAATCATCGACAAGACTATCAACATCGAGGCCGTGAGCCTCGGAAGCTTCTTCTAATGATTCGTGATCAGCCAACACACAACCCAGACAAAACAGACCATGGGCAAAGAAGATTGGAATAAGTTTTTCATCCATCTTTATGACATCAGAAACCAGCATGTCTTTTGTAACTTTAGCAGCCATTTATTCAATCCTTTCTTGATCAGAACATATAAATCACAGCACAAAGACTTTTTCGTTAATTAATACTATCTTACCATCAATAAATCCGCAAGATATTGCTCGAAAGCTCCTATAACATTGAAATTCGGGCATTTTAGCTTGACATAACACAAAAGCATGGTTGATAATATGTAGGAGTCATGATTATAAGGAGGTTTTTCCATGAACAAGACCGATTTAGTAGATGCAGTAGCAAAAACAACAAAGCTAAGTAAGAAGGATAGTGAGCTGGCAATCAATGCCGTTTTGAGCACCATCACAGACACACTGGCTGAGGGTGAAAAAGTTGTGTTAGTTGGATTCGGCACATTTGAAGTTCGTAATCGTGCAGCGCGTAAGGGTCGTAACCCAAGCACCAAGGAAGAAATTCATATCCCGGCATCCAAGGCTCCCGTTTTTAAAGCAGGTAAAAACCTGAAAGAAAGAGTCAATAATTAATTAGCATTTTTAAACAATTCATATCAAGAAGACTGCGCAGATGAATCATCTGCGCTTTTCTTTTTCTAAAATTATTTTGTATTGTTTAGTCAACCTGGACTTATATTCACTCACAACTTGATTATGCAGCTTTTCCAGTGTCGAGATCACCGTAGGCCTGCCTTCTTTATCATCCCGGCTAAGCCAGAATCGCTTACCGGAAAGAGGTGCGCCCTGATCCAGAGCAGCTTCTTCATCCGCCAGCAGAGATTGAATAAGATAACGTATATTTCGTTCAATCTGAGGCAGGTTCACTCGAAATTCCTCTGCGATCAAAGGATACAGTCTCTTTGTCGCAGGGCGCAGCAAAGCCGGATCTGCAAATGACAGATGCAGCATCCGCCGGAGCAAGGCATAGCCGCGCAATCTTGTCCTAAAACCATAACCCCGCAATATGGTATCGACACAATTCTCGACAGCGCAATCTCCTTTCGCTATTTTTTCTTGAAAAGAAAGAGTGGCAGTTTTAGAAAATGCACCAAATTTGTTGGCTGCAAAACTGGCCCCTCTGCGGCCATCAAGAATAAATTGAATTCTGCCTGACATGTCAACTAATCCCATCATTCCCTGTTTTCGCAAATGCTTGTTTACTTTTCCTAAGAGATCGCGGTCAGTGGCAGCCAAAAATATATGAACAACGGAATCCGGCTTAAAGGCAGCTTCCCTGTCGCTGCTTGATCTCTGAGAATCAATTAAACATCCTCTGTCATCAATAATATTGTAGGTATGTTCCCCTGTGATCATCACTTATACCTCCAGTACATTAAATGCGAGTGAAAAACATTATAAGTCAATATATTTGAGCGGAATTCATAACAGGAAAAAACAATGCAGAAACAGAAATAATTTTATTTTCCGCATTATAGAAATGTGCATTAAATGTCATTTTTTTCTGTAACGCGCCTGACTTTGCGATTTTGAACAAATTTCAATTGAAGATTCTATAGGGAGAAACAATCACGGCTGCAGGTATTTTTCCACCGGAAACGCTGAAAACTAAGGCGTGGCAAACGGAGCGGCAATCTCCTCGGCAATCTCTTCAACGGCAGTGAAACCTATAATATAGTTCATATTAGGAGATGAGAGAATTTGCAGTTTTTCACCGGTAGGCCATGAATAAACCAGCGGCATGTGATAATACGAGATACCGTCAATCTCAATATGGTTGAATTTGATATCCGCCTCAGTTAATTCAACTTCAACTAATTCATATTGACCGTTAGCCAGATGAACAATATCCAGAAAACGCGGATACAGCTGAGTTATAGCAGTCCAGGCAATCAAGACGGACACTGCTACCGGAAAGAGATAGGTGAACCATTTAGTATTGTTGTGATTCCAGTTTATGCGCAGCAAAATAAACAGCAGCCTGCATAAAGCTATGACAAGCAAAAGACTTACAATGAGTCCGATTATAAAATAGTTTCTCATGCCAATCCTCTTAGGCTCATCTGTCCCCCAGCTGCTCCCGGCACCATCTCGAGATCGTCCGCCGTCTCATCGCTGCCTGCAAATACCGGTCATTAGCCGACAGAAAGCTGTTAACAAATCACTTTGGTTCAGGATTTAACAGCGCAGCGGGAAACAACGCCCTAAACTCATCCATGCTTAATATTTTAACACCTAAAGCTTCAGCTTTGTCTGCTTTGCTGCCGGGATTCTCGCCGATAATAAGATAATCTGTCTTCTTTGATACAGAGCCAGTCACTCTGCCGCCCTGATTTTCAAGCAAATCCGTGAATTGTTCCCGCGTCATCCGGGGAAAGCTGCCCGTAATGACAAAGTTCAAATTGCTTAAAGGGAGGTCTGCTGTCCTGACGTTTTCGTCCGCCATACTTACCCCGGCAGCTGTGAACTCATCAAGCAAGTTTTGCGTCTGCTCCTGCCGGAAGAACTGATAGAGATTTTTGGCGGTAATCTGACCAACATCGTTAATTTGCAAGAAATCCTCTATAGCGGCTGCTCTTATTTCTGCCATTGAGTTCATCTTAGCGGTAATGCTGCGTGCTGTCTGACGCCCCACACCCGTGATGCCTAAACCTGCCAGCAATTGGTAGATTGGATTATTCTTGGATTTCTCTATTTCGCCCAAGAGATTATCAACTGCCTTCTGACGGCCGATGATGCCCGCCTCAATCAACTCCGTGCGCACCTCATGCAGCTTATAAATATCGGCAATACTCTTAAGATATCCATGCTTCAAAAGGGCTTCAACGCTGGAATCACCCAGCCCGGCAATATCCATGGCGGCGCGGGAAGCGAAATAGGCGATGTGGCGCGCCAGCTGCGCAGGACAGTCGACACCTGTACAGAAGAGATCAGCGCCTTCATCTGTATAAGCTGTATCTGCGCCACAGACCGGACAATTAGCCGGCAGCTTGAAGGGAACTGTTCCCTCCGGCCTCTTATCATATTCGACAGCAATTATCGCCGGTATGATCTCGCCGCTCTTGTGCACGCGTACGGTATCCCCTACCCTGATATCAAGACTGTCGATATAACCCTGATTATGCAGTGTCGCTCTGCTGACGGTCGAGCCGCCCAATTGGACCGGCTCCAAAATCGCCATCGGAGTAATCCTGCCCGTGCGGCCCACTTGCACTGTGATATCCAGAAGTTCGGTACTCTTTTCTTCAGGCGGATATTTGAAGGCGACAGCCCAACGGGGCACTTTGCTGGTTCTGCCTAAGCCGGCACGCAAAGCGAGATTGTCCACCTTTACTACCGCGCCGTCAGTGCCATAATCGAGTTCATGGCGCAGCACGTCGATGCGCTCAATTTGCAGCTTGATCTCATCATCCGTCCGGCAGACAACAAAGCCGGGGCTGATATCAAACCCTTGTTCAGCCAGCCAATCCAGCGATTCAGAATGTGAGGTGAATAAATTAGGTTCCATCAACTGAATATTGAAAATAAATATGCCCAGCCCCCTTTCTTTGACAATCTCGGGGTTCAGCTGCCTCATCGTGCCTGCTGCCAGATTGCGGGGATTAGCATATGTCTTTAGGCCTTGCTCCTCCAGCTTAAGATTGATGCGCTCGAAATCGGATCTCAGCATATAGGCCTCGCCCCTAACTTCCAAGTCAGAAGTCTCTGAATCAATCTTGTGCGGGAGACCCCTAATCTCACGCGCATTTAAGGTGACATCTTCACCATAGGTCTCACCGTCTCCTCTGGTAACAGCCTGCGTCATTATGCCATTTTCATAGCGGATGCTGAGAGACAAACCGTCAATTTTTCTCTCGACGACAAATTGGGCTTCAGGATCAACTTGCCTGACTCTGGCAGTAAAATCCTCAACACCGCTCCAGGAAAATACATCTTGCAGTGAAAGCATAGGGACACGATGTCTAACTTGGGAGAAGGAAGGAGCTGCCTGACCGCCCACTACCTGAGTGGGGGAATCGGGCAGAATGAGCCCGGGGAATAATTCCTCCAGCCTAATCAATTCCTGCAGCAAGAGATCATATTCCGCATCGGAAACGGTCGGCTGATCCTGATCATAATACTGATGATTATAGATGCGAAGCTGTGAACTGAGGCGGCTGATTCTCTCCTCCGCCTCAATTTCACTTATTTTTTGATTGCTTATTTGCTTAGGCTTTTCCATCGCAGCCGAGGACATTGACAATCTTATGCGCGACCATAGCCTCGATGGCATCACGGGCAGGACCCAGATATTTGCGCGGATCAAATTCCGCCGGGTTTTCTGCCATTACTTTGCGAATTGTCCCGGTCATGGCCAGGCGCAGGTCGCTGTCAATATTGATCTTGCAAACTGACATCTGGGCCGCTTTGCGCAGCATATCTTCCGGAACACCGATAGCATCCGGCATATTTCCGCCATGAGTATTGATCATTTTTACAAACTCGGGCACGACCGAACTTGCGCCATGCAAGACGATAGGAAAGCCCGGCAGTCTCTTCTGAATTTCTTCCAGGATGTCAAAGCGCAGCTGCGGCTTTGTACCCGGCTTGAATTTATAAGCGCCGTGGCTTGTGCCGATTGCGATCGCCAAAGAGTCGCAGCCTGTGCGGCCGACAAAATCTTCAACTTGCCCGGGATCCGTATATGACGCATCTTCAGCACTGACACTGACGTCGTCCTCAACCCCTTCAAGGCGGCCAAGTTCAGCCTCAACATTAATATAGGGATCGTGGTTGTGCGCATAGTCAACAACCCTTTGAACTAAGGCGATATTCTCCTCATAAGGGAGATGGGAACCATCGATCATGACAGAAGTAAAACCGTCGTCAATGACGCTCTTACACAGCTCGAAGCTATCGCCGTGGTCAAGATGCAAGGCAATGGGCAGTCCCGACTCGATCAAGGCAGCTTCAACCAGCTTGACCAGATAGGTATTGTTTGCGTATTTACGGGCACCGGCAGAGACCTGCAGAATAAGAGGGGCATTCAGCTTGGCGGCTGCGTTTACAATTCCTTGGATGATTTCCATATTGTTAACGTTGAAAGCGCCAATAGCATAACCTCCGTCGTACGCTTTCTTAAACATTTCTGTAGTTGAAACTAGAGGCATATTGTTCTCCTTTCATAAAACGCGTTTCTAGAGCACCGTTCACCTGTTAATTATAGCATTGACTTAAGTTTGTCTCTTATGCGTTTGTCTAAGCTGCAACAGTGATTTGCTTTGCAGTCAATTTATAAGGCTGACTGCAAGCTGTCACGTCTGCTTCTGACATTGGTCAGCATCTTCTCGTACTTGTCAATTTTCGCCCGTTCCTGATCGACAACATGAGTTGGCGCTTTCCGGACAAAGTTCTCGTTTTTGAGTTTGCCTGACGCTCTCGAAATTTCATCAGTCAGCCTTTTTTCTTCTTTATTCAAGCGTTCTATCTCATCTTCCAAATTGACCAGATCGGCCAAAGCGATAAATATTTCTCCGCCGGCAAACTGGATTTGCACAGCGTCTGTCGGAATCTCGGTTTTGTCAGAGTGGAAGGCTATCTCTCCCGCTCGCGCCAGTCGCTCAAGTAGTTGTGCATTATCCTTAAACAGCGTCAGAACATTTTCATCCCGGCTCAGAACCATAAGATCAATGGCCTGATTTTGCGGCACTTTGTATTCAGCCCGAATATTGCGGATACTCCGTACTGAGTCCATCAAAATTTGCATCGCCTTTTTGTCTTCATTGAAATCGTAAGCGTCATTGGGCAAAGGCCACTTAGAACGGATTAACTGACCCGGCTCATGAATCAGGTGTTTACTCATCTCTTCGGTGACATAAGGCATAAAGGGATGCAGCATCGTAATCGTCCCCAGCAATGTGTGATTTAAGACATATTGAGCGGCCAGCCGGGATTTCCCTTTCTCTTGCAGTCTGGGTTTGACTATCTCGATATACCAGTCACAGAATAGATCCCAGAGAAAGGCATAGAGTTTAGCCAGAGCCAATCCGGTCTCAAAACTCTCAAGATTGCGCCCAACATCACGAACCGTGTCATTTAGTTCGGCCAAGATCCAGCGATCCTCTATGGAGAAATCTGTGCTGTCCACCGAGGAGAAATCCATCTCCTCGTCAAAGTTTAAAACTACAAAACGCAAAGCGTTCCAGATTTTATTAATGAAATTCCTGCCGGCTTCAACCTTTTCGTCCTGGAAACGCTGATCATTGCCGGGCGCGCTGCCTGAGATTAAGGCATAACGCAAAGCGTCAGCGCCATATTCTTCGATAACCTCCAAAGGGTCAATGCCATTACTCAAAGATTTGGACATTTTGCGGCCTTGGCTGTCCCTGACCAGACCATGGACAAAGACATAATCAAAAGGAATCTGTCCGGTAAACTCGAGGGCGGAAAAGATCATACGCGATACCCAGAAAGTAATAATATCGTAGCCTGTAACCAGAACATCCGTAGGATAGAAATAATCCAGCTCCTCTGTCTGATCCGGCCAGCCCAGAGTAGAAAAAGGCCAAAGGGCGGAGGAAAACCAGGTATCTAAAGTGTCTTCATCCTGATGAATATCTAAAGATTGGCAATGCGCACAGTGTTCGGGATTGTTGACAGATATTGTCTCCTTGCCGCAGTGATCGCAATACCAGACCGGTATGCGGTGCCCCCACCAGAGCTGACGGGAAATGCACCAGTCGCGTGTATTTTCCATCCAGTTAAAATAAGTTTTTTCAAATCGTTTCGGCACAAATTTTACTTCTTCGTTCTTCACTACTTCGATTGCAGGCTTTGCCAGATCTTTCATCTTGACGAACCATTGCAAAGAGATTCGGGGCTCAACCGGAGTTGCGCAGCGATAACAGGTTCCGACTGCGTGGGTCAATTTCTCTGTCTTGACGAGATAACCGCCCTCTTGCAGATCTTCGACAATCTTC
>LSQX01068090.1_pt1 | contig 13152 bp, 11 predicted proteins | sample 654561 | NCBI WGS metagenome assembly LSQX01 (sample SAMN04489861, study PRJNA283612) | anaerobic digester metagenome | isolation source: 4 biogas reactors fed with cattle manure at either 37C or 55C with and... | place: Denmark: Kongens Lyngby | collected 2014 | reverse complement strand
GTGGATGTCTTCTCGTTGACATCGGCAAACATGGTCGTCAGATTGCTTTCAATCAAGCCAATGAAAAAGGATCTGATCGCCTCCTCAATTATGTCGAGCAGACCGGACATCAGGAGCTTATCCGAACAAGCCTGCCAGGAGCGGAATCAGTTGGATCCCGATTAGTACGACTCCACCCCCAGCCATGAGCTGTTTGATCCCTTGGCTCTTTGCGCCAGGGTTATCGTTGCCATAGCCTTCCAGCAGGTTGATCACGCCCCAGACGGAGAGACCCGCCCCCAGGGCTATGACTAATATTTTCAGGAGATTGATTGCTTCGCCGAAGAATTCCATATTCTGACCTCGCTTATAAAATGTGGCGCCTCGAGATTGAGGTGCGCTATTCTATAAACAACGGTCAAAGGAGTTTTGCCAAGACTTTGCTCTCGGATAAATCAAAAAAAAATCTAAAACGAAACTAGTTTCAGGAGGATTATGGTACTGCTGAAGATTCATTTAGCAATTCAGCATTTATGTACCGATAAAACTAGAACGCGACGCAATTTATCAAGGTTGGGGAAACTGGTCAATTGACCGGAAGCTTAAAAGTAGCTGCATTGGCGGCTCTTAAAATACCATTGCCCCCTCTCCACGTTCAAAGAGAGGTTGCTACATATTTTGAGATGAGTAATGTATATAAAAAACTAACTAAAGAGCTTATTCATCAATTCTCATTAAGAGAGAACGCTTTGATGGAGAAGGCGATAGGAGAGATTCTGCATGGGAACAACTAAACGAGACATTGAAACAACCTTGATGAAATGCGCAGATACATTGCGCGATACGATTGATGCTGCAAATTATAAAGACTATATCTTGCCCCTTATGTTCCTAAAGTATCTCAGTGATACATACAATGAAGGTTTGGAAAAGTTAAGAGAGGAATATTCCGGAGAACGGCTTGAGAGACAAAAGCGATATTTACCATTTACCATCGCTTCTGATAGCAATTTTGAAACGCTCTTTTCACAAAGGCATTCAGACAATATTGGGCAGTTAATCAATCAGGCCATGCGTCAAATTGAGAATGATAATACCCAGCAATTTGGAGGTGTGCTCAGTACTGTTGATTTCAACAGTGAAAATGCCCTTGGAACCCGGGAACATAAAAACGCATTGCTTCGCACCCTCCTTGAAGATCTGGTTACGCTTGATATAAGCCCGAACAACATCCTTACGCCGGAGGGGCAAATACCATCAGATGTGATTGGTGATGCGTACGAATATTTGATTGGTCAGTTTGCAAGTATGGCGGGTAAAAAAGCGGGAAGTTTTTACACACCTGCCTCTGTATCAAAGATCATGGCTGAGATAGTAGATGCCCAACCTGGAGACCGGGTCCACGATCCAACTTGTGGGTCTGGTTCATTGCTAATAAAAGCCGCGAAGCAACAGATCGATCCTGACACAAGAATGAACAGAGTCCAGATTTATGGACAAGAAGTCAATGGATCATCAGTTGCAATGGCGCGCATGAATTTGTTCATTCATGAGATCCAAGACGCGAAAATCGCATGGGGTGATACGCTTGCCAATCCTTTATTTAAGGACGACGATGGTAACTTGATGCTGTTTGACGTGATCGTTGCTAATATGCCCTTCTCAAAAGACAAGTGGGCAGCAGGGTTCAATCCGGGAGGGGATGCGGTCGGTAAAGGGAAAAAAGCGTTTAAGATGGAAGCAAATCTGGATAGATTTCATCGTTTCGACTGGGGGGTACCCCCTGCCAGTAAGGGGGATTGGGCTTTTTTGCTCCATATGATTCATAGCTTGTCGGTCCACGGAAGAATTGCAGCAGTTGCTCCACATGGAGTTCTTTTCAGGGGTGGTTCAGAAGGGTTGATCCGAAAAAGAGTAGTGGATGAAAACCTTTTGGATGCGGTAATCGGTCTTCCAGAAAATATCTTTTATGGAACTAGTATCCCAGCTTGTATCTTGGTTTTTAAAAAGAATAGAAAAAACACTGACGTGCTTTTTATCGATGCAAGTAAAAAAGATGAAGAAGGCAATTACAGGTACGTCAAAGCCACTAATCAAAATGAGCTATCAGAAAAGCATATCCAAGATATAGTGACTGGTTATTCTGAACGTCAAGGACAACCTAAATTTTCCCATGTCGCGACAATTGAAGAGATAAGGGAGAACGAGTACAACCTGAACATCCCACGTTATGTTGATACATTCGAGGAAGAGCCATTGATTGACATTGAAGAAGTTAATGCGAATATATCTCGGTTGAAACTTGAAATCGAGGATGCTGAAAAGCAACTGAATGTGTATCTAAGGGAGCTCGGATTGTGAGGAATAATTCGATATATCAAGAATTATTGGCTCACATAGAGTCAGGCAACCTTAATAAACAATCTTCATCGGATGAATGGAATTAGGCTTATGGTTGAACGAGCAGGTCATAAGGTAGAAAAAGAAGGATCCAGGAAATCCTTCACTGGATACAACCAGCATCAACAATTAAAGGTTCTCCCTGATAACTGGGATTTCCGGCAACTGAAAGACATCTCAACACAAGTAGTGCAAAAGGCAAAAGACCAAAAGTTAGAGACTTTGAGCATTTCCGCTGGAATTGGCTTTATCAACCAAGCTGAGAAGTTTGGAAAAGAGCTCTCTGGAAAGCAGTATGTGAGCTATACAGTTGTCAGGAAAGGGGACTTTGTTTATAACAAGGGCAATTCTAAATCCTATCCACAAGGATGTATATATCGTCTAGAGGATCGAGAAATAAGCGCAGTACCTAATGTCTTCATTAGCTTTAGGTTGAAGAAAAAAAGCCTCGAGTCGGATTATTACAAACACTTATTCATTAGTGGCTATTTAAACCCCCAATTAGTAAAACTTATTAATGCTGGTGTTCGGAATGATGGTTTACTAAACCTTTACAATGAAGATTTTTTCTCTTGTTCGGTTCCTGTCCCACCGTTGTTAGAGCAACAAAAAATTGCAGAAATCCTCAATCTCTGTGACAAAATTATTGATCTAAAGCAACAACTTATTGAGCAAGAGAAAGAACGAAAAAAATGGCTTTTACAAAGTTTGCTCAATCCGAACAATCAGGCTAGACATCGAAAAACCTTTAAAGAGTGGAAAACTGTTGCGCTGGGGAATCTATTCTTTTTTGGCCCTTCCTTATCTGCTTCTCGTGCGGAATTGGGGACTTCAGGTATCTGTTATTTACATTATGGAGACATTCACAGTAATCCGACTACGACAGTAGATATAGACAGGGACTTTACCTCCTTACCAAAAATTCAATTAACTCATGAAAAATATGATTCGTTACAAAACGGCGATGTTGTTTTTGTCGATGCATCGGAAGATTATGCTGGTGTTAGTAAGTTTGTAGTCGTCAACAACCCGAGGAATATCCCTTTTGTACCAGGTTTGCATACGATTCCCGGAAAAAGCAAAACAAATGATTTAGATATCAATTTTAAAAAATACCTTTTCCAAGCGTCTTCCTTTAAAAGACAAGCATCGTTCTACGCCTCTGGAATGAAGGTTTATGGTCTCACTAAAAACAATCTTGCGAAAATAATGGTTTCTTTTCCAGAGTTACGTGAACAAGAGGCTATTTCTAAAGTGCTTATGTCCGAAGATCGAACTGTCGCTTTATATGAACAAGAGCTCAACGAATGGCAAAAGCGAAAAAAGTCCCTGATGCAACTTTTGTTACTTGGCATCGTTAGAGTCTGGGATGAGGAGGCGCAATCATGCCAAGTCACATAATTTTCAATGAACGACCTGAGTCTCAAGAGCGAGCGCTCAAAGTACTCGAAAAGCTGGGTTATACCCGGGTTTCCAGGAACGATGCCGAAGGGAAGAGAGAATCCAAAAGGGACGTGCTCTTTGAGGGCGAACTGGAAACCTTTTTAAGCAAACAGACATATCCCTATGGTAAAGAGGAGCGGCACTTTTCTGGTGGATCAATAGCTGAAGCGATCCGGTCTATGCATGTTCAAAACACAGCTGGGCTCTATGCAGCGAATAAAGAAATTTATGACCTGATCTGTTCCGGAAAAAGTCTGGAAGAATCTCTGCCAGATACCACTAAACAGTCCTTCGATATCAGTTACATAGATTTTGACCACCCTGAAAATAATATATGTCAAGTGACTGACGAATTTGAGGTGGAAAGACAAGATGGAAAATTTGTTCGCCCAGATATTGTCATCCTAGTTAACGGCATCCCATTGGTTGTTATTGAAGCCAAAAAGTCGAGCATAGATGTGATGGCTGGGGTCCATCAGAACATTCGTAACTGGGGAAATGAATACATCCCACAATTGTTTCAATATACCCAACTTGTCTTGGCAATGAACCCAGATAAAGTGATGTATGGAACATGTGGCACGCCATCCAACTACTTCGTATCTTGGCATGAAGATAAGAGCACGAAGGATTGGCAACAGGATTGGTGCCGCAAGTGTTCTCCTGACAGACAAATAATTGAACAAGACCGCGCCCTGGTCTCGCTTTTGCACCCTGAAAGGCTGCTTGACCTCATTCGGAACTTCATAATCTACGATAACAATCTAAAGAAGATAGCCCGCTATAAACAATACTTTGCAGTCAAAAAGTGCATGAAACGAGTTTTGCTACAAGATGGGGCGAATACAAGAAATGGTGTAGTGTGGCATACACAGGGATCCGGCAAAACGCTGACCATGATAATGTTGACAAAAATGATCTTGCGGGAAAGTAGCCAGACAGGGAGCTTGCTTCGAAACCCCCGCTTCATGATGGTAACCGACAGAATAAACCTTGACAAACAAATCCGCGACAACTTTATAAGCACAAGAATGAGCCCACACCGTGCAAAAACTGGAAAAGGACTGATTGAACTCCTTGAAGACGAAAGCAATACGGTGGTTACCGCTCTGGTAAATAAATTCGAAGCTGCTATTAAACAGAGTTATCGAAACGAAAGATCGAATCTCTTTCTGTTTATTGATGAGGGCCATAGAACGCAATATGGAAAACTAAATGCTTATATGAACCGAGTTTTACCTAATGCCGTGAAGATAGCCTTTACAGGAACCCCCCTACTAAAGAAAGCAAAGCACACTGGGAATGTGATAATTGAAAGTGCGAGAAACACCTATCAAAAGTTTGGTCCTTTGATCGACCGATACAGTTTGCAGGATGCGATCGATGACAGAGTAACTGTTCCCCTGGTTTATGAGGGGCGAGTTGTTCCTCAGAAGGTAACGAGTGAACAAATCAACGCCCACCTCAAGTACATCACCGTTGGGTTGAGCGAATCAGAGCGTCTCGACCTGGAAAGAAAATACAGCCGATATTTAGCTATTTCACAGACACATCAGCGGTTAAGTATGGTTGCTTTCGATTTGCATGAACACTTTGTGAAATATGTCAAACCAAAAGGGTTTAAGGCAATGCTAACATGTTCGTCCAGGGCAGCAGCGGTTGAAATCTTCTACTTGCTTAGAAACCTTGGAGGGTTAAATCCCGCCGTGGTCATCACTCCTAATAATCAAAAAGAAGGTGATGACGAAGTAAACACTAAGGAGACTAATAAGATCATCGCGGATTTTTTCAAGAAAGAAGTCGATCCATTATTTAGAAACAATTATGAGACTTATGAGGATGCAGTGACCGGCTCCTTTGTGGATCAAGATGGTGATATTGATTTGCTGATAGTGAAAGATAAGCTCCTTACAGGATTCGATGCCCCTGTTGCGTCTGTTCTTTACGTTGACAAACCCCTTCGGGACCATACGTTGTTACAAGCGATAGCGCGAGTAAATCGAGTTTATGAAAGTAAGGAATTTGGTTTAATCGTTGATTACATTGGAATCTTTAATAAGCTCGATTCCGCCTTAGATCTATATAGCGATGAGAAATCCGGTATGGACGGATTTGAAAGTGCAGATATTGAGTCAGCGATTTCTACTGTTACTGAACAGCGATTAAGACTTGAAGAAAGCTACAACGCTCTTTGGCAAATTTTTGAAGGAATCGAGCGTAACGAAAAAAGTACAAATGTTTGGCAAGAACGATTACGTGAATATGAAAAACGCAAGGATTTTTACACCAAACTCGGATCTTTCGCGAAGTTGGTTGATTTCCTATATTCCAGCTACGATTTATATGAGGCTATAGGTTTCGATCAGGCTGAGATTTATCGAAGGGACTATCTGTTTTTCAAGAAGTTAAAAGATAGTGTCACATTACGGTTTAACGACAGAGTTGATTTTTCAAAATATGAGGATGGTATCCGGCAGCTGCTGAATGCATATGTAAATGCTGAAGACGCAAAACTAATCATCGAACCTTTGGATATCCTCAACAAAAGCAAAATGGAAGAACAGCTGGCGGAATTGGGTTCAAATGAAGCAAAAGCGGATGCGATTCAAACAAGGCAAGTTGAAGTTCTCGAATCTAAAATGTACGACGACCCCATTTTATACATGACTTTTAAAGACCGTATCAATGACACGATTAACAAATATATCGCTGAGAGAAATAGCGAACAGTACCTTACCGAAATGGAAAGAATAGCAGAGGATTATCGTGAGGGAAGGAGCTCAATCGAATATCCAGAGTTAATTATGGATGATAGTACAGCCAAAACATTTTATGGCTCGGTCAATAGCGGTGTAAAAAAGGCGATAGGTTTGATCCCGGATAAGGCATTAAAAGAGCCATTAGGTCAATTGGCGTTAGGTGTGAAGACAATCGTTGCTGAAAATGCAAAGCGCGACTGGCGAGACAATGTGGTAGTGCATCGTAATATTAAAAAACACCTTGATGACCTGCTATTTGATTTCATCGAAGATCAAAACCTTAATTGGTCATTGGACACAATAGACATTGTGATAGATGAAATAATGATGTCAGCTAAAAAGGTTTATTAAACTTGGAAACTCAAGACGTTTTATTGACTGAGTTGAAAGCTTCAATTTCTGTAGTGATAGAGCGGAAGAAAATTAAAACGAGTCGGCTCAAGGTTTTCCCTGATAGGACAGTTAAGTTTTCGGTGCCTGAGAATGTCACGCAGGAGTGGATAACTAACTACCTGAATAAGAATCAAGCTTGGATTTCAAAAAAGATAGAGGCATTCGACAAAACAAAGGGTTATGCAGCAACAACGGAGATAAGAAATGGTATCTCAATTCGATTTTTAGGTGAAGATCTAACTTTCGTTGTTACGCTTTCCAGTAAACGCGAAGTATACAAAAAAGGCAAACGAATCTACATTTCTGCGCCTGATATTAATAGGCAAGATTTGCTAATTTTACTATTTGAAAATTGGTGGAGGAAGGAATCCCTGCAGGTCCTCAATTCACAACTTGATAAACTTTTTCCAATTATTGAAAAATACAAAATCCCAAGACCAGAAATAAAACTTAGAAAGATGAAAACCTTGTGGGGAAGTTGCAGTCCCCATAGAGGTGTTATCACTTTCAATCATTATCTCACTAAAGCCAAACCTGCATGCATTGAGTATGTAGTCTTGCATGAACTAGTTCATTTCCTATACAGGAACCACAGTAAGCAATTCTATAATTTTCTCAGTAGTTATATGCCTGATTGGAAAGACAGAAAAAAACTCTTAGACCAAGATGTGGTACACGGACTATAACAACTCCTCCTGGATTTGAAGGAAACTAAAAGTGCGATCATTATTGGTTGGTAATGGGTTTGACATACAGTTAGGTGGACAAGATTTCGCAAACAAATGGATAATCGTCAGGCTCATAGCAGATGCCTTATCGGGAGAAACTGATGCGTTATTCATAAGCTCACCTGGAGGAAATCCATCTGTTGACGGCAGTTCGATCGTGGGAATTATTAATGAATTCCCGACTTTATCCATAAAGGCTATAAACGGCGAATATGACGACCTCAAAGAGGTCATATCGAATAACGACTTGTCTAAATCCTTAGAAAGCTTTAAGTCTAGATATCCAGAGGGTGCTAAAAGTCCTGAAGAAATTGGCTTAGAAGATTGGTTCCTATTGATCCACCTTTTTTTGTATGAACAATCTGACCTCATCGATCATTATCCAAGCATCAAGCAAGGATTTGAATCACTTTTGTTAAATGCTATTTACTGTCATGGAAAAATTCAACAGTTGTGGAGAGGGATTAACCCAAAAACAAAGAATTACATTGATTCGTTTGATAAGATCTTTTCAGTCAATTATGACTCCACCCTTGACAAGCTTACTGAAAAGCCTGTGTTTCATTTACATGGAGATTTCGAGACCAAACATGATAGTGAGAATCCACAAACTGCTAGGGGCTTTTTGCGAAAAGAGAAGGGTGAATCAATATGGTTTTCAGAAAGATTTCAACATTGTAACACTAACGCCATCCTCGATTATTCAGGAAGTAACAAATATAAGCTTGCAACTGCATTCTCAAAAATGAATCTTGAACGTGAAAAATAATAAAAATGTACAACGCTGGGTATCTTTCTCAGTATTCCAAATATGAGCAAGAAGTAATAAAAATTGGTATGGAGAATAATCTGCCATTTGGATATGATTATCATTTTGATGATCTAAAAAATCTATCAGGAGAACTGACTATTATTGGATTGGCGCTTGCAAATGATAGTCATATTATTGATTGCATTAATGTCAGCAACGTTTCTAAGGTAATTTATTACGGGTTCAAACCACAAAAGTTGCGGGAGAGTTCTAAATTACCATTCACCAAACCCTTCGAAATAAAAGACGTTTCTGATTTATGGAAAAACCTCGGATTGCAAAGTCCAAAATACCAGAGCCCTGTCGCGGAACAACTATCTTCTATGTGTTCTCGAAAGAAAAAAAAGGCTGAAGAAAAGATACGGTTAGTCAATACCCTTGTTGGTCATGACGAGGTTGATTATAGTATGTTGATTGATCAATTGCGTTCAATACCTGAAGAAACTGAAAGAGCGCTTGTAAAATTTCTTTATGCGGAATTAAGCAAGCAGGAATATCATGAAAAGGTCTCTTCAATCGATCAACTTGGAGGTCTCTTTCAGAAGTTTGCTAATTCACTGTCAGTTTCCGCATTGTCGCCGCAAACGCTTCTTTTTTTGTATTTCACCTATAAAAGCTTGGAGGTTAAATACACGGGCTTTTAATTAGTTAATAAAGAAAAATCTTGGTACCCTGGTCAATAGGCTAATAAAATTTGCCCGATAAACTCATATTCACATTGGGAATATTTTTAATAACCTCCCTGGTGTCTTTCGTATCTATGCTACGCCATTTTCGACTTCAATAATTGACCGATTCAATTTAACAATCATTTGTTATCTTGCCAGAAAAAAGTGTTCTTATCGTGCAATGGGCGTTTTGTGAGACATCCAATTGTTTTCTTGAGGGTTCCAAATTGAACAAAATAGTTCACCTGCATATATTGAATCCCACACTGGTCGAAGAAACGCCGCGATGCCAGCGAGCACCACATCAAATCGAATCACGGGCAGGTTGCTCTTCTTTAAAAAAGCATCCCATTTTCTTACCATATCTCGATTCTGATCAAAGGCTAGAATTCTATTCAGATCGTTCTTCTTATACGCTCGATCCCTGTTCTTGAAGGTTTTAATTAATGCGGTACGCAACTGGTTTCCTTCAAAGGCAAACTCAAGCGAAAGGAGATAAAGGTCATAGTAATCTTTCATCCGGCTCGATAATTCCATCAGGTCAAGTATTGCATCAAGTTTTTCAGCAACCACGGTCTCAAGTGAATAGGTCATGACTTTCGGGGTGACAAAATCAGGTAGCTGCGTAGGCACTTCTCTCATTTGTTCTTCAGGGAACACGATGTCCCCAAAACCAAAATCGATCTTCACTGGCGTTCTTGTGTTCTTTATTTGTGCTTGCAGAACAGCGGATAAACCAGGATATTTCTTATCGATGGAAATTTCTTCGATATGCCTAATCTTATAAGAAACAAATTCATTCCCGGTCTTAGTATTGATAATACTTTCAAGGACTGATTCCAATGCTTCAATTGAATACGCTGTACCTTGGGCTAAGAAATCGATATCCAGGGTTGGGCGACTACTGAATTCGGTTAGGCAGAAGATCAGATGTCCGCCTTTTAAAACCAGATTGTCTTTATATGCTGACGCTGCCAATCGACGCAAGAATTCTTCCTGGCAGAATAATTGAAGGCACAATTGAAAATTTCTGCCTGAAGCATCGGATTGATTGCGTAATCGAGCCAAAACGGAAGCAGCTCTGTCAGGCATTGATCAGCACTCCCATAATCTCTGACATTTTTCTGTATACCCGCATCTTTTTAGCATAAGCGATAAGGTTCCCAATGTTCTTCTTAACATCTTTGCTGTAAGCAATGATGGCCTTATTAAACATTTCACTGTCTATTTTGCTTTGGTACTTAAAACAATCACAGATTGTGCGGTCCCTGTCGTACATGGCCATTTTGACATCATTGATGATTTGTTCAGTCTTGCCAAGAAGAAAGAGGTCTTCAGAGATAAAGTATGGTTTTATTCTTGGAGAGTTAACGCCCAAGCGGGTTCTTGTAATTGTGCGTGGGAACGCAATTGTCCACTCGAGCGGTGTACGATCGCCATAGCCATAATGGAATAGTGCGGTATCCATACAGAGAATCCCATCTGGAAATAGCGTGGCGATAATCCTTTCATCCGATGAATCTTGATATGAACTAAGCTGGTAATAACCCCTTCGAACTCGATCAAGGTAACCTCTGTTGCAAAGATAGGTGATCTGGGAGTTGCTCAGCCCATTTTTTCGAAAATCGACATTTCTTGCGATGCCGCCATTTTCCGTAATCGTTTTTTTTGCGAGTGAATATATGTTCACATGAGTCTCCTAACCATACACAATCATCCGCATTTGTGTATGGTTAGAGTATATCTCTCTTTACGTGAGATTTCAATTTATTACCCATCAATGCTGCCCATCTCATAAATAGCAGCAGCTTGGTTTGTGGGAATCTGTAAATGTGAACTGACTTCGGTCTCTACGCTAAAGGTTCTGGTCGGATCTTCATCAGACAGCAATCTATAATTTGGATGTTTTGTAATGTCATACTTATCCGATAAAAACGGACGTTCTCCTCGAAGCTGAAGGATACACTTGGAATTGTCCATCACTGCCAGCTCATCTTGGGACATTAGGTCTTTGCCCATCTTCTGATGATTGATGCCATGGGACTTCTTCCGTCCTCTGTTCTCAGATGTATTGTCGAGGTCGATTGTTTCCTTCCCCAACAATTCTGAGATCTCCTTAAGTGTAGTCTTCTCCTTGCCACCCAGGAACAACATGCTGTCACAGTTGCCCACAATTGTTTCGGCATGTTCTTTATAGAGCGCCTTGAGCTGACTTTGAGCCTGGAGGACGATACAAGCAGAAATCTCACGACTGCGAATGGTGGCAATCAAGCGTTCGAAGCGTGGGATTTGACCGATGTTTGGGAATTCATCCAGGAGACAGCGTACATGGATCGGTAACCTTCCACCATAGACATCATCAGCCTTATCACAAAGCAAGTTGAACAATTGAGTGTACAGGATGGCGACTACAAAATTGAAGGTGTCATCTGTATCACTTATGATCACAAATAGAGCTGATTTTTCGTCTCCAAGGGTATCCAAATCCATTTCGTCATAACTCATCAGCTCCCGCAGCTCCTGAATATCAAAGGGAGCTAACCTGGCACCGCAGGAGATGAGGATAGACTTGGCGGTCTTCCCAGCCGCTAATTTGTATTTCTTATACTGCCTTACACCAAAGTGCTCTGGAGACTTCGCTTCCAGTTCTTCAAACAGTTCATCGACTGGGTTCTTGAAATTCTCATCATCTTCCCGTGCCTCAGAAGCATCGATCATCTCAAGCAGGGTGGTGAAGTTCTGTTCACGCTCCGGAGCCTCATACCAGATGTAACCTATCAAGGCGGAATAATACAAACGCTCAGCTTTGACCCAGAAGTCTTCGCCTGCTTTTTCCCCTTCACCTTTGGTGTTTATAATGATGGCATTGACCAGCTTGAGAATGTCTTTCTCGGAATGGATGTAGGCAAAGGGATTGTAGTGCATGCAGCGTTTGAAATTGATTGTGTTGAGTACCCGGATGTGATAGCCATTGCGTTTCAGCATGGTTCCACATTCGGTGAGGATCGTACCCTTAGGGTCAGTCACAACGTAACTGGAATGCATTTGCATCAGGTTGGGTTTGACGAAGAACCGGGTTTTGCCTGAACCTGAGCCACCAATGACCAGCACATTCTTGTTTCGGGCAAGTTTTGGGTCCTTGGGGCGACTGTTCATAGTGAGAAATTCCGTCTTGGTGAGAATGATGTTGTTCTTGGGATTCTTATCAATATACGGAGCAATTTCCTTAGCCGTGCCCCAACGGGCAGAACCATATTCAGTACCTTTCCTAAACTTTTTTCTGTTTTGTCCATTCACAACGACAACGAGTTTCATTAGGCCTGCCAATAGAAACCCAATCACCAGATCTTGAAGATTGAAAGATGGCCATGGATGTTGACCGATGAATTTTAGGTTTGAAAAGATGGCGATAAAACGATCCAGAACATCTCCACCCTGAAGCAGACGAAAAAACTGGGCGAATTTATCGCCAAGGTAAAAAGGGAAAAGGTATAGGGAGTTCAAAATCAAGCTTCTGACTAACCTTGTATTCATCGCACAAACTCTTTTCTTTGAACTTTTTCAGTGACATGAGCAGCTCTTTCTGTGTGTTGAAGCTTGAGCTTCTGCAACTTCTCACGCAGAGATGGACGCTCTTGAATTTTCAGTCGCTTTTTCACAAACTCGTTGAAAGCGGTTTGGAGGATATCGGTATCCCGAGCCCGAAAGAAAAGCAAGAAGTGAGGCGCTTCTTTGCTACGCTCCTTCTTGATCGCATATTCAATGCCGTATCTTCGGGCGATTCTTTCAAAGTCATGAATATGCTCATCGTGAATTTCTATGTTCGATAAACCAGATCTTTCCTTCATTAGCTTCTTGATGGTCATGCGTCCTTGGTAGGCGGGATGGAGTTGCTTATCCCTTGATTTTTGTTGTTGCTGTTGCTTTAGGATGTCAAGGTACTTCTGGATCGCCTGGAGGAAGACCTTTCC
>LSQX01375375.1_pt2 | contig 13153 bp, 12 predicted proteins | sample 654561 | NCBI WGS metagenome assembly LSQX01 (sample SAMN04489861, study PRJNA283612) | anaerobic digester metagenome | isolation source: 4 biogas reactors fed with cattle manure at either 37C or 55C with and... | place: Denmark: Kongens Lyngby | collected 2014 | reverse complement strand
GCTGCTCTGGCCAACTGAGCTACATTGGCAATTCAGTCTTAATTCACACTCTATTAAAGAACTCACCCAATGCCAGTTTTGGGTCTGCAAATGTAGCGCAAAGAATTAAGACATCAAAACATTTATATCAATTTTTTTATCGATCCGTTTTTTTGGCTTTATGCCTGACCAGCTGGCGTCGCAGCGCCTCAACCGTCAGGTCTGTGGCCTCTTCAAAGCTCTTACATTGTTTCTTGGCAAACAAGTCTGTGCCCGAAACATTAATTCGGATCTCAGCCACTTTGTTTTCCAAATTCTCACTCTTGTCGAGCCGCAGGAAAACTTCAGCTCCGATAATCTTATCATCGAATTGATTTAACTTATTCACTTTCTCATCGATAAAATCCAACAGCTTCTGGTCGGCATCGAAACGAACGGATTGAATCTTAATGTTCATAATACATCCTCCAAAAATTAATTCGATTCAGGCTCTGGGATGAGCTTTGTTGTAAATCTGTTTCAGTTGTTCAAAAACGGTGTGAGTATAGACCTGCGTGGCACTTAAACTGGCATGACCAAGCAGCTCCTTGATAGCGTTAAGCCCCGCGCCTTGATTTAAAAGATGCGTGGCATAGGTGTGTCGTAATACATGTGGACTCCGCTGTCCAGCCGTGGTAACCAAACCCAGAGCTTCATTGACAATTCGATATACTAACCTGGGATATAACTGATTACCCTTTATTGTGAGTAAAAGGTGAGGCTCCTGCAACTCCCCGAACTCCTGATCCCGAACCTGACGATAATGAATGATCAGATCAGCCAGCTTTGCAGGAACCGGAATCAAACGCTCCTTCTGCCGCTTACCCAATACCTTGACCTGCTGACGAACTTCGTCAAAGTCACGATCCAATAAACCAATCAACTCACTTAAACGCATACCGGTCCCATAAAGAAGCTCTATAACAACCACCCGTAAAAGATCTTGGTAATTATCTATGTCAGCCATACCTTCTGCTAGAAGAATCATGGAGTTCTCATCCATAAAGGAAGGCAAAGGCTTCTGGGTTTTTACAGCCGATAAGGATACGGCCGGATTGACGCTAATGAGGCCTTCCCCGACTAAATAGCGGTAAAACCGCCTCAAGGTGGTTAATTTGCGATTGACACTCCTCGGGGAAATCCCACTGTCCAACAAGGCAATCACCCATGATCGAATGGATCGGGTTGTTGCAGATAAGAGGGTCAATCCTTGTCCGGCATCAGACAAAAAATGACTAAACTGATTCAGATCAGTTTGATAGGCAATAAGCGTATTGGGGGAAAAGCGTTTTTCGGTGTGAAGATACCTCAAGAACAAATCAGCGTCATACATAATCAACCGAAATCTTTACATAAATATAACGGGAAAATGTAAAGATTGTTTCGGCGGATGAGATAATCGCCAAAAAATTACTCGTTCTCTTCGGCTTGCTGAAGCTTCTGGATGTAAGCAGCCCGCAGAAGCTCCTGCCTCCGCCTGATTGAAGGCTTAGTAAAGGCCTGCCGTGCACGAAGTTCCTTAACGACACCCGTTTTTTCGAATTTGCGCTTGAACTTCTTCAGGGCTCTTTCGATGTTTTCACCTTCTTNNGAATAAAGGGGTTGTTCAACACTTGCTCAAGCTCCTTATGTTTAAAGAACGCAGGAAGTGGCTTTTTAGTTTTAGGAGATATGATTTTTATAGTAGGATTACTTTCCACAAAATTACGTATCAACAAATAATTCCAAAAAGACTTTAGAGAAGATAGTTTCCGAGAGATACTACGAGCACTTATATCATGTTGCATCAAACTCAAAATCCACTTTTGTATATCAGAAGGACTTACTTGACTACATACGACTTGCGTAGGCTCCAAAGCGATGAATTGAAAGAACTGATTCAGGTCAGTTTTATATGACAAAACGGTATGAGAAGAAAAATTCTTCTCATACCGTAAATATTGCAGAAAACCGTTTAACATGATTGTATCAAATTCTGCAACGAAAATAAAAGAAATTAATCATAAAAGCAAATTAATTTCTAATATTTTTTAAACGAACTTATTCTTGTTCGTCTTGCATTCTTTGAACGTAAACAGCATGCATCTTCTGATCACGTTTGACAATTGAAGGTTTATCAAAGCATTGGCGACGACGAAGTTCTTTTATAACGCCAGTTTTTTCAAATTTTCTTTTGAATTTTTTTAATGCTCTTTCGATGTTTTCACCTTCTTTTACCGGAATGATGATCATATTCTATGCTGTTACTATGTCTACTAAATGAATTTTGGACTGCAAAGAAAGAAAATTTTTACCAAACAAAAAATAGTTTCACTGGGTTTTCAGGTAGGGCTCAAGCCACTTTTGCAGCGAATCGGGTAAAACACCTGCTGTCCAGAGTTCAGAAAGCTCTCCGATCCCCCCTTTACGGTCGCGGTAATTACAGATGGCTTTGACCTGTTCAAAATCGAGATAGGGATGACGAAGTAAATCTTTGAAGGCAGCTAGGTTAACATTCAGTCGGGTGATTAGTGAGGTGTCAATTCGAATCTCATCCACAAACTGTTGATAACGTGCCGAATCCATTCCATAAACCTGAAGAAGTTGCTCTTTTGCTATATATCCGCCCAGCATATTACGATACTTGGCAATCCGCCGGGCAAAAGATGGCCCAATACCGGTCAGCTCCTCCAAAAGAATTGTGTCAGCTCCATTGATCTCCACAATCTTTTTTGTGGCAGACTTGTGCTGGCGTGATGACTTTGGGCGCGCCGGGGCATCGAACGTTGAACCTGTAGCAGTTGGTAACTGACGGTTTGAGTTCATTGACGTTGGCTGATCCTTAGGCAGCTGCTGTTGAATCTCCTCGAGCAGTTCTGGATCAGGGGGCTCAATCGTGGCCAGAGGAATAGCAACTGCAAAAACACGGATCAGGATGATCGCTGCAGCCAGGCTAATCACACCAAGCATTTCGGAACGGGTAAAAAGAAATCGTCGCCAAACGCGCATAATCAGGTTTTTCTGATTATAGATGCATGTGGAACCCAGGAACGGAATATTACTTAAGGGGTCGGATCACGCCATTTCGTTTAAGAATGCGGTACTCTTTCAGGTCTGCCCGGATCTCTCCACTCATAATAATCAGCCCGATGAGGTTAGGAAAGGTAAGGCTCAGTAACATCATATCAGAAAAATCCAGTACAGTGACCAGGGAGGAGCTGGCTCCAATCACGGTACAAAAGAGAAAAAGCAGGTGATACGTGTGCGAAGCCCAGATCCGGCTACCAGTAAGCTTCTCAAAACCATTACCAAAGAGATAATCGAAGCATTTTCTTCCATAATAGGACCAGGAAACCATGGTTGAAAACGAGAATAGGAGGATGACAACCAGCAGCAAGTAAGGAAACCAGGAAAACACCGTAGCAAAGGCAGCAGAGGTGAGCTGTGCTCCTTCAAGGCTATCCGGATTTTTATATAAACCTGTAAATATCAATACCAGAGATGTCATCGTACAGATGATTACCGTATCAATAAATGGTTCTAATAGGGATACCAATCCCTCACTCACCGGATGCTGAACCCGCGCAGCAGAATGAGCAATAGCTGCAGATCCTGCTCCGGCCTCATTGGAGAATACACCCCTTCGAAATCCGGTTATCAACACCCCGATCATTCCCCCTTTGATGGCCGGGGCATTAAACGCCCCTTCGAGAATCATCCCAAAAGCTGATCCGAGATTTCTGATGTTGACCATGATGATGATCACAGCTGCACCAATATAGAGTATGGCCATGAACGGGACAACCAAAGATGAGACTCTGGCGATGCTTTTTATTCCCCCAATGACTACCACCCCAATCAGGATAGCCAGAACCACTCCAAACCAAAAACCGTGACCCTGGGCGCCTTGAAAAACAAGCGAAAACTGAGCAAACGCCTGATTAGCCTGGAGCATATTACTACCGCCGACAGAGGCCCCAACGGCCATCAGGGCATAGAAACCGGCCAGGAACATTCCAGCCCGCCTCCAGCCTCTTTTAGCCAATCCCTGCTTGAGATAGTACATCGGACCGCCCGACACCTCACCGTCGGGCGAGATATGCCTGTATTTAACACCCAGGGTACACTCGGCAAACTTCAGGGACATTCCCAACAGGCCTGCGACGATCATCCAAAACGTGGCACCGGGTCCCCCAACAGTCACGGCAATAGCAACACTAGCAATGTTTCCCATGCCAACAGTAGCAGAAAGCGCAGTTGAAAGGGCCTGGAAATGTGAGACTTGACCTTTATCCTCCTGGTTATCGTACCGACCGGTTAGCAATTGCCAGGCGTGGCTAAACATCCGGATATTAACAAACCGTAACCGAATGGTAAAAAAGATCCCACCGAAAACCAACCAGAGGACAATTATGGGAACCTGTGTTCCAAGGTCGAGACCAAAGGCTGCAAAAGGATCCCAGAAAAAGACCTGTTCGAGCAACCAGACAACCGGTTCAAAAGCCTGGTCAATTTTATCACCAACGGTCATTTCTGCTGATCAGGTGATTTTGAGTATCCCGATCATGTTCAGAAATACCAAAGCGATAGCAATAGGAGCCACAAACCGGATGAGGAACATCACCACCGGCAGCAATCGGGCTTTGAGCGTTCCCTCGTTATTCAACTCCTCGGTGACTCGCTTACGACCCAGGACAAACCCAACAAATATCACAATAAAGAGGCCTCCCAGAGGAAGGATGATTTTGGTAGAGGTAAAGTCCAGAAAATCCCAGATATTCAGTCCGAATATCTTAAATCCGGCTATAGGACCTTGCGACAGGGAACAGAGGATTCCCAGAAACAGGATACCCGATGAGGCCAGCAGGGTAGCTCTCTTTCTCGACATTTTCAGCTCCTCCGAAAAATAAGCAACAATGACCTCCAACAGAGAGATGGTTGAAGTCAGAGCAGCAATGGCCAGCAGGATGAAAAACATCAGACTAAAAACATAGCCACCTGGCATTTGCTGAAAAATATTAGGAAGCGTGATAAAGACGAGTCCCGGGCCCTCGGAAGGATTGATACCAAATGCAAACACAGCCGGAAAAATGGCCAAGCCTGCCAACACAGCGATCAGGGTGTCGGCTAATGACACCTGGACAGCGGTGTTCAACAGGTTCTCTTTCTTTTTAATGTAACTACCATACGTGATGATGGTTCCCATGCCCAGGCTCAAGGAAAAGAAGGCCTGTCCAAGTGCACTTATAATGGTATGCCCGGTAACCTTCGAAAAATCAGGTTTAAAGAGAAAGTTGATTCCTTCTCTGGCTCCGGACAGGGTAACCGAGCGAACAATTAGCACCAGGATGATCAGCAGAAGCAAGGGCATCAGAATTTTGCTGTATTTCTCAATTCCTTTTTGTACTCCTGCAATCACCACACCTGCCGTCATTATCAGAAAGAGTGTCTGCCACATAATAGGACGGGCAGGGTTGGTTGTAAATTCGGTGAACATCTGGCTTAGGTCCTCAGGCGATTTACCGGCAAATCCGTTGCGGATCGACTGGTAAATGTATTCCAGGGTCCAGCCCGCAACGGCGCCGTAAAAAGCAAAGATCATAAAGGCCGCAGCTATTCCCATCATTCCAACCAGAAACCAGGGTTTACCGGGGGCCAGAGCTTTGAAGGAGCCGATGGCATTTCGTTGGCCGGCTCTACCGATAGTTAGCTCAGCGACCATAACGGAGACACCAATGAGCAGGACAAAGATCAGGTAAATGAACAAAAAAGCGCCACCGCCGTTCACCCCGGCCTCATAAGGGAATTTCCAGATATTGCCCAGTCCGACTGCCGAACCGGCCGCGGCAGCGATGATTCCAAACTTGCTACCAAAGCTATCGCGGGGTTGGTTAGAATTTACTGCCATGGAGTTCTGGTTTAGGTATTAGAAGTATATCAGGTTCTATTTACAGACGGTTAATGCAGTTGAGATCATTAAAAGCCTCGCCCAGGCGTGCAATCATGGTTTTCTCCCCTTCACGCAACCAAACACGCGGGTCATATTTTTTCTTGTTAGGCTTGTCTGCACCTTCGGGGTTACCAATCTGTGCCTGGAGGTAGTCCCTATTTTTATCATAATAATCCCTGATACCAATCCAGTAAGCCCATTGGGTATCGGTATCGATGTTCATTTTGATTACACCATACGAGATTGCTTCGCGGATCTCTTCACGCGAGGACCCTGAACCACCGTGAAAAACAAAATCAACGGGGTTAGGAGCAGTGCCATAGTGAGAGGCGATGTACTCCTGGGAATTTCTTAAAATTTTTGGCTGAAGTTTCACATTACCAGGCTTATACACGCCATGGACATTACCGAAGGAGGCAGCAATGGTAAACTGATCGCTAACTTTCTTGAGTTGCTCATAGGCAAAGGCGACATGTTCAGGTTGAGTATACAAAAGTGCGTTATCTACGCCTGTATTGTCGACCCCATCTTCTTCTCCACCGGTAACTCCTAATTCGATTTCCAGAGTCATTCCAATACGGCTCATGCGTTCGAGGTATCTTTTTGAAATCTCGATATTTTCCTCCAGGCTCTCTTCTGAGAGATCAAGCATATGGGAACTATAAAGGGGATAGCCGTATTTCTCAAAATTCTTTTCTCCCTGATCCAGCAATCCGTCGATCCAAGGCAGAAGTTTCTTTGCTGCATGGTCGGTATGCAGGATTACGGGCACCCCGTAAGCTTCTGCAACGGTATGGATATGCCGGGCACCGGCAATTCCACCTAAGATAGCACCTTTCTGGCCATCAGATGGGAGCGATTTTCCTGCCCAGAAGGCAGCTCCACCGTTTGAGAACTGAATAATAACGGGTGCTTTGGCTATTTGAGCAGCTTCCAAAACAGCATTGACCGAGTTGGTTCCCACGACATTGACTGCGGGGATCGCATAGCCCTCCTGTTTTGCGTTGCTGAAGATTTTTTGTACGTCTTTTCCGGTCACCACGCCGGGTTTAACAATATCCAGAATTTTCATGGCTGTGTAAATTTTATTTGAAAGGCAAATATACGTCAATATGCATAAAATGATTTAAAACGGGTATCCGATTCCAAAATTGAGAACAAAGTCTCTGATTTGAAAGCGACGGTTTCCCGGAATCCAGATCGGGCCATCCTCTGCACCTGGATCGCGCAATTTTATTCCCAGATCGAGGCGGCCGATAAAGAAGGAGAGATCCGCTCTGATTCCTAACCCGGTACCCACAGCCACCTGATGGTAGAAGTTGTTCCATTCAAAGAGTGCTCCGGGACGGTCGTCTGATCCGCTGATGGCCCAGATATTACCGGCATCAAGGAACAGTGCACCTTTAAGTATCCAGAATAGATCAAAACGGTACTCCAGGTTAAATTCCAGCTTAATATCTCCTAATTGATTTGGATAGAGGCGCTTTTGATCTTCAGGCAACTGATAACTTCCTGGGCCCAGTGATCGCACCTGCCAAGCTCTGATTCCGGTTGCTCCTCCCGAGAAATACTTTTTCTCAAAAGGCAAGGCATCGGAGTTCCCGTAAGGATAGCCAACACCGGTAAATAACCTGAATGCCAGCTTATTGGACTGATTCAAGACCCAATGATAGCGCAAATCGATTTCACCCATAGTATACTGAGAAACCGGGGTATTGAACAGCTGGTAGCCTCCCTCCGGCATCTCTTGATTTCCAGCAGAGCGGATTCCATAAAAGAGGTTACCGGCAAACTCTGGGCGCAACTTTAGATAAAAGAAACTCTGATCCCTTGAGATTTCCTGATCGGAGAAGGTGAAGGTATAATTTACAGCCGGGACCAGGTGAGATCGGAAGCTGTTCTCCACGTAGGTACCTTGAATCAAATTACGGAACCGATCGGACATCTCAGATACGTTTACATAGTTGATTTCCAGCACACTTAGCTGATGACGAGTGAGAGGCAACTTCCAGTTATATCCGAAGGAGGCATTCGCAATAGTCCTCGTAAAATCAGGCCGACGTTGGTAGTTATAACTAAGATTCAGTCCGGAGTGTGGTCTGGAGTGGGAACCTGGCTTTTCGCGGGTAAAGGGAATCCAGGAGCGCGGGGTTTCAAGTCTGGATTCAATTCCAAACTCAACCATGCGATTAAAATCTTCGACGGCATCCGCAAGAAATTCAACTGCACCTTTGAATCTCAGTTCAAAATTTTCTGCTCCTCTGAACAGGTTTTTATGCTTGTATATCAAGTTACCAGCCACGCCAATGTTCCCTGAGGAGTATGTTCCTTCGAGTGAGAGGTCGTATGACTGTTTGGTCATGGGAGAAAGCAGAATCAAGCAATCAATATTCTGGATTGAATCCAGTCTGTTCCCCTCCTGAATAAAATCAAACTTAATTTGTTTAAAATTCCGCAGGGAGGAGAAGGCTGCAAGGGTCTGATCAACCTTTTCCTGACTGTAAAGCGAACCAGGTGCAAACAGGAGAGATGAGTGAAGGAGTCCCGGGCGATAGTTTAGCTCGTCGCGGTATAAAATTCGCACGCCCTCATAATCTAGGGAGTCGGCTTCGGAGAGGTAGCCACTTGGATTGCTCAGGTATTCAACCGGATCATAATCCGGAACGATCCGAATCTCTCCAATACGAAAGCGTGGATGAAAGTCAGGCATATTACGATCGGCTGAGGCATCCCTGGGATTCTTGATTCCAAGGGTAAGATCGGCCTGGTAAGGTTTATTCAGGGTATCGGTAAGATAGTAGATGTATTCACGGGCAAAACCATAGAATCCGTTATTTAGCAAGTTGTTACGAATCCGATTCCGTTCAGCTTGAAGCAACTCATAATCAAATCGGAAACCAGGAGAGATCAGTGAAGAGGTTGAATTTTCTCTAACCAATTCTCTGACAGAGCGATCGGTTATCAGCTCCGAAGAGGAGAAGTCGATTCGGTTTATCAGTCGGGGTTGACCAAAGTTAACCTGGTAGATTACATCGGCTTTTCGTCGTTTATACAGGATGGTATCGGTTACCACCGCTTCGTGAAACCCTTTATTTCTCAGAAAGAGTTCCAGCTGTCTGACAGATCGGTCGGTGAGAGCCGGGTTCAGAACAACTGGTTCTTCTCCGATTTTTCGTAGCCAGTTGTTGAATCCATTATTCTTCTCCGGATTGGAGAGGTTATAGATGCCCAGATACAGGCGAGCCACCCCGAAGATCTTTCGGTTGGGATGCTGTTTAATATAATTCCTCATCTCCCTGTTGGACAAGCCATCATCTGCCGTCACGATTTTGGTTGATCGAAGGAGATGTTCGCCGGTTGGAACATGCTTGACAGGATTACAGGCAAAGAGCAGTGGGAGGAGGATCAGGATAATCATCCAATGGGAGAAAGAGAATCTTTTCTTCTGATTAAGCGACACTTCGAGCAGCCTGTAATGAATCCCCGAAATTATAAATTTAATGTAAATTGCGCATTCACTCGCACTCAATGATCAGCCGAAATCAAATTAGCCTAATAAAAAGTCTGGATCGAAAAAAATACCGCCAAGCGGAGAAGTGCTTTGTTGCCGAAGGAGCAAAGATTGTGAGAGAGGTGTTAGATCTTCCGGGCGGTGGACCTTTTAAAGTCAGGGCTCTGTTTTGCACCGAATCCTGGTTAAAGGAGCATGGAGAAGTGTTCAGCAACCCTCCTGATACCCTGCAAGAGATTGCCGATCATGAATTACTGAAGATCAGCCATTTAACTACACCAAATCAGGTATTAGCCCTGGTCAATCTACCGGAAGAGCGCGCCTTTTCTGTAGATTTCGAGCGAGATTTGATTCTTGGTTTGGAACAGGTTCAGGATCCGGGGAATTGTGGAACTCTGATTCGTCTGGCCGAGTGGTTTGGATTGTCGGGCATGGTATTCTCACCAGATTGTGCCGATATTTATTCACCGAAGGTTGTTCAGGCGAGCATGGGTTCGATTTTCAGGATTCAATTGATGGAATGCGATCTACAGACCCAAATCCGGTCGTGGCCGGAAAGTTTTCCCATTTATGGCACCCGACTGGATGGAGAGAATATGTATTCTGCCAAGCTTACCCCCCACGGGATGATATTGATGGGCAATGAATCGAGAGGTTTAAGCCCTAATTTAAGTTCGTTGGTGAGCAAGAGTTTAAAGATACCGGATTTTTCGGCCAGTGGATCGATTGACAGTCTGAATGTTGCGATTGCAGGCGCCCTGGTCTGCAGTGAGTTCAAGCGGAGAGCCAGTGCTTAACCGCCATTGCCACGTTTTCACCATCCATAGCGGAGGAGACGATTCCTCCCGCGTATCCAGCCCCTTCACCAGCCGGGAAAAGCCCTTGTAAACGGGGGACAGAAAGAGAGCCTGGATCGCGGACGATTCGTACCGGAGAGGAGGTTCTCGATTCCACGCCAGCCATGATGGCCTCATTTGTTACGAAGCCTCTCATCCGATAGCCGAATGATTTCAGGCCTTCCTGCAACCTCATACGGATCGCATCGGGAAGCCATTCGTGGAGAGGGGATGGTATTAAGCCAGGATGATAGGAGTGATCTGGCAGTGAGGCGCTACTTTTCCCAGCCACAAAATCTGCCAGCCTCTGAGCTGGGGCCACCTGACCGCCACCGCCGTATCGGAAGGCAGTTTTTTCGAGAAACTGCTGATATTTCAATCCGGCAAAATGCTGATATCCAGCATATTCAGCCAGATCCTCCACTCGGATTTCCACTACGAGTCCTGAGTTAGCAAAGGGGGAATTCCTTCTGGAGTTGGACATCCCATTGACGACCAGATGGTTCTCCTCAGTAGCTGAGGGAACGATGACACCACCGGGGCACATGCAAAAGGAGTAAACTCCTCGTCCGGCAATATTTTTTGCCAGACTATATTCAGCAGCGGGCAGGTACTTACCCCTACCCTCTTTCGTGTGATATTGAATCTGGTCAATCAGGAGTTGGGGGTGTTCGATGCGAACGCCCATCGCAAAACCTTTGGCTTCCAAACTGATACCGTATCGATTCAGCAATTCATACACATCCAGAGCAGAGTGGCCGGTCGCTAAAATGACCGCCCGCCCTTCGATCACCTCACCGGAGTCAGTGACGATGCCTGCCAGTTGGCCTTCCTGCACATGAAGATCTTTCATCCGCTGATTGAAATGAAATTCTGCGCCACAATTGAGCAGGGTTTTGCGTATCCCGGAGACAATCCGGGGAAGTCTGTCGGTTCCGATATGTGGATGGCTGTCGTAGAGGATCTCTTCGGGAGCACCATGCAGGTAGAGAATTTCCAGGATGCGACTCACCTCGCCTCGCTTGCGGGAACGGGTGTACAGCTTCCCATCGGAGTAGGTTCCTGCCCCACCCTCTCCAAAACAGAAGTTTGATTCTGTATTCAGCTGCTCATTCCGGTTCAGCCGGGCAATATCATGCTTGCGTTCCTCCACCGGTTTACCCCGCTCCACCACGACAGGCCGCAGTCCGAGCTCCACCAGCCGAAGTGCTGCAAACAGGCCGGCTGGTCCAGCACCGACAACGATAACAGGCTCGGATCCAGCAACTTCCTTCCAGATATATTTGGAAATCAAGGGAGGCACCGTCTCACCGGTCATGATCTGCACCTGAAGCCTCACTCTGACTGGTCGCCGACGGGCATCAATCGATCGTTTGAGGATGGACAGTGCCGGCATCAGATTGGGAGAGATTCCGGCAGCCTGGCATGCCCGTTTCATGACCGTTCCGGGGCTGAAGGCTTCTTCGGGAGAAAGGAGAAGGTCTACAACCCTGATCATATTGGTTTTCTGGAGCTTGAGCTATTCGACATGAATAGCAAAAATAACCATTCTGGAGAACATGGAGCTGAGTCGCTGATTGTAATACGTGTAGTCGATATTCGTAGCAGTATCGATATCTGCTTCGGTTGGGAGGTGTACATCCAACAGACCTACGGAAAACTTGAGTTCCGTAGCAATCTTAACCTTCTGAAGATAAAAGTCGATTCCGAAACCCAATTCCGGATACACATCGAATGCCTTTGATAGGCGGGCGCTTTTCTGGAATCCCGTAGCAAGGTGTGATCCCAATAGATCGATGCGTGGATTGACTCCGGCGATGAGATAAGGTGCATAATTATTAACCCGATCCGAACGGTATTTGATGAGCACAGGCAAATCAATAAACACCCCTTCAATACTAAATTCCTTCAATTCATTGGTAGGACGATCTTCGATCTCAATCGATCGGGATGCAAACTGAATACCTGGTAAGAACCTAAGATCCAGATTGTTTCGAATCCTAAGATTGGTAATGAGATTCAGATTGATAATCATCCCCGATCTAACCTTTAACAGAGAATTATTGTCCTGTGGCTTCAGATAAAAATTTATAGGAGATACCCCGACAGAGTACCCAAAGTGAAATGGCTTATAGTCGAAGGTTACCAGGTTTCTAGGCTTCTGTTTCTGGCTTAGGACAGGGAGGCTGGCACAGAATAAGAGGACGAATAAACTGGTTAATAGTCGGCGCATACCCATGTTGATGATTTCCTTCAATAACTTGAAAACAGGCTATATTAGTATCCGATAGTCACTTTTTCGTTCCGGTATAGAGCCCGCAAATCCCTCCAGTGAGTGATTTATAGGTTGTCTGGATGAATCCGGCCTTTCCCATTATCTCATTGAATCCCAATCCTTTCGGAAACTTCTCAACCGATTCAGGCAAATATTGATAAGCTGGAAAATCTTTTGAAAACAATTGGCCAATACGCGGCAGCAAGCGGTGAAAATAGAATCGGTACAGGTTTAGCATCAACCGATTATTGGGGAGGGTAAATTCCAGGATGACCAGGCGGCCATTCGGGCGCAGCACCCGGAATATTTCTGTCAGGCCGATTAATGGGTCGTTGAAATTCCTGACGCCGAAAGCCACCATAGCTGCATCAAAGGTCGACTCGTCGAACGGGAGGCTTTCGGCAGCTGCCTGTTGAAAGTGGATTTGGTGTCCCAAATTTCTTTTCTCCACCTTCATTTTCGCGATGTCCAGCATTTTTTGGGACACATCAACCCCGACAATTTCCTTAGGATTCAGACGCAGAGCAGCTAAGGCGAGATCGGCTGTTCCGGTTGCGACATCCAGGATGCGTTGCGGGTGCAGG
>LSQX01337688.1_pt1 | contig 13158 bp, 12 predicted proteins | sample 654561 | NCBI WGS metagenome assembly LSQX01 (sample SAMN04489861, study PRJNA283612) | anaerobic digester metagenome | isolation source: 4 biogas reactors fed with cattle manure at either 37C or 55C with and... | place: Denmark: Kongens Lyngby | collected 2014 | reverse complement strand
TTGAAATGGTCAGCAAGACTCTGCAGTGAAATTGTTGCATAATTCTGCTGAACATAGTTGAGAATGGCTATGACATCCGTGGAGGATGTGGTCAATGTTTTCGATACCTGCGAATTGTCCTTGTGATTTTTGAGCAGGTAGCAGAATATGGTCTTGAGCAGGTTGTCCATTATGTTTGTGCTGTATTCCGAAGGATTCAAACCTTCCCAGATGAGATAATCAAGAAGATGGTTCAGCATGTCATCGTCTTCCGTATGGAAGAGAATATAGCTGTTTTTGTCATCAGAGTAGAAAATACGCATAAAAAACTGCGAAAGTACGGTATTCTCGGAAATCTGGCTTGTAAAGGTTTCCTTGAAAGTACTTTTTCTAACAAGTATGCTCAGCACAATGCTGTCGTCATTGAAAACACTTATTGCATGGGTGGCTTCGGGAGCGATTATGCATATGTCTCCCGTATTCATGTTTATTGTTTCATCGTTTATTGTAATTTCCGCATGGCCGTCCAGCACATAAACCATTTCAAAAAAGGCATGTCTGTGCTTGAACGGAGGCATGTATCTGTTGTGTTTTTTTACAGCAATGTTCTGCCTTGAATCGCTCATGCAGTCTTCTTCTGCATAGAATTCTATTGGTTTTGAATTCAGTTCAGGTATCCAAAGGTTTAAGTGTTCCTGTGAGTCATCCTTGAAGATCTCCAAGAATTCCCTGAGTCTTTCAGGATCGTTTTGAGCCATATAATATTCTTTGTACATTCGTTCTTCGCTGTTCATTTGCAACAAATTCAGCTTCATTTCTAAAAAATTGAGCATACTATCCCTGCCATTTTAACTTTTGTATTTATATCACGTATTATATATTTTACTGTCATATCAAAAAAAGTCAAGTTTGTGCATTTTCCAGCAGATAAATTAATGTTATAATATGGGAAAACATATCGAAATGGAGGCAATTAAACTGTCTGTTAAGAAAATAACCAAGGTAATATAGCCATGGAGGAGGATATGAAATTGAAACCAAACATACTTCTAATTATGTGTGACCAGTTGAGGTACGACTGCCTTACAAGCAACATAGTAAAAACCCCGAACTTCGACAGACTTAGAAACAGGGGAGTAAGTTTTACAAATGCATACAGTCAGACACCTGTATGCATACCAGCAAGGCATTCGCTAATATCCGGGCAGAATGCTTTTGAGATAGGATTGAATGAAAACTCATTAAACAGGAAAGAGATAAGATACCCATTGCCCAGGATTATCAGGGATTTGGGATATTACACATGCGCTGTTGGAAAGATGCACTTTGTTCCTGTAAGGGAGCATTTTGGATTTGATCATATGTATCTGTCGGAAGAAATTCCTTCACATATTGAAGATGATGAGTACTTGAAATATCTAAGGGATGAAGGCTACGGGCATGTTATAGAGCCGCATGGAAAGAGAAGCAAGACATATTATGTTCCTCAAATTAGCGAGCTTCCAAAAGAAGTACATACCACAGCCTGGACTGCAAACAAGACAATTGATGTTATTGAAAAGAACAAGAACAGACCTTTCTTTATCTTTTCCTCGTTTATAAAGCCGCATCCGCCGTTTGATCCTTGCAAGCCATACCATGAGATGTATGATGTTGAAAACATGCCTCTTCCCATACAGGTGGATGAGATAATAGATGATGCAATTCTTGTACAGAATGGATACAAGGTGGACGGTATTGATAAACTAAGTGATTATGATAAGAAAAAGATAAAGGCGTATTACTACGCCTCTGTTACCCAAGTGGATGAATATATTGGAAAGATACTCGACTGTCTTGAAGAGAACAATCTGTGGGAAAATACACTTGTAGTTTTGACTGCGGACCATGGTGAGATGCTGGGCGACCATAACGGGTATGGCAAAAGGACGTATTATGAAGAATCGGCAAAGATTCCTTTTGTGTTAAGTTATCCAAAAGTGTTCAAACAAGGCGTTGAAGTAAACTCTTTGGCAATATTGCCTGACATCTATGCAACCATAATTAAGGCAGCAGGTGGAGAGGTGCCGGAGATTTCCTGCGGTGTGGATTTAACGGATGTCTGCACTATGGAGAACACATATACAAGAGACTGTCTTTATGCCCAATACGGATTTGGAAGAAGATTCAAAGCCATGATTAGGTGGGACAAATACAAGTACATATACATGGCAAACGGCAGAAGGGAGTTTTTATTTGATTTGGAAAAGGATCCTTTGGAGCTAAACCCCATAAAGGATGAAGAGGTCTTTTCTGAAAAGAGAAAAGAATTGTGCAAATATTTTGAGAAATATGGATTGGAAGTGCCTGGTTATGAATACGACCCCCCAGTGGTCGGTTCGTTTTTGGACCAGACTCCCAGGTGGCATTTACGCTAGCAGTTCTTTGTAGCTTGTGATGTAGATGTCTGAAAGTTTCTTCAAGTCTTCCTGATAGTATAATGAATATGAATCAAATACCCCGCAGGTGAGCATGTTGGCTTTTTTGGCGCCTTGAATGTTTGAAGGAATGTCTTCAAAGACAATACAACTCTCGGGGTTTGTATTTAACTCCTTTGCACAGTAAAGAAACAAGTCAGGGTGATTTTTGCTTTTTCCCACGTCCTCAGGCTGGTAAATGGCGTCAAAAAAGTCCATAACATCATTGTTTTTTAGTGCTGGTACGGATAGGGATGCGGGAAGGTTTGTTGCAACACACAATCTTACTCCTTCGTCTTTAACATAGCGCAGGTAATCCTTGGCATAGGGCTTTAGCAAAACGTTGGTAGAGTACTCTTCCACGGCCATTTCAAACCATTCCTTCATAACATCCTCAACGTTTTCTTTCAGATTGAAATATTTGACTGTGTATTCTGCAACCTGTTTGAAACTGAGGTCTGAAATGTTTTTCGCATAATCTGAAGGAACTTCCAGATTCCTTTTTGAAAGAAACTTAATATCAATATCGGACCAGACTCCCAAAGAGTCCAAAAGTGTTCCATCAAGATCAAATATGGCAACTTTTATTATTCTGTCATTAATTTTGTACATGGTGCTCCTTTTTTTGTGGTATTATACCAAAAAGGCATTAATAGTCAAGCTTGTTAAAACAATGCCTTAGTGATATCATACCAAGATGAAATCTAGTACAAGGAGCATGAATATGACATTTGATTATGGAAAGAAAATTGAAGTAAGATATGATGTAGATGTATGTGTGATTGGTGGAGGACCTGCTGGTGTTGCCGCAGGTGTAACTGCTGCAAGGCAGGGCGCAAGAGTTTTGATGATTGACTCAAATGGCTTTTTTGGCGGAGCTGCAACAGCGGCTTTGGTACCTGCATTTATGAGATTTGCAAATGGAGATGTCTTTCTTTCAGGAGGAATAGGCAGAGAAATATATGATGCCTGTGAAATCGAAAAGTATGGTACAGGCATAAGGGTGGAGAAGCTGAAAAGAATATATGACAACATGGTCATCGAATCGGGATGTGATTTCCTTTTCCACACAAATCTGATTGATGTGGTTGTGGAGAATGGATTTGTAAAGTATGCGATCGTGTCTGCCAAAAGCGGGATATATGCAATAAAGGCAAAAGTCTTTGTGGATGCCACAGGAGATGGAGATTTGTGTGCCATGGCAGGAAACCCCTATGAGATGGGGGATGAAGACGGAAAATGCATGCCTGCAACCTTGTGCTCTATCTGGGTGGATATTGACTGGGATAATGTGCAAAAACCAGACAGTAGGGAACTGGCAAGAGCGTTTGCAGACGGAGTATTCACCCAGGAAGATTATCATTTGTCTGGAATGTGGAGAACTGGAGAACACTTGGGTGGTGGAAACATTGGCCACTGTTACAATGTTGTTGCAACGGATGAAAGGTCTCTTACACAGGCAATGGTTACAGGTAGAAAAATACTTCCCGAGTTTGAGAAATATTACAGGGAGTATCTGGGTGGAGGATATGCAAACACCAGTGTTGCAATATCGGGCTCGTATCTTGGCGTCAGGGAATCAAGGAGAATAGTTGGAGAATATGTTTTGAATGAAGAAGATTATGTCAAGCGGGCAAGTTTTGATGACGAAATTGGAAGATACTATTATCCAATCGATATTCATCCTGATCCGTCAAAGGATTCTTATGACAAGTTCTTGCAGGAGTTCCACGGACTTAGGTATCAGCCTGGAGAGAGCTACGGAATTCCGTACAGGTCGTTGGTTCCCGTAAAGCTTGCCAACGTTCTGGTGGGCGGCAGATGCATAAGTACCGACAAGAAGATGCAGTCTTCAATAAGGGTTATGCCCGGCTGCTACATTACAGGTCAGGCTTGCGGTATGGCTTCAGTGCTTGCTGCGAACAAAGATGGCGAAACCAGGAATGTAAATATTAGAGAGCTTCAGGACAAGTTGAGAAGCATTGGAGGATACTTGCCCAAATGAATCTGCCGGAAAGATTAGTTGATGCAATACGCAGGGAAATTGAAGGGTATCCTTTGTCGGAAATTGCCGAGACGGCAAGAAACGTTTCAAACAACTACAGAGGGATGAAAGGTTTTGTATCCGGAGAGGATGAGGCCAAAGCCTATGTTGCCTACAGGATGCCTGCAACTTTTGCATCCCTATACTATGTTTTTAACAAGATTGTGAGCAAGATGCCCCATTTCAAACCCGAAACACTATTGGACGTGGGGGCGGGCCCTGCCACGTCTGTATGGGCGTCTTCTCTTTTGTTTGATTCTTTGACTGACTTTAAGCTTTTTGAACATGAAGGAAGCATGATACAGGTAGGAAAAAGAATGCTTGAGTTTTTGGACGGAAAATACAATATAGAGTGGCATGGGGAAGACATTACCAGGGATGTGGATTTTGACAAGAGTGATATTGTTGTTTCATCATATATGCTGAATGAGATAGACAAGGATAAGAGGGAAAGTCTTATTAAAAGATTATGGGAGAGTACAAAAGGTGTGCTTGTCTTGGTTGAGCCTGGTTCAAGACTAGGTTTTGGGATTATTGATGAATTAAGAAGCCTGCTTGTTGAAAGCGGGGGCAAAATCATTGGACCGTGTACACATAATGATACCTGTCCCATGCCTGAGGAAGAATGGTGCCATTTTGCACAAAGAGTAAACCGTCCTGATTTTCTCAGGTATGCAAAAGGCGGAACGCTTCCTTATGAAGATGAGAAGTTTTCGTATATATGTGTGTCCAAAATAGAGTTTGAGAGTGAAAGGGAGGGAGTTATAGTTTTTCCTCCAAAGCTTAGAAAGGGCCATGTAATATTGGATGTTTGTACAAAGAACGGTATTGAAAAAAGGACATATGCAAAGAAGGAGAAGGAAGTCTACAAGGCGGCGAAAAAACTGAACCTTGGTGATGAGATATGAAACACCGCTCATTGAGAGCGGTGTTCCTGAACATATAGGAGGAGTTATTTTTTGGAAGTCAATTTAATGGCATCCAGTCCCATATAACTGTCTACTGACGAGTCACCAACATTTGCAATTTTGGCTTTGATCTTGTATTTTCCTTTTTCTGTTATCTTGTGCTCCCAATAGGTCCAAGGTGTGCGGCCATAGTCGCCTACTGTGGTAACACTTGCAAAGAACAATGTAGCAATTTTATCATTGCCTTTATACAGGGATACTTCGCAGTTGTCGTCGTATGGGAAGTAGTCGTTTGTTAGAAAGAAAGACCAGCCACAAATCTTGTCGCCTGGTTCTGCGTAAAAGGACTGTTCCATCTCGTTGTAAGCTCCGGGACCGTTTGTTTTCATAAGTGCAAAGTAATTGCCTTCTATGGGCTCATATGTGTCAAAGGAGCTTACTGTTCTGGTCTCGGCGCCTGATGGTACATCCAATTTCCAACCGGCCAGGTTTCTTTCAAAGCTTCCATTTCTTATGTAACCTAATCCTAATTCGAACTCTCCCTTTATTTTCAATGCATGGTCGTTGCCATACATGAACTCAGGAGGATTGTCAAAACAAACTTTGGTGTCTTTAATGTAAACGGAGCAATGACAAACATCCAAATCATCCAGGAACTCAATTACTCTATCTACATGAATTGTGTAAAAGCCGGAAACCGATGCTGGGGGACAATCAACGTCAGTCAATGCATAACTGGCACTAATTATATAGTCTATGCATCCTACCACTCTTGCTTTTTTTACTCTAATAGAGTAGTTCTCTATTTTGTGGCTTTTACCGCATGGATCCGTATAAACCAGTTTTGCATCCAGCACGCTGCAGATACTCAGCTGGCAGTGCAGATTTGGTTTTACAGATATGTTGAGACTATCCCAGCATCCCGGGGGGACGGGGCAAAACTCTTTTGGTACGACCAACAGATTCTTGAAGTTTATAGTGTTGCTACAGTCTGTCAGTTCGCATACCTCACATTTTTCTTTGACTTTTTGTGTCTCAATATTATCATTGATATCATTTACGTTTATGTTTAAGCGTTCGTCAGTTATCATAATGACCTCCGATCGTGATTATATTACATTATATGAAGGGCAATATGGCGGCGGTTACAAAAATTTTCTATAAAATTATCAAAAAAATTTGCACTTGTTTGATTCTTCAGGTATATTATATATGTATAAAGGATTCCGCATGATGTAGTAATGAACGAAGCAAAAAAGCACCATTAACGCAGATGACTTTTGGCACTAATCATCACCTGAATGCGGAGTCCTTTATTCTTTTATTTTTTAACAGCATAAATCAGAAACAGATGCACATATTAACCTCTGTGATTATGATTGTGGAGGTTGACATGTCTTTCGAGAGATTTGCAAGATTCATCCTTTTTATTCTCTTGTTCTCAATTGTTTTAAACATCACTGCTTTTTCTGAAGGAAGCATTGAGGAGTCTTATGTTTTTCCAATTGTAGAAAATATAATTAAGACAAAAAACAAAGCTTTTATTGCACAGGATGAGGAAGCTGTAAAGGCTTTGTACGATATGACGAGAACTAGTGGAAAATGGGCATGCGAGCATGAAATAAAGAGAATCAGGTATTTAAAAAACTGGTCCGATAAACAGGGTGTTGTGTTTACGGATATCAATTCGAATCTTGTCATAAGGTGGACAAGGATGAAAGACAACGGGAACATGGTTGCAAACATGCTTGCGTCCACATCCTACTACTATGCGTATGAGGATAGACCGGAAGATATCACTCTAATGCGTATTGGTACTTACCATCTTGTTGAAATGACACAAAAGGATGGGAAATGGTCCATAGTCAGGGGAGTGGTATACAGATCCTTTTGCGGATTCCCTGGAGCTTGACAACCTTAAAATGGAGCAGAACAAGAAATTCATATTATCGAATGAAGCAAGAGATTTCAGTAATTTAAATCCCAGAAGACTGGGAGTTATTGAATATGCAGACAGGTACTGTGGCGCTGCAGCCAGTGGCGAGCATGGATATTCCTATAACCCAAAGTACAAAAATTATAACTCCATTGGAGGAGACTGTGCAAATTTTGCTTCCCAGTGCATGCATGAAGGTGGTAAACTGAGAAAGAATTCGGTCTGGAACTACGACAAGGAAGGAAGCATGGCCTGGCTGAGCGCAAGAGGGCTTTACAGCTATATTGTTTCAAGCGGGAGAGGCTCGTTGATTGTAAGTGGAAATTACAACACAGTATTAAAGCTTTCATACAAGCTGCTTCCTGGAGATATAGTTGCCTATGAAAAAAACGGAAAAATAGCGCACATATCCGTCGTGACTGGGCAGGATTCGAGAGGTTATGCTCTTGTAAACTGCCATAATACGGACAGATATCGGGTGCCTTGGGATTTGGGATGGAGTAACAAGAAAATAAAGTTTCATTTTATAAGGGTCCACTATTAAAAAGGCAAAACCCCCAGGTGTTCCAAGAGTATTTTAAGTCCAATAAGGATAAGGACAACTCCTCCAATTCTTTCCGAACAGGTTTTGAACTTTGAGCCCAAATAGGTGCCAATCTTAACACCAAGGAATGAAAGTACAAGAGTAATTACTCCTATAAAAAGAACAGCAACGATAATATTTACTTTAAGCCATGCAAATGAAATGCCAACTGCCAGAGCATCAAGGCTGGTGGCAACTGCAAGAGAAAACAGATTCTTTAATGCAAAAGCATTGCTTTCTACTTCGCAAGAGCTTGATTCCATGATCATTTTGACTCCTATGAATGCAAGCAGGAAAAATATTATCCAATGATCTATCGGTGTAATTATATCTTCAAATTGTTTTCCTATGTAAAAACCCAAAAGTGGCATCAATGCCTGGAATCCACCAAAAAAAATGGCTGTCGCAGCAGCCTGTTTGAATGTACTCTTTTTTGCTGAAAGCCCGTTGCATATGGCGACAGAAAAAGCGTCCATAGCCAGTGCAAAGGCTGTCAGTATGATTTCTCCAATACCCATCTTACAACTCCTCAAATATACAAGTGCGTATAACATTTTTATACGAACGGATAGATTATATACCTTTTTATTTTGATATGCAAATCAAACGCCATGACCGGATTCGTCAATATCCGTAATTACGACTTTTCCTTTCATCAATTTGTATGAAATTATTACAGGTGCGTTTGATGTTCCGGTGTGCTCGCTCGTTATTGAATAAACAAGATACACTTTTCCTTTGCCAAAGGCATGAAGAATAAGAGGGGTTGAAATATCGTGCTCCCAATACTCAGAGGAGGAGATGTATTCTTCCTTTAGACACTGCACAAAGGTCATGCTTGGCCGTATATCGGATTTACCTTCCGCAATTATCTTAAGCTCCTTTTTAAGTCCTTCGTAGTGAAAGTAAGAGGTTGTTTGGTAGGCAAAGTTTAACACTAGAATTATAAGCAGTATAATGCATGTAGCTTGTTTTGCCTTTTTTCCAATCCGATGTCTGTTGTTTTTATACCAAATAATTATAAGTAAAAAAAGGGACAAAATTGATATTGCGTAATATGGAATCAGCCATTTCTCAACCTTTGTATAGTAGAGATACGTCCACATTACATCTATTCTGACTGATGTAAATGAGGTGAAGAAATCATACAGGATAACAAAGGTGCTCATTAAAAAGACTGCAATAAGTGCAAGAGTGTACTTGATCCTTCTGATTTTTCTAAACCAGTCTATTTCCTTCTTTTCTATCTTTTCATTCTCAACAGGTTCTATCATGATTTCATAAACTTTGGAGCATCTTTCACATGAAGACAAATGATTTTTTACAGCTTCACTTGTAAAATAACTTGTCAAATTGTCTGTATAAAGGGGCAGCAAATCCTCAACTATTTCACACCTAAGATTGTCCTTCATCCTTTTCCATCCTTTCCTTTAGTTTCAGTTTTCCTCTGTAGAAGGTGACTCTGGCCCAGTTTTCCGTTTTTCCCAGCACTTCTCCAATCTCTTTGTAACTCATATTTCCAAATATTCTAAGCCTGATTACCTCCTGTGTTGCAGGGTCAAGGCTCTCAAGCTCCTCAAGCAGTATCTTTACTACATCTTTAAACTCTATTTCATTTTCAAAGCCTGCTGTAAAAAGACTGTTGTCATAAATATCAATGGATTCCATCTTATACTTCTTCCTTCTTTCCAATTCCTTGTACCACTGATACTTTGCTATCTGACACAGCCATACCGATATCTTGCACTCGCCTCTAAAGCGGTTTATGGAGGAGACTGCAATGGCAAAGGTCTCCTGAGTCAGTTCCTCTGAAAGGTGTTCATTTCTAGTCATGGAGTACAGATATTTATATACGGTCTGGGCATGTTTTGTAAAGATTTCTTCCATGTTTTTGTCATTCACAGTGTCACCTCCAATATGTATGTACTGATTCTAGGACTTTTGTTTCAGAATTACAATTAATTATTCTTTACTTATTACATTTGTGGTATAATTTGACTGAAAGGGGTTGGAATAATGTTCAGGCTGATTTACAACAAGAAGCTTTTGGTTGACAGTTCTGCAGAAGAATTTGCTAGGGTTAGAGCGAATCTAGACGAGAAGAACATACCTTGTTATATAAAGACTGTAAAAAGTTCCCCAACAATACTGCAATCCTCCTATGCCCAATCGTATCAGAGATATGCCATGTCTTATTCTCCGGCAAAGGACCATGTCTCTTACGTCTATTATATTTATGTCAAACGCAAGGATTATGACAAGGCTAGACTGGCTATGGAATAGCACTAAAAGTACTTGCAAAATAGACACTTTTCTGATATGATAATGTCTACGCGGGTATGGCGGAACTGGCAGACGCGCCGGATTTAGGTTCCGGTGGGCAACCGTGCAGGTTCAACTCCTGTTACCCGTACCAGATAAGAACGTTAGGATTAAACAAAGCCTGCGTTCTTTTTTTATGTCGGAAATGCTTGTAATTAGTACATTTTCGTCACTTTTATCCTTTCTCATTACTGCCGGTTCAGGATCAAAATTACACAATTTATTGTAAAGCAGCTCTTTTTTCTATACCCGCGCTAACGAAAGGGTTCACAAGACAAAAAAATAAGGTGGAGCACTAACTCTCCACCTCGATTTCAACTCCGTTTTTGAGTAGAGAGTAAAATTATGACTTTTTCAAGATCTATCTGAAATTTTAACACAACAAGTGTCAGCCAAATGTCTCAATGTATGATAAAATCGCTCACTGTGATACTGACAATTCAGGTGCAGCATTGCATTGTTGTAGAATCGGACAGAAATTTTTGATAAAATATATTCCAAAGTACCTATCCATCTAAATTTTCCGGCACTATATGGGTGTAATCATGATTATGAACCAAAACGAAAGGAGGAGGCAGCGTGAAAGCTAGCGAAAACGAAATTGTACGATTTATTGAGCCTGTTTTTTACTTTTGTTTAAAACGTGTCAACAATCGTGCAGATGCTGAAGATCTCGCAAGTGAAATAATGCTTCATGTACTTGATGGTGTGCGAAAGTATGATATTAAGTCACTTGAAGGCTGGGTATGGCGTATTGCTCATAACCGGTATGCTCGTTTTTATGAATCATGGAAAAACAAATCAAATGCTTCTGTTGATGAGTTTGCTATTGATCTCGTGGGAGATTATGATGTCGTAGATGATACGACAATCGCAGATGAATATGAACAGGTTTTCCGTTATCTTCACACGCTATCCTCCGAATACAAGAACATTCTGGTAGATTACTATATCGGAGAAATGCCAATAAAAATACTTGCCGAAAAGTATAACCTACCAGAAACCACAATCAAATGGCGACTCAATGTAAGTCGTCAGAAGGTACGAGACAGGATAGGAGAGGATAAAATGGATAAGGTTTACAAGCGTATCAATTGGGTAACTACAACTTGCAATGGTTCAATGGACCCCAACAGGTATCTTTCAAATCAGGTTGCCCGTGCAATTTGTGAAGCCGCTTATGAAAAGCCGCTGACAGTTGAAGAAATCAGTCTTAAAACGGGTCTACCCACAATGTATATCGAAGATGCACTGCCTAATTTGATTTACGGTGATGCCATTGAGCAGGTGGGAAAGAAATATGTTACTGATTTTATAATCCTTCGGCACAAGGATAAGTCACAAATGGAAAAGGGTTTTGCACCTATTGTCAGTGATGTTGCAAACTACTTTGAAAAGCTTTTTAATGATTACTCGCGAAATATCGCCGCAATGAGCTTTTATGGCCATGATTTTGGAATGAATAAACTTGGATATATCGCTCTACCTCTTGCGCTACGTGAAAAGATAAGAAATATAAAAAACAGTCTGCCGAATCTTGAAAACGGAGCATATCCGCCACGAAAGGATGGCGGTTACGGGTGGTTTATCATACAGGAAGCTGAGGATGAAAATGATAATGCCGGTGAGTACATGTCCGGGTGCAATGCAACAGATGAAGAAGATGGTGTTATCTATTGTTATAATATTATCAAGTATTTCAATAACGATATCTATCATAATGGTGGTACAAGATGGCTTTCTCAAAATCAGATACCCCAGAAATGTAAAAACGGGATCATTCCGGACGACTTGCTCTCTGAGGATGATATTGTCAGGCTGTTGCAACTAAATCTCATCATTAAAGATGATAATTGCAAGAATAGGTATAGCTTAAATTTTGCTTGCTTTACCAAAGAGCAGTTTTTAGAGTTTTCAAATTTGTTCCATATAGAAGATGAAAAGCTGGATAAGTTGCTTATTGATTTGATACTCAGCATCAAAAAGAGCTTTGTTAATTTCGTGCCAAAACGACTTGAAAGTCAGATTAATCAATGGGTTTCCTGTTACACACATACAATTATCGGTTATGTAACAGATGAGCTGATATCAAGAGGTATTCTTGAAAAACCCGATGATGAGAAACCACTCACAAACGGCGTGTTCTTTATAGAAGGAAAGTATATAAATGTGTAATGATATACCGAAAGTAGATCAATCTGCTTTCGGCATGCACTCTTTGTAATTGAACTGGTTTCGAAAGTATATTATCAATAATGAGGATAGAAGGGTTCTTACAGCAGTGCATGTCTATCGTACAGTGAACCAAGATGGTTGAGTATATCATCTTTACGAGGTGAGTATTTCGTGCACCGCAGGTTTTTTATGTTTACATTTAAGGGAGTATTCTATGGGTTGCTTGTTAATGCCTTTCGAACTATTATTTGATTTAATTATTGAAGGTTGGTTTTCATTAATGAAAGGAATATTACCTAAAAAAACTTATAGCACTGGGTTTTATGTTGTATTAAAAATTATAATTGGGATTTACTCTATGATTCTATTGGTGATCTTTATCATAGGTATTCTTAGCGCTATATTAACTGAAGCAACAGTTTTTGATCTATGGAAACTGATTTTTATTCCTCTTGGACTTAGTATCGCTCAAATTGTTTTAGGGATAGTTGTCCATTACATTACAAAAAATAATGCCCAATAAAAAGAGCATAGTGCCTTAAAATCACCTGCATCCTTTTTGTTACCTCTCTACAGAAACATCTTGCAAGAAGTAAGTTGTAAGCTTAAAAGAGAGCAACAACCAAGAATTTAATCAATTCATGGACGTGCGTTTGGCATAGATTGCAGAACTGGTACGAACGAATACCGATGCTTTGGAAGTGCTAAAACGTAAGCGTCAAATAGAATACACCTTGTGAGATGAATGAATGTTT
>LSQX01284540.1_pt1 | contig 13158 bp, 9 predicted proteins | sample 654561 | NCBI WGS metagenome assembly LSQX01 (sample SAMN04489861, study PRJNA283612) | anaerobic digester metagenome | isolation source: 4 biogas reactors fed with cattle manure at either 37C or 55C with and... | place: Denmark: Kongens Lyngby | collected 2014 | reverse complement strand
TCTCTTGTTGAATTAAATCGATAGCTGACCGTGAGTATTACCGAACGAGAATCTATATTTTTGTCATACAACATAATAATCTTCCCATAATCCATTTCCCATTTATTTGTATTGGTCTTCAAGATATCATTTGCCGTAAGATTTACTGATATTTTGTCTTCCATAAATCGCTTTGTAACTTTCAGATCAATACCCCAAGTAGGTTTAAGAAATGTTACTCCACCATGTCCTGATGTACGCCCCGAAGCATCAACACGCAAAGTCCATTTTTGTGGCAACGAGAAGGTATTGAACCATTTTGCACTCCCAATAGGTTTATTATAACTATTATCCACATTATCCAGCTTCAACCATTGCCACATAGCACCTACTTCAAACTGTGGTCGCCATAGACCAAAAGTGGGAGTATAAGATAATCCTATATTAGCATTTCGACTGCGTTTTACATTCTCATCCCTAAGCAAAATAATACCTTGGTCTTTAAATTGTTGTGGAATGGACTGCATTTCATTTTCGTTGATGGAATATCCCATCATACCTTGCAGATTCTGCCAAGCAAACATCGCAGAGAATTGATTTTCTATTTGAGGCTGCAATAACGGATTCCCACTTTCATAAATAAAAGGCGAGCTGTATTGTATATTGCTCCGCAGTTGACGGTATGAAGGATAGCGCACCTTTCGCTCATATCCAACAACGGTTTGAAAATTATCCGTAGCAAACGACAATGAAATATTGGGGAAGAACTTATTGTACCGCTTCGACTGCTCGTCATTCTTTATACCACTTTCATAATAATCCAGAACAATATTCTCGTAACGAACCCCTGCGTTCAATCCCATTTGTCCAAATTGCGTTTGATAAGAAGTAAACAGCTCACCCCTATTTTGAAGGGCTTTATCATTGGTATTGTCAATACCCAAGTCTTCGTTGTTGATGTTGTAAGATTGTAAAACACGTGTATTAGAATATTCGGCTCCCATGTCCAACATTCCTTTACCCAATTTATAAGACAATATTCCTTTTATGGCATATAGCGTATAATCTCTTTCTCCTCTTGTTTTCAATATTTCATTGGGAGTCTCCGCAAAGTATGAATCCATGTTATCTTTTTCATTACCGCTTACAATATCAGTATTGAGATTGATAGAAAGCTTTTCAGAAAATTCACCGACGTAATAACCATTGATGCTATGTGTGTTTCTTGGAGAATGTGACTCAGAGTTTTGTTGTATTTTTTCGGAAACATCCTGAGCAGTGTATTCAATATCGTTTGTAATATCGCCTCTCCACGTTATGTTGTTATTGCTATAACGAATACCTGCTGAGTTATTGTTATTGGGGTTAAAGTTCAATCCAATTACAGAATTAAGACTGTTATATCCGCCTTCCTCATTGGTTTTATATACCTGTTGCCGTTCGTTGCCAGGTAGAAACATGCGCTGAGTGGCATCGAAATCTGTTTTATAATTGTGATGGTTATAAAAAGCAGTCCCAAAAACGTCCCATGCGCCTTTGCGATAGTTGAGATTTGCATACTCACCACCCGAAAAGACGCTTGCTTGTTCGCCTCGGACATAGAGCATTCCACTCAATCCATCGCCCACGGGTTTCTCTGTCGTTATTTTGATAACTGCTTTCACCGTTGCATCGTAAGCAGCGCCAGGAGAAGTGATTACTCGCACATTTTTAATATCTGATGGAGATAGTTGCTCCAACTCTTTATTGTCCTGCACCAGTCGGTTGTTGATATAGATAATGGGTGTTCCCTTTCCAAAAACTGTAAAGTTACCATCCTTACCACTCAAGAAGGGCAATTGAGCAATCACCTCGTTGGCATTCGAAAGCGTTTCAAGCACCGTATTTTTAACAGATGCCAAAATACTACCATTGTCTAACTTGAAAATCTTTCTACTTCCCGAAACAATCACTTCGCCCAACTCAGAAGCTTCCACTTTCATCACAATAGTTTGCTCTCTCTTTGCTGGAACTGTTTGTGTTTCGTAACCAATAAACGAGATTTCCAGATATGTATTGTCTGTTCTATCGGTATTCAGAGAGAAATTACCATTTATATCACTAACTGCTCCCGTAATCATTACTGAGTCTGGAAGTGAATAAAGTACCACATTGGCAAACTCAACAGGTTGTTCCTTCTGATTAATGAGAGTCCCTTTCAATTGTGCTTGAATAGAAAATGAAAGGATGAAAAGAAATGTAAAAAATAGGGTTGAATATTTCATGAAATTTTAATAAAGAGAGTTTAATTTTAAAGATATCTTGTTCCCAAAAGAATAATGATAATCTTATATTAGAATTGATTTACTGTTTTGTTCTATATAACTAAGAAAGATACTCCACCTTTCAGAATCTTGTCTTATATTAGAAATTAAAAGTAATATTTTTTCTATGTGTTTTCGGTTGATTTGACATAATTCTTTTTTTGGGTGTGTAGAATGGATTTTTATTTTTATACTTTGCACCGTTCAATAATGTCAAATCCAGAGATATTTTCTATTACATTCCTCTTCGTTTTTAAGTTTTATAATATTTGTCAAATTTGAGAACTTTTTTTGGAATCCTTTCTAACCAACGTCTAACGTCTTTCTAACGAATCTAGCGAAATTCGAAAAACACCTGAATTTAATATTATTTAACTATATCTTGGGTTGTTCAAGCCATGTAACAGCTTTATATATACCATAATAATGATATTAAATACAAAATTTATACTTCGACCTAAATAAACTTGAATTATATTGTGTAATTTCATTCGGTTTATTAGCTAAACTTTTATAAACGAACAAAAAAAAGATTCTAAAAACAGACTGTTCACAATAATATTTATGGAAAGATTTAGTTCTTAGCACTAACTTTATAAGCAATCCACATTAAAACCGATCTTTTTTCCAGTTTAATCTTAGCTGGAATAATAACGGATGTATCTAAACTTACTTTATTTGAAAAATTGTCAATGGGATGAATTGTAGCCACATACCACGCTTTTTTACCCGAAAGTTGTATTGTCTCAGATATGGTTTCTATTTGAAAATGATTAGATAAAGGTATTTCCGTGGAGGGATTGGTTATGATAGTAGTAAATTGTGACCGTTTATTTATTGCTTTAGATGGAATACTGCTTGTATAATGCAGTTCACCTAATATGTCTTGCGTAACGGTTACTTCCGTATCGATAGTAGGCTGATAAGGGATAAAAGCAGCAGCAAGAAACAGGCTAAGCAAAGCCAATCCGATAAACATAGTTCCATGAGTTATTAAAATTGGCGGAATTTGTCCGATAATATTTCTAACTTTCTCACTACGAAGTTCTATTTGTTTATTTTCTTCCATATTCTTTATTTGTTATACGAAACCTAAATCTGAGAATTAAGAGTAGCGTAGTGTTTTATCAAAAGCTAATTACCCAACTCCAACTGATTTTTCACCAATTCATAATATTTCCCTCGTTTTGCCGTTAACTCCACGTGTGTTCCAATTTCGGCAATTTGTCCGCCATCCAATACAACAATCTGATCGGCATGCTTTACGGTGCTAAGTCGGTGCGCCACTACTATTACCGTTTTTCCACGGTAAAACTCAGAAAGATTCTCCACAATTGCTTTCTCGTTATTCGCATCCAAGGCATTGGTTGCTTCATCTAAAAAGATATATTGTGGATTTTTATATACCACTCGCGCAATCAAAATACGTTGTCGCTGTCCTTGGCTCACTCCCTGTCCGTCTTGTCCTATTTTTGTGTTATATGCCAATGGCAATGCTTCCACATAATCGGCTATATTAGCTACACGGGCAGCATAACGCAATCTCTCCAAATCGATATCATCGTCAGAAATTGCAATGTTTCGAGCAATAGTGTCTGAAAATAGATAACCCTCTTGCATTACTGTACCACATTGACTGCGCCACCATGTCAAGTTGAATGTCGATAAGTTTTCATTGCCTATAGAAATTTCGCCTTGGTTAGGTTCGTAAAATCCTAGCATCAGTTTTATTAACGTAGTTTTTCCACTTCCGCTGGCTCCTACAATGGCTGTTACTCCATTTTTTGGAATGGTAAGGTTGATGTCATTCAGCACATAATCCGGACGTGCGCCGTCATACTTGAAAGAAAGATCTTGAATATGTATGTCTGCATTCACATCCGATATTTGTGTTTTATTGCGATCCTCGTTCTCTTCTTTTTGTTGCGTATGAATCTCATTCATACGATCGAGACTGATGCTCACATCCTGCCATTGATAAATAAAGCCCATAATTTGCTCCACTGGACTATTAAGTTGACCAATAATATATTGTATGGAGAGCATCATCCCCAACGTGAGATCGCCACCAATCACAGCGGTTGCAGCCAACACCGTTACCAAAATGTTCTTCAATTCATTAATAAAGATACCACCTGCTTCTTGATTTTGTCTTAAATTGAGCAATTGCATGTTCACATCAAACAAGTCGGCTTGTACATCTTCCCACTCCCACCGTTTGCGCTGCTCGCATCCTTGCAGTTTAATCTCCTGCATTCCAGTGATTAGTTGATATACCACGTTTCGGTTGATGCCTTGTTGTTCAAACATTTTATAATCCAACAGACGCCGTTTTTTCAGAAATACCAGAATCCAGATACCATAGACAATACTACCAATGATAAACACAATGAAAATTGGAACATGGTAAATAAATAAAACCAAAGAGAAGATGATAAACGTGAACGCCGAGAAGATAATGGTAATGGTTTGATTGGTAAGAAAGTTCTCTATGCGACGATGGTCTTCGATGCGTTGTAACAGGTCGCCCGTGAGTTTCGTATCAAAAAACTTCATGGGCAACTTCATTAGTTTAATAAAGAAGTCTGAAATAAGCGACACATTGATACGTGTGCTAATATGTAATAATATTTTACGGCGAATAAAATCGATTGTGGTACGACTAAATAGCAACATCATTTGCGCTATAAGCACCAACCAGATAAAATGGATATCTTTCCCCTGTATTCCAGTATCTACAATAGCTTGCGTGAGAAACGGAAAAATAAGTTGAAGGACACTGCCAATAAATAGCCCAAGTACTAATTGATTAAAAAAGCGTTTATACCTTATAATGTATTTCCATAAGAATTTCAACCTGTTTTCAGATGGTTTTTTATCACCTTCCCCTTCGTAAAACAGTTCTGTTGGTTCTAATAACAAAGCAACTCCTTTTTCCTCTCCGTTAGTTTGTGTACTTACCCAATGAGAGCAAAACTCCTCCTTAGTGTATGTAAGTAACCCTTTGCCCGGATCGGCAACGTATATTTCATAGCATTTGCGTTTTTTCTTTATCTTATACACCACCACAAAATGCTCTTGATTCCAATGCACAATGCAGGGGAGCAAAGCTTTTCCGGCTAATTTTTCAAAAGTAAGCCGACCACCCACAGTTTTAAAGCCAATATTTTCGGCAGCTTTACTGATTCCCAATAACGACACTCCGTCACGCCCAATAAAAGAATTATCGCGCAAATACTCCAACGTATATTGCTTTCCGTAATGTTCGGCAATCATGCTTAAACATGCGGGACCGCAGTCCATGGCGTCGGGTTGGTGAGTGAAAGGAAAGTTTTTCATAATCTCAATTAAAATGTTCCCGCATCCTTATCCTCATTCATCATTGTACGTTTAGTCGAATAATCCTTACCTTTATTGAAGTTCCAACTCACACCCAATACGATCATTGACTTGTTGTCATAAATCTTTGTGTCACGTTGGTTAAAAGCCAAACTGCCTGGCAATGTCTCACGATAATAGTGCGATGGTGTAAATGCCCAAAGCAGCCCTGCCGAAAATGATAATCTGTTATTGTATTTGTAGCGTGCCATAAAGTTAGATTGATTCTCATCTCTCACAAGATAAGCACCCTCTAAATTATTTGATGTAAATCTATATTCATAGGACAGCATCCATTTTTGAGTTTGAAAAACTGCATATATATTAATAGGCACATACCAATTGTATATGTTTCCCACAAGATTACTTTTTAATTGCTGACGCACAAACTGTGCAGATGTCCTGATTGAAAAGATATCCGTGCCAAAGGGTTTAATTTGTCCTGCAACGTATCCACCAAACTGCTGTGCATATATGGCATTTTCTTTTGTCAAGGCAATGTAGTTATTCTCCTCATCATGTGTGAAGTATTGATTAATGGCCTTGTCGGTATAATTATACACTATTGCAGCATCCAAATTCAAAAACCGATTGTTGTGTGTGTAGATAAATCCGCCTCCTGTTCCAGTTGCGTTTTGCAACAATGGGTTACCTTTTGAAATAATATCAGAAGTGATAACTTGTGCATTGTTACTTAAATCTGACACTGATGGTAATTTCGAATCTCGCTGTAGTAGTAAGCGAAGTGTGTTATGGTTGTTTATTTGGTAACCCAACATTGCCAATGGTGTAAATACAAACTGATTGTACTCGTTAGAATAGCTTTTGTTTGTCAAGTATTTACCTCCCAAACTAATGCGATAAAGCAATTTGTTTTTCATGCCTGACAACTCGGTGTAGAGGTATTGCTCTGTATAACGAGATTCGTAGTTGAAGGAGCCAAGCAGGTTGTTGATATCTGAATCGAGCCAGCTGGCATCTAATCTATAACCCAAATTCCAACCTGTAAGTCCAAACTTTTTGGTATATGCCACTTCGCCAATGATAGATTGCTTTCGGTTTTCAAGCTTCATTTCATCTTTCAGTGTTTGTTCCTGTGAAGGTTGTAGATATTCATAAGCATTGTCCTCAACAGATGTACGAAACATAGTGCCTACTATATTGGCAGATATTTCGCTTTTGTTGGGCAATGCTTTCCAATAATAGACATCCGCTACAGGGCTTATAATATCTGTATTGCTTTCATTTGTTCCCTTGAAAGAGGTTTTGTCATTGCCAAATGTATTACTTATTGCAGATGTTCCATCTTCAAAACGTGTCTCAAAGTTAGGTCTTAGTGACACTTGAAAGATATAATTATCCATTAATTGATTGGTGTATTTCAGTCCGATAGTATGGGTAGTGTAACCAAACTTATTTTTTCTAAAATAAAAGCTCTCACGCTCCTCATCATTTAAATTGTATCTATACACATCTTCATTTTCTCTGTCTTTGTAATCACGGTAGCTTATACGGTATTCAAGCGAGAATTGATTTCGTGCGCTATTGTAACCAAAATATGCATTGTCGTTACCAAAACCTGTAGTCACAGCGTGCGACAAATCTACACCTCCACCATAACCATCATTTAAAGAACGAGTAATGATGTTTGCTACAGCACCTGCTCCTGCATAACGTGCAGGAGGAAAATCGTAATACTCCACACGCAATACTTTGTCGGGCGGGAGCAATTTTAAGTCATTGTCAGTAGAGGCAACTCCATTTATAAGGATTAGTAGCGAAGCACCTTTCAATGTCTTTATGTTTTGAGATTGAGCATCTATCATCAGCTCTGGAAGATTTTGAAGCAAGTCTTTTGAATAACGTGCAGACTTTACATCCTGTGATGTGAAGGTATAACTTGCTTTGTCTATATACTGTCGACGCAATTGCCCTTCTACAGTTACTTCTGATAACATCTGAGTATCTTGTTCCAATGTAAAGTCTCTCTTCAGAAAATCGCCACTCGAAGGCATTACTACACGCATTGGTTGAGACAGTGTTTTGTATCCCAAATACGAAATTACAAGATGATAACGTCCCATCTCCAGATATTCAAACAAGTAGTTGCCTTTTAAATCACTTACAGTGCCGGCAATCATCTTTGTAGTATCTGATGCACTATACAAAACTATATTGGCAAATTCTACAGGAGTGGGTTTATCGTTATCTAATGTTGTAATTGTTCCACGCATCTCAACCTGCGAATAAAGATGGGTGGTTACAACAATTGATAGTAAAAGGAGGAATATAATACGTTTCATTCTTAATTAATTAGTGTCTGTGTGGAAGTGTGTTGTTTTATTTATTATAGGGCAACAAACTTATAGCTCTAAAATGGGGATCAGCAGCTTCATCTCCTGCATTAAGTCTGATATTCAACACGCCATCATATAACGATGCTTCAAAATTTGATAAATCATAATAAACCATGCATTTTATAGCATCAGTTATAGGGAGATCTTTAAGTTTTGTAAATAGAGTTACATCTAAATTAAATCCATTTACCATCAAACGTACCGACCCTCCATCTTTAGTCATTATATCATTATTAACTATTTCCAAGTCGGGCAACATCTCAATCATTTGTACAATGGTTATGTTTTTTTTATCTTCAAACGTATCGGGCGTAAACGATTGTTTCTCTACAGGATTTTCATACCCCTCATCAACAACCAATTGGGTATGGGTAGAAATGTCTCCAAATTTTATTTTCCCGCTATTAGGTCTCGAAATAAATGCTTGTTCATCAATACCTGGTGCACTTACCTTTACAATATATTTGCTGTAGGTGTCTAATCCTTTTATCGCATAACTCCCATTAATTGCTGATATAGTTATAGCTACAATTTTATCGGGATTATCCAACTCGTAAAACTTAATGGTTGCAAAAGGTATCATGATCTGTTTTTCAGCGCTATTTTTAAAATATACGTATCCTAAAAAAAACAGTTCGCTTTGAGCTTTTACAGTATTAATTGTGAAGATTGTGAGTAGCAATGCTACGAGGGTGATTTTTGTTTTCATATCTATTCAGTTTTATATTAAGTTTTGATTTTTGCTTTTATCATTTTATTATTGAAATTGTGAATAATATAATCTTGCATTGTAAAATCATTTGTTAATGCACACAATATTTCATTTTTACTTTCTAGACGATTTTGAGTGCAAATTCCTGGACACGAAGGCAATAGCTTACATCTTTTGCAGTTATTAGCAATCCGAATGTTCAACCTATCCATAAGTTTATCAGTCTTCCAATTTATAATACCCTCTTTAGTTAAAACACCCTCGCTGTGTTTATCAATAAAATCTCTTGCTGTACATTTAAAAACTTTACCGTCGTAATTGATTACTGCTTGATTGTAGTTGTCGGCATAGCATGTACTTCCTAAACGATTGTTAAGCCCCATAAAACGAACAATAAACAGCTTACTGTTTGCATATCGAATAAATTCAAAAAGACGTGATTTGTTAATTGAATTGCCGTCCACCTGCCATACTTTATGCAATGATAAAACTGTTTTCTTTCTGTCACAAAAATCCAAATCGTGAATAAGTGATTCCAATTGAACAAATGTTTCATTAGAGAAATTAATACGAACGTTTATAAAACAACTTTTCAATTCAGCATTAATACGTTTTATATTTTCAATGATTGAATGATAAGTTCCTTTTCCATCAATTTTTCTTATCCTAATAGCATTATGATCTATTATATTGCCGTCGATAGTAATTTGAAAAGAGACATTGCAATCTTTTAATTTTTCTAATAAGCTCTTAGTAATTACAGTTCCATTAGTTGTGAAATGAATGTATATTTTGAAAATATATTCTTTAGATAACTCTTTTATTTTTTCAATAAGTTTAATTATTATTTGAGGCCTTAATAGTGGCTCTCCACCAAAAAACTTTAAGTTTAAAGATTCAAAAGGCTCAATTGAAAGCTTATATTTTAAATGATTTATTATACTTTCTAAAATCTCATTTGACATTTTAGATTTTGGTATATGACTTTCATAACAATACCAGCATTTTAAATTACAGTCTAATGTTGGATTAATGGTCAAGTCATAATTACTTTTTGAGAAACGTCTTCTAAGGCACAAATTTTCATATAAAACAATTTCATCAACATCCATATCTACAATGAATCCATTATCTTTAAGAGTAATAAAGATATTTGGAAAATCATTTTTCAATTCTGATAAATTTAATTTATTGTTACAGAAAAAAGGATTAATCTTTTTCTTATCTAATACTAAATAAGCATTGCTAAATGAATTATAAAATAAGACAATTGTTTCTTGATGAATATAGTAGTTATAATAACTTTCTTTCATATTGTTGTAAATTTAAAAATAAGTTCAGTAAACTACACTGAACTTATTTTAGTTTTATGAGCTATCAATTACCACAACTATCATTAGTGCAACCATCATTAGTGCAATCACAATTACCACAATTAAGATTAAAGTCTGGAATGTCTTTAATAATTTTAATAATATCTTTCCAATTGAATCCACCACTAATTACAGCTAATTCTTCGTCACTTTCAAAGCAGTCCATAATCTCACTGTCGAATTTTATAATCCCAAGTGATTTTTTATTTATTTTCATCTCTGTCTTCGTTTTTATTATCCTTCCACCTATGTATAGTTTCATCGAGTATCAGGAAATTTTATAAAATAATTCGTCTTTCTCGTTTAATTTAATACAGCTCGACAGCTACACAACCTAATTGCATTTTTTGCTTTCAGAAGCTTCCGATAAAATCAATTTTTCAAACTCGTTGTTGTTTGAGTTTACCGTGTTTTTGTTATCTTTGCAGTGCCTTTTCTTGTTTTAGGGGTTAAACATCTAGTTGACTACGCATTAATTTGATTGTTTCGCATTCCTGGCAAGGGAAGGCTTTTATTATATCTCTTGACCTCTATTAAGAGGGGGAAAGAGAGTCTTGTGGGTTCTAAAACCACGACTAATTTTATTCTCTTTACTAGCAACGGTTTGGTGCATAATGTTCATATAAATAACTGCTAATTATAAATATTTGAATTATATTTTCAAATTAGGATGTATAAAGAGGTCTCATATCTATAATCTGACCACTGCTGTTTTTCTTTACTCGATAGGGTATGCCATTAATATAAATTACAACATATTGTTCTTCGCCATTGGCGGATCCACCTTTTATGGCGATCAACATATTTTCATTGAATAAGTTACAATCATCAAAAACCAATGGATCAAAAGACATTTTCTTTTTCATAAGACATTATTTTTTATGAATTTTACACTTCGACAAATATGAGAATTCATTTTGGAATCCTTTCTAACCAACGCCTAACATCTATCTAACCAATCTAATAGGGAGCATGGATTTAGTGTTATTTAACTATAAACAAAAGTTTTCTCCCTAGATTAGTCGCCCCCTCTAATTATATTCATAATTTTTGAACTTGACTTTAGACTTTTTCTATCTATATTTGCAATGTGAGTTAAGATATTCTTTATGAGAAAAAACATCCTACTAGTAGTATCTATAATTGTAGTTGTCTTGCTTGTCTTTTCGCAGACAATGTGGGTGCAACTATTGATAAAACGCGACAAAGAACGTTTCGAGATGCAACTGACGCAAACCTTACTGAATATTACCTCTTTTTGTCTTTCAAATGAAATAGCAGGAAAACTAGAAGAGCTAAGTTTTGAAATATCACCTATTCACCCTGATGAAATAAACCCTGATGAAATTGTCAAAGGTTCTTTTGATACCAAAGAATTCAAATCGGATAAAAACATAGGGAGCTTTTTAGTAGGTGCTTTTGCTGAGGATCTATTGGATGCAAACAAAATACCATTGGAGCCAATTGATTCGCTTTTCAGAAAAGAATTTGCTCACTACCATGAAATTGCAGCCTACTCGATGAGCATACAAAAGAATGATTCTGCAATGCGTGAACTACGTGTGGGACACAAAGCGCAAACCATTTTGAAGGATACTACAAATGGTGTATTTGTAAATATTCCTTTAGGCGGAAGCAACACCTATACATACAAAGCTCACGTGATTTTTAAACCAACCATTTTCACACAACGTTTACTTTCCGTGACTACACTAGCGGCTTTAGCGGTTGTTCTGATCTCCCTGCTTTTGCTGTATCAATTGCTACAACTGCGAAGAAAAACGGAAGAGTTAGATGCCCACAAGAGAGCTGTTCGCGGTATTGTGCACGACCTCAAATCGCCCCTCACTTATATCTATACCCTATTGGGAGTATTCGAGAAAAGAGAAACGGTGGAAGAAAAGAGAGAGATGTTTTCGACCTCAAAAGTTAGGGTGAAGTATCTGTCCGATAAAATTGAAATGATTCTATCTGCCATAAAGAGTAAAAGCAACCGATTGCAAATACACGCCGAGTCATATTCCGTTGCAGACAGGTGCAATGAGATTATGAATGAGTTAGAAGTTATATATGCCGGGAAACAAATTGATTACTCCATTGAACCAGAAAGAGGGTGCACCATAATGGCAGATCCAATATACTTTGATGCTTGTGTGCGCAACTTGCTGGACAATGCTGTGAAATATTCTGGAGATAACCCACACGTCAAGATTACTTGTGTTGTAGATAACAAACAACAGGTACACCTCTCGATTGCCGATAAAGGAAAGGGTATTCCCAAATCAGAGCAAAAAAATATATTCAAAGAGTTCTATCGACCCACCACCAACTCATCCGTAAAAAGTCATGGCATTGGTCTTGCTTTCACAAAACAAGTTATTCAGGCCCATTCGGGCAAGTTACTCATAGAAAGTACTGAGGGTAAAGGAACTATTTTCACCATTGTACTACCCCAATAAATATCAATATATGAAACCAACAAAAGTAATATTAGTGGACGATGATACCCATTTAGGTAATTTGATCAGCATGGAGCTTACCGCTGATGGGTATAAAGTGCATTATCAAAATTCTCTCACTGGTATAAAAGGCATCATCGAATCATTCGAACCCGACATTTTGGTGTTTGATGTTGAGATAGGTGAAGACGACGGTATAATAAGCGCAACAGATATTCTGGAAACCTACCCATCAATGCCTATACTGTTTATATCGTCTCATATAGATATTGATGATATAAAACGTGGCGTGAGTGGTGGCGGTGTTGGATATATTCGCAAACCTTTTGATATGGAAGAATTGAAAGTATATATTGAACGATTTGCGCTTACCCAAAAAGATGAGACACCTATCAATGAAATTGGAAGTTACTCCTTAAATCTTGAAACACGTGATTTATTCCATAACGATACTTTTATAAGACAATTGAGCCCGCTTGAATTCAACATGCTACAGCTGCTAATGCAAAACCGGAACAACATGGTTTCTTATGAGGAAATTTCAGCTAAAGTGTGGAACAAAGAATATCCCAAAACAGAGGCCAGTATGAACAACCT
>LSQX01023890.1_pt1 | contig 13159 bp, 7 predicted proteins | sample 654561 | NCBI WGS metagenome assembly LSQX01 (sample SAMN04489861, study PRJNA283612) | anaerobic digester metagenome | isolation source: 4 biogas reactors fed with cattle manure at either 37C or 55C with and... | place: Denmark: Kongens Lyngby | collected 2014 | reverse complement strand
TGACGCGCTCTGCGATGCTATGCGCCGGCTGGGTGAAGAGGCACACCTGCGCCAGAGTATAGGGCACAAGGGTTATGATCGAGCTATCCAGACGTTTGTGAACACCTATCGGAATAGCATGGTACCATGGCTGAAGGAAGCTGCTGATATGCCCTTGCGCAATCCATCGAGCGGGCGCCGAGAAATGTCAGAGCCATGAAGATCGGAATTGACGCGCGCGTTTTGCTGGGGCGCAAGACCGGTGACCGCACCTACACCTGGAACCTGGTGCGTGCCCTCGCACGCGCTGGCAGTGGCCACGAATTCGTGCTGTATTTCGATGGCGAACCAGACCAGCATATACAAGAGGCGCTGCGTGGTATCCTCTTGCGAGTTGCCGACCGCCCGCGCGGCTACATGTGGACAGTGCGCGCTCTGCCCAGGCTGGCCCGTGAAGATCAACTGGACCTGCTGCATGTACAGTACCTGACGCCGTTCGCCGCACCCTGCCCGGTGGTATCCACGGTACAAGACATCACCTTCCGCCTGTTTCCGCAGTGGTTCACCTGGAGGGACCGCACTGTCATGGGCCTGTTCATGCCCGGTGCTTTGCGGCGCACAAAAGCAGTCATCGTCCCCTCGCAGGCTACCGCCGATGCCATCGTGAGTGAGTACCGCTACCCGCGTGAACGTCTTTTCGTGACGCCCTATGCGCCCGGTGAAGAGTTCCGGAGCCTGCCGACGGAATCAGCCATCAAGCAAACCCGACACGACCTACGCCTGCCTGACCGGTATATGCTCTACGTAGGCAATCTGCAGCCGCGAAAGAACGCTGTCCGCCTCATACGGGCATTCGCCAAAGCCCGTGAGATAGGCGGCTTCCCCGAACGCCTGGTGTTGGCCGGTCAGTTCGCGTGGAAATGCGCCCGGGAGCAGGCTCTGCTGGAGGAATCTCAGGCTGCCGGTCACACTCTGCACCTGGGCTACGTAGAAGATGCCGCCTTGCCGGCTCTATACGCCGGCGCTACAGCCTTCCTGTTCCCCACTCTCTATGAGGGCTTCGGTCTCCCGGTGCTGGAAGCGATGGCGATGGGCACTCCGGTACTGACGTCGGACATCTCGGCACTGCCCGAAGTAGCCGGTGACGCCGCCATGCTTGTAGCCCCCACAGATCAGGCGGCTATAGCAGACGGTATATCACGACTGGCATCTGACCGACAACTGCGGCAACACCTGAGCGGTGCAGGACGCCGCCACGCTGCCCGGTTCTCATGGGAACAGGCGGCACATCAGACCCTGCAGGCGTACGAAACGGCCGCAACAGAGTAGTGCTGAAAGTTCATAGATTTCGACAATGGTCCGGCAGATAAACATGTAAAAGAAGTGTTCTGCAGAGGAGAACGGTGCGCTAATAGTACTCACTGCATTATAGAAATACGGCCAGGAGACTCTAAGTATGTATAACATCAATGGTGAATACTTGCATAATAATACGACTAAAACCCCAGAATCTGTGGTCTCTCCGCCTGCTACAGAACCGGATACTACTGGGGAGGCCATCCCTTCCGAATTCGGGGAGGAGGAGTCTGAGACATCCGAAGACAGTGGGGGGCGGCCTCAAGGGCTTCCTGCACCGGAGCAGCAGCCTCCATCTGAGCCGGCGCCATCCGTCACACCGGTTGTGCCGTCAGAACCGGCACCACCGGCCGCGCCACCACCAGCTGCTACCCCTCCGACCAAATCCGGTGTCTCCTGGGGCTGGCTTATCGCGTGTGGCATAGGCTGCGTTGCACTCGCGATCGCACTTGCGATCATACTGGGAGGCGCCACATATTTCGTGCTGAAAGCGCGAGATGAGGTAGAGCAGACGACGACTACCACCATCGAAAACATCAGCACTCCGGCCGAAGAAGAATCCAGCTCCTCGGAGCTGGAAAGCGCTGCCACCGCCCCAGCCGAACAACCGGGGGAAGATGCAGCCAAGAAAGCGGCACTGGCAGACGAGCCCGATTGGGTAGCCAGAGTACAGAGCCACTCATCTGACTGGACGGAGGCCGTGGTCTGGACCGGACCTCCGGAATCTGAGTTCGTCTGGGCGTACACTCTCCGATGGGACGACACGAGTGGTCAGTACGAGGTGCTCAGCATGGATACAGTGGGGCCATAGTCAGCGCAGTCACTGGCGTGTACAGCGTAGCTTCCGATACAGGCCGACTACCTATGCTTTCGGCGATATGCTGTTCGCCCGTTCGAGCCTGGCCTGGCAGGAGCAGCAGCACACAGGCCACCACCCCATGAGGACACCGCTGAGCACCTGAACACAAACGCCACCGTACCTGCGATAGAAACAGATTACTGGGCGAGGGCTGTGGTCTGGACCCGACCACCGGAATCGGAGTTCGTCTGGGCGCGCACCACCCTCCGATAGGACGACAGGAACGGTCAGTACGAGGTGCTCAGCATGGATGCAGTGGGCCCATAGCCAGCGCAGTCACTGGCGTGTGGACAGCGTAACTTCCGATACAGGCCGACTACCCTATGCTTTCAACGCTCTTCTGTTCGCCTGCACGAGCCTGGCCTGGCAGGAGCAACAGCACGCAGGCCGCTACCACCATGAGGACACCGCTGAGCACAAACGGACCACCATACCAGTGCTCAAACACTGCTCCGGCAATCAGGGGGCCGAAAACCCATCCCAGAGAGCTGAGCGCGAACACCTGCGTGACATCACGGCCGCGCGTTTCCTCTCGCGAATACCGCTGTATCAGCGCACTCTGGGCCGGCATCCAGACCCCGGCACCGAGCAAGTCATGAGTCAGCCACACTGCCGCGGCTATCAGGAAGTTGCTGATAAGCCCGGAGGCGATGAGGATCACGCCTTCCAGCGCCAGGAACGCCATGAAAATCTCTCTGAGACGACCACGCGCAGACCAGCGAAGCAGCAGCAGGGGCACCGCGATCGTGAAGCGGTGCAGCATCAGGATGACGCCGATCTCAGGGCGCGAAGCCCCGAACTGGCGCTCCCAGAAAAGCTGCATGACAAAACAGTGGCTGGTAGACAGGCCCACAGTGAAGATGAAGCCGGTGAGGGCCAGCACCAACAGTGGACGCGGCAAGCCAATCGGCAACACTGATCGAAGCCCCGAGGACTGTGCAGCCTGCGCATTATTTGCCTGATTGCCGGTACGGTATCTGGCGCCAAATGCCAGCATCGCAGCCAAAAATGCGCCACTTGCCAGGTAGAACGCGCCGCTGTACAGATTTTTTCCTACGACCACACCGGCGATCACAGTAGCCAGTGCCGCGGCCAGTGCCTGGGCCCCCTGGATCTTGCCAACTCTACCTATGTATTTGTCTCGGTCATCATCGTGCAGGCAAAGCTGGTACATGCTATCGAAAATCATAGCGCCAGCATCGTATGCACTCTTGAACAGCGTCTGTAGCCACAACACCACAGTGCTCGGAGTAACCGCAGCCGCAACTGTAGCCAGGCCAAGCGAAAAGCTATACAGTGCTTTGCGCCCGAAACGGTCAGACAGGTTGCCTGCATACATACGCAGCAGATATATGCCTATCGCTCCTATGGCATATATCAGCCCCATCCGCGGCACAGAGATGCCCACACTGTCGAGATAATACGGCAGGGTGAACTCGTAGGTGCCGATGCCGAGTCCAAACAGTATGGACCCCGCTAGCAACGCAACATAATTGCGGCTCACGCCTCCACGCCACTCAGCATCTCAGCTTCTGCTTCCGTCTCTACCGGGGCGTCAAACGCGGCATTTACCTGCTCTGCTGCGGGAGGTTTGGTAAGCAGCGTGACGATGGGCATGACAATCATCGGCACAAGCATGGCGATCGCTCCGGCCACAGGCACTCCTGGCGCCTTCCACAACAGAAACAATCCCACCGATAGCACCACACCGCTTAGCATTCCGGCTGCAGCACCCTGCAGATTGGCTCTTCGCCAGAACAGACCATACACATATGGAGCCATGAAAGTGCCCGCAAGCGCGCCCCAGGATATGGCCATCAAGTTGACTATGAACGTCACCTTGGCTCCGGCAATCAGCACCGAGACGGCGATGAAGACACCGCAGAGTGCGCGCAGGACCAGTACACCTTTGGGGTCAGCGCCATCGCCTTTAGTGCGGAAGCCAAACATATCCACCGACAGTGCGGCACTGGCAACCAGCACAAGTGATGCCAGTGTGCTCATGGAGGCAGCCAGCACAACTAGCAAGATGAGCACAGAAAACCATGGTGGTGTATTGGCATACAGCATCTGCGGAATGATCAGATCAGGATCCTTTGGCACGGTATCAGGTGTGAAGTACAGATGAGACAGTGAGCCGGTAAAATACGCACTACCTGCAATCACGACTGCAAATAGTGTCGAGATGATCATAGCTGGCCGTATGTCGGCTACTCGCTTGATCGAGTAGAATTTCTGTACCATCTGCGGCAGGCCGAAGACGCCCAGGCTAGTGATGATCGCCAGCGAGGTCAACACCATCCATCCCGGGAAGTGCCCTGAGGCCAGCGCCGCACCGGGGCTTTGCACGCCATCAGCAGGCCATGGAGCCGCCAGAGCAGGCGCATCCAGTGCTGCAGCCTGCGTGAATGCAGATGCCAACCCTCCGAGTGGCAGCACTAGAAGCACTACCATGATCACCACTCCCAGGATCTGCACCAATCCCTGGAAAAAGTCGGTGAGCGTAACAGCGAGGTAGCCACCGATTAGCAGGTAGGCTCCGGTGATAACAGCCATGAACAGTTGCGCATACAGGTAATCTATACCGAGGTTGACCTCAAACAAATGGCCAAGGCCCTTGTAGACCGAAGCCGAGTACGGTGTCAGGAAGATAAAGACAATCGCAGCCGAGATCGGCCTGAGCCATGGGCAGTTGTAGCGCGCTGCTAGGAACTCAGGCATGGTGATCGCGTCCAGCCGGGTGCTCATCTCCCGTGTCCGTTTTGCCAGCAGCATCCACGCCAGTAGCGAACCGACTATCACGTTGCCGGCAGCAATCCACAGGGTGTGCACCCCAAAGCCCCAACCCAAATTTCCTGCATAGCCGACGAACAGCACCGCTGAAAAGTAGGTGGTGCCATATGCAAAGGCTGACACCCAGGGGCCGACCTTCCGGCCGGCGATAAAAAAGTCGCCGACATTGGCAATTCGGCGGGCAGACCATACTGCGATGACGATCAACACGAGTACATACAGAGTGACCACGAGAATCTTGCCGATCACTTCTTCATCTCCTCACTGTGCGGCCCACGAGAACCTCTACCATATCACCACTGTCGGGCCGTGCAACCGCCTGCAAATCGCAGCGTCCGCATCATAGTTCACAAAAAACGCGACGGCACAGGACCGGTCCGTCGCGTTGTACGCGCTGTCTTGTAGCAGGTTAGAAGCTTTGTTGTCAAGCTACTTTCGTCAGGGCTATGAGACAAGAGCATCTGCACGCTCAAGGTGGCCACTGGCAATATCACAAGCCTAACGCTGCCTCTGATCAGGGAACAGCATCCGGTGCTGAATATTCGCGCGCCCTCATGGCAGCAGCGCGCCACGCATCTGCCGGCTGGCCCAGTTGCAGGCGTAACAGCTCAGCAAGCAACACGATATCACCGGCAACTCTCCAGTCCTATCGTCTGCTAAGACCCCACCTGCACCTCGTGCTGCGGTGCCAGAGTTATCTCATGGGCGGCGCCACGGGATAGTCCGAGTTGTGCCCAGTGCAGTGATGGTCACATCATCGGTCGCAGTGACCAACACCTGGTCGCCCTCGCTTATGACCGCTGTAGCCCAGTTGCGGATGACGAATTGATCGCCTTCCTGCAGATCGTAGTAGTAGAACTGATCCCCTTCAGAGAAGCCCGCTGTAGACTCCACCTCAAACAACATCGGCTGAGTGAAGCGGGTGTTCACTATGCGCGTCGAGGTCAGGCCATCATCAGAGCTCAGTAGTTTCCCTTCGAAAAAGCTAGTGCCCCTGCGGCCTAAACTGTTGGCGTATTCGTGTTGCGTGAGGCTTGTCAATTCATGAGCATTTATCGGGTCTCGATCTACAGTGCCCTGGCCAAGAACCAATCGCTGAGTACCCAGATGGATAACTGACAGGTCTCCCTCACGAGTGATGTCATGGATCGTGTATGCGGTGTTGCGGCTGTAAGCCGGATTGCTGAACATGACCGTCTGGTACTGCAGGCGCCCATCAGTGGGCAAATCCGCATCTACGTAGACCAGGTTTTGCTCATAGTCCAGCCGGACTATGCTCCCAGAATGCTCGGCGTGCGCGAGCTGCATCTCGAAGCCCGGAGCGCCGACAGACTTGCCGACAACTCGAGCAGCAGTGACCGCACCGCCGGAACTGCGCACATGGCCAAAACTACCCTGTACGGTCAGATCATCGATGGTCGCTGTGGCATCGCCAGATGAGGGGGCGTACACGAATTGGTCGGTCACACCGCTGGTATGCTCGACAGCCAGAGCAGTCACGCCATCAGATGACGGCAAACGGACTGCCTTTTCGATGAACGCCGCAGCCTTCAATTGAGCCTCGTCCGGTGGCTCGGTGGTCAGATTGAGAGCCCTAACGGAAATCCACGGCTGGCCGCCATCATGCTCTACAGTCTTGATGCTGAGGCGGTGCTCACCTGCATGCAGTGTCAGCGGCCCCAGCACTTGCGGAGGCCCCGGCTGCACATCTGCGCTGTTGGCGACAAAGAGCTCTCCCACTGGCTCGCCGTCAATCAGGAACTGTACCGCGCCGTAGTTGGGTGACATGTAGGGGTTGATGAGAAGATAGTATTGGTCGTCCGTCTCCACTTGCAGATCAAAATGTATTTGTCCACCGGCCTCACGCGCCTGAAACAGCACCAATCTCAGATCTCCGAGGTACTTCATGGTCCCGTCATCGGTGCTTGCCATGGCCATCAACTCGACGCCCTGGATGCCTCCGGGGTCAGCAGCCACCAGACCGTAGGGTTCACGCACGGACACAAAAGTGCTCGACAGTGGCCCATCGTCGGAGCTGCGTCGGGCAATGACATGCCGTGCCCTGGGGTTTCGGGGGTAAATGCCAGGTGCCCAGGTGCTGATAACTTCGGTGCCTTCCTCCGGCAACACGGTCATGCGCATATGGCTTTCCCCATCAGGCAGTGTCCAGGTAGCTGACCATGGGCCTGCAGCAGTCCCGCGCTGTGGATGCATCATAAAACCCAGGCCGTTTACAGGTGGCGGCACCCAGTAGGGACGCTGAGTGGGGCTGACATCACCATCGTTCTGCTGAAGTTCACCCCAGATGACATCTGGACCGGCAAGCGAGCCGGGCTGGGCAGCTCCCAGAGTTACGCCTTCAAATGCGACCTGGTCTGACGGTGCGTGGGCAATGTAGTCGTGCTGAGTGCCACCGTCAACGGAGAAGATATCCAGCAGATAGCTATCAGGGCCTTCGCCGACCAGCGCCAGAAAGCGACGGTAAGTGTCTACCCCAACGGAGCGGTAGACCCCGTCGGCGTCTGCATCCACCACCTGCATGCCGGGCATAGCCGCAAGCATGTGCAGACTGCCGCCGGTGTAATCGTCCTCTCCAGCAAGTTGACGCGTCTCATCTACAAGCACCAATTGGTGCGAGGCGGTCTGCTTGCCCCAACCGACCTGAGTGTGCGTTGAGCCGAGACCGTAGCCCAAATCATAAGTCAGCTCATAGCCCAGGCCGAAGTAGTTGATGTTCAGATCATCGTAGTGGCCGTGATTGAGTACCGGCCCGTAGCGTAGCAGACAGGCCTGCGCCTGGAGAGAGTGAGGAGTGCGCAAAATGGCCATCCCCTTCTGCCCCATCAGAGTCGTCTCACGAACCATCCGCAGCAGGTGTTCAGGTACCGCTTCCACAGCAGCAGGCACGTCTTTGCCGTGGAACAGGAGCCATCGAGCATCGCTGGACCCGCCTCGCACATTCTCCGTTTGACCATCGGCCAACCAATTGATCAGAGTGCCAAAGTCTTGACGCACCTGAGGGTCACTGGTGCGATTGTAGATGCGTTCGGCAAAGCTGTAGTCCATGGCGTCAAACGGCTTGTCATCCGGAAATGTGCGAGCTGTGTCAGGGCCACTGTCTCCATACCGCGGCCATTTGCCCACGCAATCCATCGCCAGGCGTGGCAGCACATAGAAGGAGCGAAAAGTCGGGTCATCGTACAGATTGAGCCCCTCTGGATAACGCTCGCTGCGGTAGTTGACCAGCGGTTCGGCGAAGGTAAAATAGAGGCTGCGCGCATGCATGGCGTAGCCCAATGAACTCTCGTAGTATCTGCCATCGCGGTCCGCGTTGTTTTGCACAAGCGCGTATATGCCGTAGGGGCCGTTGACCGCCCAATCTACGTAGCCATCTATGCCCAGCAGGCAACCGACAGACAGCGCTCCTCTGATGTAGTCGGCCTCACCGTTATTCAGGCCGCCAGCCAGAGATTGCTCATAGCAGTACCATGCCCCGTTTTTGAGCATGTTCGTCTCGATATTTTCACGACGCGTCAGACCTTCCACATATGAAGGCTGGTCCAGCGCCGAACTGTGGTAAATCTGGTCATAGTAGTCTACCAGGGTCACCAGAACACGAGCCACCTGATACCAGGGCCGACTCAGCCTGCCACTGGGAGGGGTCGAAGGATAATCCCATGATCCCGCGTCACACGACGGATAGATCTCTGCCAGTGTATCGAGCAGGATTGCACATGTCTCAGCGTACTTCTCCTCACCAGTTATCGTATAGGCAAACGATAGCCAGTTTGCCCACTTCTGGTAGGTCTCCACTACCCAGGAGTTGTAGGAGCCGATGAAGTAGTGTATCCGACCGTCGGGGGCCTCGTAGCCGGTACCATCATCCGGATGAGCCTCGTCGGGCAGGACATGACCACCTGCACAACGAACCGTTCCGGGCCTGTCGAAGCTACAGTTGGCGCCGCCCCATGTCCCCCATCCTGCACCACAGATCGGACAGCCGGTGAAGCCGTAGGCAAATGCAGCTCCCTTATCTGGACAGTTCTCCCGGATCCACTCCGGAGTGGTGTCCACTACAGTGTCCGCATTTGCGATGATGCCATTTGCCAGCGAACGTGCCCAATCGGACTGCTCGATCTTTTCACGCGCACGCTGGACATCCTCGGGCGTCATGTACACGGTCGGGTGGGCTGGACGGCCAGTCTCAGTCAGATCCACTTGTAGCCACCTCTGTCTGGGAGATAGTCGGACGGTGACTTTCTTATCAGGGTCTTCGAAAACCAGCAGTTCGCGGACAGTGTAGTAGGTCTTTTGCCCATGATCTTCAAGGATATCAAGCCTCAGCCACTCTACTTCTCTGGCTGGGAAACGGATTATGAACGGTCCCGAGTGGTCGGCGAGCTCTTCCTGCACAGTGCTCCCATCTGAAAACGAAAGCTGGAGCAGCCTGGAGTTGGCATATAAGCCAGGATTGTCTCCTTGCATGAATACGACCGTGTCTATAGTGTGTGTCGTATCGAATACAAGCCTGACCCATTGTGGTAGTGGTACGCCTGCCCCACTGGCCCACCAGGTGTCCAGTTGCTCGTCATTTACTGCTTCGAGCGAGTACTTTTGCCCGGGGCGTCCTGCTGCTGAAGAAACCTCGACAGTCGCCTGTGCAGCTAGATTTGTCCCTGGCTGGTAGACTACCTGGTTACTTGCAGGCTGAGCCAAACAAGCGCTCGAAGCCGTCGTCATGAGGATCAGCGTGGCTAACAGAAAGCAAATATCACGCATGATACGCCTCCCTTACTATTCCTCTGCACAGTGGAACGCAGCAGCTTTCAGAATACCATTCTGGAATGCAAACGGAACAGAACACAGACTGGACGTCCGGTTGAAGGATTATATCATATTCCCTAAGACAAGTCGTTGACCTTTCTACAGTCTACCTCGACGGGCTTTGCCCCCTCTGCCATCTGTGCGGGAGGCGAACGTGCGGTATCGATCGGTACTGACTACCGGCCTGCGTGCCGCCTGTACCGGACAGACCGCTTCCCGGGCATGTCGAACGCCACTGCTGCCGGGCAAGACGGGGCGATAGGCACCCTGTCGCCCCACGTTCGGCAATCATACAGCATCATACAGCACATATGTTGTATGTATCCTGTGGGATGACGATTTACGGCGTAGCCCCACTGCAAGCCAAAATCCTATAGGTATTCATGAAAAAACGTCGGAGGACATGGGACCACCAACGGAGAACTATTCTCCAGGAGTTCCGACATCAGTCATAGCGCGCTCTAAGGGAGCTGATAGGATGCTCAGAGCGGCGATAAGCCTGTTGGCTGCGATAATGCTGATAGCGACATGCCATGCGGTTGAGCTGCAGGAGAGTGTCTCAGTGTCGGCCATGCATGTTACTCTCATACCCGGATCCAGCAGAGTGCTGGTCCAGGAAGCGCGCCAGATCGATTATGCGGCTTCCGAGCAATCGGTGGCGTTTGCGTATGGACAGGCCCGTATCGCCGTCGACTCCGTTCGCATCAGCCCTCCGAACGGGGTCACGGTAGAGGCTACTCATCGGCCCGCGGGGCGTGATGACTGTGTGATCTGGGACCTGGCAGGGCGGCCTGTTTCGCCCTCACCCACCCGGATAAGTTACGAACTCGAAGGTCTCGACTGGAAGCTTCTGTACCGGTTGGACTTCAACCCCGCAAGTACAACTGGACACAGCGGGACGGCCACGGTATCGGCCGCTATCGAAGTATGTAACCAGAGCGGCCTGGACTTACGCGCTACCTCTCTGAGCCTGGCTCTGAATGGTGCGCCAGATGAGGGATGTTCTCTGCGAGTGGCTGGAGGACTGCGAGATCTGCCGACAGGATGGACCAAGCAGTGGCCTGTAGTGACCACAGACGGGGCTTCGTCTATCGCCACTGACCTCGCTGCGCACGTGCAGTACGTGTATGCCCCCCAGTCTTACAGCTCAAAAGTGCAGAGACTTCTAGTTTTGTCAGAGTCTGAGCAGGCCCCACTTCCTGTGCCGCTCCTGTCACTCCCCGAGGGGCCGGTGGACATCTATCTGCATGTCACCGATCAACCCGGATCCGTGCCCGACGCGATAGCTATCTGGCGGACAACAGCAGCACGGTCAGGCGTTCCCGGAGGCAGCCAGGACAGCCTGACGTTTGAGCTGGGGCCCGAGCCTGCTATCGCTGTCGAAGACACGACTGTGGCCCTGCGCAAAGAGAACGTGACCTTCGACGCTCGAGGGCAGGTGGCAGGCATGGATGTGGTAGAGCAGCACCAGATGACAGTGACCAACCGCGCCGACCATGACGCGGAACTGGCACTGTATCAGGAAGTTCTGAGCAAATGGAAGCTGGACTTGACCTCTCCCACCCCTGATGGCGAGAACGCAGAAACAGACCAGCGTGACCGGTCACAGATACGCCTGTGGTCAGGGACACTCTTGCGTGGTGAAACCGTGACGATTGAATTCACGCTCACCAGGCCACTCGGTGTAGGCCAGTAAATCGCGCCACCTGCGCTACACCTGTTGCGTTTGGGACGGAAAGTGTGTTGCTCCGAGGGCAATGGACTCCATGGAATGGAACCGCAGCCTCTCGTAGCACCCCATCTGTATACCATCCTCGCCTGCGCACTGCTACTATCCGCGTACCGCTATCATATACGTACTGCTATCATCCACGTACTACTCTTATTCGCGCATTGTTCTTATCTGCGCACTGCTCTCATCGGCGTATCGCTGCCATCTGTGCACTGCTCTCATCTATGCACCCTATCGGTGTGTACCCTCCATCTGACCGCATACAGTCGAGCGGTTTGACCGTCCGACCTTCACGCTGTGATGCTGCGCCCCAGGGAACCTCCGCAGTAGTCACCACCCTGAAGTTGACAACATACTGGGGCTGTGATAATCTCCCGATACTCCTATAAGAGCGTCAAGGGAGTCTCTGTTGCCAGAGCCCTACTCATTTTAGCAGGAGAAGAGATAGCATGATTGCCCCTCATGGCGGAAGACTAACCAATCGAATACTCACTGGTGCGGAGCTGGACGAGGCCACGTCACGTGCGGGTAGCCTGCCGAAGCTGACGATATCTGACGTCCTGGCCGGCGACATACAGAACATCGCCCGTGGAGTGTTCAGCCCGCTCAACGGTTTCATCGGCAAAGACGATTTTGAGAGTATCATAGCCAATGACCGGATGGTGGACGGCACCGTATGGACCATACCCATCATCCTGGATGTCCCCGAAAAAGACAGTGTGCAGCCCGGCCAGGAAGTGGCTCTGTACCGGTCAGGCGAAGAAGACGCTATGGCGCTGCTGACAGTGTCCGAAGTCTATGACTGGGACAAACAGGCTGCTACTGCTGCGTTTTTTGGCACCAACGATCTGAACCACCCGGGCGTTGCCGGCATGTACGCCAGAGGTGACTGGCTCGTCGGTGGTGAGATCTCGCTAATCGACAACGATCGCGGACCATTTGCTGACGTGAACCTGTTTCCGGCAGAGACCAGAGAGGTTTTCGAGAAAAACGGCTGGAAAACAGTCATAGCTTTCCAGACCCGCAACGTCCCTCACATCGGCCATGAGTTTCTGCAAAAGTCTGTCCTGGGCTTCACTGACGGCCTGTTCATCCAGCCGATCATAGGCAAAAAGAAGTCGGGCGATTTCCGCGATGAAGTCATCATCAGCTCATACCTGACGCTGCTGGACAACTACTATGCCAAAGACCGTGTCTTCCTGAATATCCTGCCAACTGAGATGCGATACGGAGGCCCCAAAGAGGCCATCCTGCACGCCATCATGCGCAAAAACTACGGCTGCACAGGCATCATCATCGGGCGCGACCACGCTGGCGTCAGCGACCCCAACGGCAAACCATACTACGGCGAAGAAGCTGCCATCGAGATTTTCCGCGACTTCCCTGACCTCGAGATCGAACCGTTCAGCATTGCAGGCGACTTCGGCTACTGCCTCAAGTGCAACGCGGTCTCCAGCGATCGCATGTGCCCGCACGGAGCTGACTTTGTGTCGTTCTCCGGCACTGAAATTCGCAGCCTGATTCAGAGCCGCTCGAAAGTACCCGAGCAGGTCATGCGCCCCGAAGTACTCGAGCGCATCCTCCAGTTTGACGATATCTTCGTCGACTAACGTTGG
>LSQX01114719.1_pt4 | contig 13160 bp, 12 predicted proteins | sample 654561 | NCBI WGS metagenome assembly LSQX01 (sample SAMN04489861, study PRJNA283612) | anaerobic digester metagenome | isolation source: 4 biogas reactors fed with cattle manure at either 37C or 55C with and... | place: Denmark: Kongens Lyngby | collected 2014 | reverse complement strand
CCGTGGCGGGCGGTTATTCCGACCCGCTCGATATCCGGCGTTCTGATGCACTTCTGGCAGGTGGTCATGCGGCGGTTCGGCGGAACTTCTTCGCCGGTGAAATATTTTTTGAGCGGCGCCATTCCGGCGTTAATCAGCAGCAGCGACTTGTCGTGCAGCGGGACGAGCGGAAAGCTCTTGTGGCGCAGGCTGCCCTTGCTTTCAAAAAAGCGCAGGAAGCTTTCGCGTATATCGTTAAGGGACATCCATTCCATATCGGGAAAACCTTCTTTATGTTATATTTTCTGTAATTTATATCCGAATTATTATTATATCAAACCCGGTGATAATTGTCAAGGCTGCAAATGTTATAAATGAACAAATTAAAATAATGAAGAGATTCGCAAAGCAGAACCTCCCTCGATGAATATTTTTAAACAAGCCGTTGACAAAACGCGCCATATGACATATAATAAAAGCAGGCAAGATACACTGACGGTAAAACATTCGGAGGATTGACCATGAAGCGACTTTTATCTGTTTTGCTGGCAGCGCTTATGCTGCTGCCGCTCGCCGCCTGCGGCAGCTCCGACGGCGGAGATGCGGCTGAAATCACGACCGCCGTGACTGCCGGAGAAACTGCGGCCGCAGAGGACACTTACGTTTACGACGGGCTGCCGGACAGCGACTACGGCGGCGCCGATATGCACATCCTCACCACTACCTGGTATCAGGCGAAAAACTATATCTACGCCGAGAACCTCAACGGCGAAGTCATCAACGACGCGCTGTATGAGCAGCGTTCCGAAGTCTCGGAGCGCTTCAATGTCACGATAAGCCTTACGTCAAAAGACGATCACGGCGTTGTTGCGTCAAATGTTGACAAGATGGTGCTTGCCGGTGACGACACATATGACATGGTTTTCAACCACGACCTGGTTACGGTCGGCAATGCGCTCCGCGGCGACTTCATCAATATTCTGAACATCGGCGGCATCGACTTTGACAAGCCCTGGTGGAAAGGTTCCACCGATATCTTTACCGTGAACGGCAAGCTGCTTTTCACCGCTAATCATTTCGCGCTGAGCGGCATCTACATGAACTGCATACTCGCATACAACAAGGACATCGCGGCTTCGTACAACATCGAAATCCCGTACGACAACGTTCGCGCCGGCAGGTGGTATCTGGATGACCTTATAAAGATCACCGCGGATGTTACCTCCGATATCGACGGCGACGGGAAAATGACCGAAAATGATATGTACGGCTTCCTCACCAGCTATTACGGCGATATGGCGATACAGTCCGACCTCGGCGGTACCGTCATATCCAAGGACGCCGACGGCTATCTGGTGCTTGAATACGACCTCGATCGCCTTGTCTCGATAATGCAGGCGGTTGAGCGGCTGTATGAAAACGGCTCCAACAAATACGGCGCCAGCAATGAGTTCGGAGCCGACCTCTTCATGCGCAACCAGGGGCTCTTTACCTTTTCGGAAACCCGCGTGCTTTACGAAAAGGTGCGGACATCGGATGTGGTTTACGGCGTAATGCCTTTCCCGAAATTCGATGAGCTGCAGGAGGATTACCGCTCCTCCGGCTATGATATCTACTGGGGAATACCGGTTCCGGCTGCCGATCGCGCCGAGATGATCGCGACTCTTGCGGTTGCCATGAGCTGCTACAACTATAACAACGTAGTCCCGAAGGTGTGGGAGCTGGTGCTCGGCAGCAAGCTCTCCGACTCGCCCGACGACACCGACATGTTCGAGATAATCCGCGACGTTCAGTATGTCGACCTCGGCTACGCCTTCAGCGGCGAATCTTCAAGGCTGACGCAGCTTTGCTTCCTTCTGCAGAATACCGATTCGGGCAGTGTGGCATCCTATATCGAAAAGAGAGCGAATGTGGCCAAAGACCTTGAAAAGATAAACGCGAAATTCGACGAGGTCATCGGGTAAAACCCGGAAAATCAAAACACAAACGAAATATCGCCGCAAAACCGTTCGGCTTTTTGCGGCGATATATTTATGCGTAATTTGTTTCGGGAAGATTCGCCCATATACGCGGAGGCTTCAAATAATCAGTTCATCCGGATTCAGCCTTTTGACTTTTCTTTATCGGCGCCCGCGCACTTATTTGCATACGGACAGCCGGCACAAGTCCCGCCGCGCTTCTTTGAGCGGACAAGGTACCATATAATGCCCGACACAACGGCAAGCAAGACCATAACGATTATAATATTTTCCATAATCATAAACCTTACTCAAATAATTTAACTCTCGGCAGCGGCCAGAGTATACTCCGATTTCAGCTTCCTGTTTGTGTTAATAATCAAAGCAGCCACAACGGCAATCATGATAACCATGGCAATGAAACCGCCGACAGCGGCGCCGATATTAAGCGAGCCGCCGGTAACAAGAGTACCGATGGTGTAAACAAGATACGCGACGGTGTAGCCGGTGCCGAGCTGGAGAGCGATTCCGCCCCAGAGCCATTTGCCGCTCTTCATCTCGGAATTCATGGCGCCGATCGCCGCAAAACAGGGAGGAGTATAAAGGTTGAACATCAGATAAGCGAGAGCCGCGGCTTTGGTTATTGCCATTATGCCGGCGACTTCCGCGCCTGCGCCTTCCAGTAAAGCCAGCTCTTCGGCATCGATCAGGTTCTCAAGGCCGACAAAGCAGACCGCCAGGGTTCCGACTACATTCTCTTTTGCGATGAGGCCGGTGACCGCTGCCGCGGCAAGCTGCCAGGACAGAACGCCGACTATCGGAACAAGCAGATATGCAAAGGGAGACGCTATTGAAGCGAGTATCGACTGATCCGCCGACTCGGCAACGCTTAAGTTCCAGGAGAAGGTCTGCATAAGCTGTACCGCAAGGTTGCAAAGAAGGATAATCGTCGCAGCCTTGACGATGAAAGCCCATCCGCGTATAAACATCGACTTGACGGCGCCCCATAAGGAAGGGACCTTGTATTCGGGGAGTTCGATAATAAAGAAGGATTTTCTTGCTTTATATCCGGTTATCTTATTTACAAGCAGCGCGCCGAGGAAAATAAGCAATATGCCGGAAAGATACATAAGAGTGCTGACCCAGCCGGCGTCATCGAAAAACGCGCCGGCAAACAAGGCTATTACGGGAATTTTTGCGCCGCAGGGAATAAAGGGAGCAAGCATGGCGGTGGTTCTTCTTTCGCGCTCGTTGCGTATGGTACGGCTTGCCATAACGCCGGGAACCGCGCAGCCGATGGATATTACGAAGGGAATAACCGATTTGCCGGAAAGTCCGACCTTCTTGAATATCGGATCAAGCACAACCGCAACGCGGGCCATATAACCGCAGTCTTCAAGCAGGGCGATCAGAAAATACATAACCATGATAAGAGGCAGAAAACCGACAACCGCTATTACGCCGCCGATGATGCCGTCAACAATAATCGTTGAGAGCAGCGGATTTGCGTTTGCCAGCAGTTCGCCTGCCCAGCCTTGAAAAGTTTCCAGCCATCCTACAAGAATATCGGCGATTGGAGTACCCACCCAAACCTGGGATATCTGAAACACCAGGAACATAACTGCGGCAAAAATCGGTATGCCGAGCCACTTATTTGTAAGTACCGCGTCGATCTTGTCTCCGATGTTTTTTTCTCTGGTGAGCACCTTGCGCGTCTCAACGGCTTCTACAATCTCGTTTACAAACTCAAAACGCCTGCGGTCGGCGGCTTCTACAACCGCTTTATCGGAAAGGTCGATGTCCCCCTGAACATAGGGGGCGGCCTGCGCGTCATCCGAATGGGCGACGGCGGCTTCGACTGCCGCTTTCAATCCTTCCGCAGAGGTGGAAACAGTGTTGACAACGGGACAGCCGAGCTTTGAAGACAGAGCGTCCGCATCGATCACGGTGCCCCTTTTCTCATTAAGGTCGCTTTTGTTGAGAGCTACAACCACCGGTATGCCAAGCTCCAGAAGCTGTGTTGTGAAGAAAAGACTGCGGCTTAGATTTGTGGCGTCGACGATGTTGATTATAACATCGGGGTTTTCCTTCTTCACGTAAGAGCTGGTTATGCTCTCTTCGCTTGTGAAGGGGGACATGGAGTATGCGCCGGGAAGGTCAACGGCGATAAGCTGTTCGCTGCCTGCATACGTCTTTTTAATCGGATGCTCTTTCTTATCCAGGGTGACGCCCGCCCAGTTGCCGACTTTTTCATTGCGGCCGGTCAGGGCATTGAACATAGTGGTTTTACCCGAGTTCGGGTTTCCCGTCAAAGCAATTCTCATGATATTGCCTCATTCATCTGCTGTGTGTATTTTTCCTTGCGGATATGTATATTAGTTAGCTTTGGCTAACTCACGGGCAAAAAAATAATCCGAAGATTATTTTTTGTCGAAAAATCAAACAATGATAGCCTTTGCCAGCTGAGTGTCAATGTTATAGCGTCCGTCTTTGATAGAAACGGTGCATCCGCCTTTGCGACGGGCTACAACGGTAATCGCCTCGCCCGCATAGCATCCGAGGGAAAACAGAAAGGCGTTCAATTCTTCGTCGCCGGTTTTGATTTTTCGGATGATGTATTCTTTGCCTTCCACGGCGTCTTTTAAAGTCAGATCATTTGTCATTATATATTCTCCCATGTATTTTCCTTTAAAGCTTCATTCTGTTAGCTGTCGCTAACTTGCGGACTGAAGATTAGTTAGCCTAAGCTAACCATAATAAGTATACTATTATTTTCGTAATTTGTCAATAGGATTTTCAGGCTTTTTCCGAAAATTAATGGTATTGTAACAATTTCTGATTTTTTGCCGTTGATTTTTCTTTCGGTTAGTGGTATCCTGTATATGGAAATTTAAAATCTCTTATTCCTGGAGTTTATTATGTCATTGAAACCGTCCGGCGAGATGTATCTCGAAACCATTTATATACTCAGCAGGGAGCGCCCCCGAGTGCGTTCAGTCGATATAGCGGAATATATGAATTATTCCAAGCCCAGCGTCAGCCGCGGCGTCAATCTTCTGAAGAAAAATAATTACATAAAAATCGACGAAGACGGCCACATAACCCTGACGGAGGAAGGTCTCCCGATTGCGCAAAACATCTATGAGCGCCATGTTTTGATAAGCAAAGCTCTGACGATGCTCGGCGTTGATGAAAAAACCGCTGCGAACGACGCCTGCAAGATCGAACATGTCATCAGCGAGGAAGCTTTTCAGGCTCTGAAAAAACACATGGGGTAAAGCTGACTGTTTTGAAAAGAAACCGGACCCGCAAGCACACATTGCATAAACATGTGTCTGCAGGTCCGGATTTTTTGTCCCGATATATCAAAATATTTCAGAAAGTCAGATCCTCCAGCGTAACCACCTTCGGGCCGCTGTATTCTCCCGGCGCCGGCGGCTCATCCGGCAGATCATCGTCGCCGGAAACGTCGTCGTGGCTCAGCTTTATATTTTCGGTAAGCTTGGCGAAGGACGCCTCCGGATTCTGATAAAGGATATTGAGCAGCGACAGATAATCCCTGATTATCTCCCGCGGGGTTATCATCGTGTCGGCGCCGATCCGGCTTTCGCAGATCTCCAGAAACCGCGCCTGCTCGTCGGGGGCGACCCTGACTTCCCACTTATATTGTTGAGAATGGAGCGCGGTAAGCCGGGTGATAAGCGCGAACAGTTCGTCGCCGGAGAGACGGCGCAGCCGCATGACGGGACCCATCATATTGATGTATTGCGCCGACGCAAACCGCCCTTCGGTCAGCCGGCTCTTAAGCGCTTCATAGCTGAACAGTCCCCGGCGGGTGTCCTCCATAAACTGCGGCGTTCCGCCGATGATTATCCCCATGCCCGGCGCCCGTCCCTGAAGCGCGTCGTTGAACATCGTCAGGATCATCTCGTAATTGTTCTCGCGGGAGATGCGGTTGGAAATTTTGTAGAGGTTCACGCATTCGTCTATCAGCACCAGCAGCCCTTTGTAGCCGCAGCTTTGCGAAAAATGCGACCAGAGTTTGAGATAATCGTACCATCCTCCGTCGGTTATTATCGACTGAACTCCGAGGGACGATTTCGCCTCGGTCTTCGTCTGAAATTCTCCGCGCAGCCAGCGCAGGCAGAGGGAAGCGGTTTCATCGTCCGAATCGCGGACGGCGCGGTAATATCTGCTGATGACGGCGGCAAAATCAAAGCCGCCGACCTGTCCTTCAAGCTCTCGGACTGCTGTATAGACCCTTTTATCCACTTCCGCCGCGAAAGCCGGCGAATCGGGAGAAATACCCTCCGCCGCAACGTCGCTCTGAAGCCCCGACAGCCATTTTCCGATAAGCGTCTGCAGAGCGCCGCCGTCCTGCGAGGTTTTTGTCGACATATTCCGCATCAGTTCGCGGTAGCTGGCAAGTCCGGCGCCGTTTCCGCCGATCAGCTTTCTTTCGGGGGAAAGATCGCAGTCGACGGTGACAAATCCGCTCTCCAGCGCGTATCCGCGTATCAGCTGAATCAGAAAGCTCTTTCCGCTGCCGTATTTTCCGATGACGAAGCGCATCGACGAGCCGCCTTCGGCGACGGCGGCAAGGTCGGATTTCAGCGCATTCACCTCATCGTTGCGGCCGATGGCGATATACGGCGCGCCGACGCGCGGCACGACGCCCGCGGAAAGCGAGTTCATAAGGTTTCCGAGCACCCTTTTCGGAACTCGGGAAGCGTCTCTTTCGTCAGGCATTTAAGTCTCCATATCTTTCGGCAAATTCTCTTACTTCGTCTGTATAATCCGGCACTATCTCCCAGCCGCCGCCGAATTCAAGCACGTTGTCGGAAAGCTCGTCGTAAAGCGTCAGGTTTACAAGGTCGGCGAGCGCGTCGGGCAGCAGATTCGCTTCGGCGGCGCAGTCGGCAAAAGCCCCCGGTTCGCCTCCGAGCAGCGCGCCCAGCGCCTTTGCCGCAAGTCTTTGCGGAGCCGATCCGGTTGGCGCGAAAACCGGTTCGGCCGGCGGCAGATCCGGCACTTCTTCGAACTGCACTTCCACTGCGATTTTTTCGGCGGGAGGCGATTCTTCATCCGGAACTGTTTTCGGAGTATCTACCGCGGCAGGGGCTTCTTCGTTAAGCGCCGTTGTCAGCGCCTCGGTCGCCGCCCAGGAAATGCGCTCTATCTCGGCGGCTCTCTGCGGCGAAAAGTCCTTTGAAATCGGCTCGTAATATCGGTCGTATTCGCTTTCCGGTTCGCTTTTGGCGTCCTTTGTCTTCGGCGAAACCTTTTCCAGAAAGGGAGCGAAATAATCGTCTGTCGCCTTTGCAATCTGCTCCGGCGGAGTTGCGGTAAGCCGGGCTTTTATGCCCAGAAGCTGTCTTATGCGGTTTTCCGCGTATTTTATCGCAACTGTCGCAAGCTCCGAGTATTCCTCTCTGAACTCATACCGGCGGTATTCGACGTCTATCCGGCGGTGGACTTCCCAGCTGCAGGCTGTGTTGGCAAAGGAGCTTCTGATGTAGGATATGTTTTTCGTCCGTATCTCCCCGAAAGCGCCGGCGTCAATAACGGCGGCAAGCGCCCCGCGGATATGCGTCTCGTAATGCGGCAGATTTTCTTCGGTGCAGAACTTGCTGCGGCGGTAGTCGTATTTCGTGCATTTGGCAAGCAGGAAATCCAGCTTGGTGTCCCTGTCGGCGTTTTTAGGGGCTTTTCCGCCGGCATCGAGCGCCATTGCGCCGCGCCAGAACTCGTCGAACCTCGAAACGTTCATTGCGGCGGATATCAGCTCCGGCGTCATGAGCTTAAGCGGCGCTTCAAGCTTGTTTATAAAGCACAAATCGCAGATAACTTCGGGAATCTTGCCGTCAAGCTTCGGCATCTGCTGCCGGTAAGCGCCCCAGACGCCCAGAAGCAGCCGCACGGCTTCCTCCGGGCTTATAAGCTCAGGCAGATTTACGATCTCGGAGATGAAAAGCTCGACATAAGCGTAATCCGTTTCGGGATATTCCCCCGCCCGGACGCGGCTGCGCCAGAAAAGATACCACTCGAGCTGCCGCCGTGTAAGCTGGCCGTATTGCGGCATATATGAAAAGAAGCGCTCGGGGGAGGGCAATGCTTCGGACGGCTCCTTGTCAAAAAGCCGCCGCGCGTCCTTTAAAAATCTGTCGTAAAAGGTATACCGCGTTTCCCAGGGTCTGACGGTAACCCGCTCGATAAGCGGATTTTCCGGCTTGTATTCGTATGGCTGCGGCAGTTCCGCAGTCTGCAAAGAATCCTGCGAACCTTTGGGGGGCTCGTCTGCCGGGATATCGAGACTGATGTTTACAAACCCGCCGACTTTAATGCCCTCAATGCGGTTTTTGAGCGCGGAGATTGCCGAATTGACCGCTTCGGCGGCGTTTTTGACAGGTTTGCGGCGGGCGGGGTCTATCCGCTCGGTCATCCGCTCGGCTATTCCGGATTCGTTTTTGCCGAAATCCGGAATATGCACTTCAACCGCTTCCACATCGTTTGAAAAGCCGCGCAGACGGCGCTTCGGCGCAGTCCTTGAAATATCCCAGAAGCTGTCGCGGCTGTCTTTGCCGGTGTCGGCGGAATCTTTTCCGCGGGGAGCGGCTTTTCCCGAACCGGTATATGAATCGGACGAAACCCTGATTGAAGTCTCGGCAAGATTCGCCGCCAGAAAACCGCCGTAATCGGAAAACGGCAGATTCGGATCAAACACCGGAACAAGCCCGCGGTTCAGCGCCGTCCGCAAGATCTTTGCGCCGTCGGGATGACGCTTTACGTCGCCGAACAGAACAAGCCTGTCGCCGACAACGCCGCCGGCGCCGCCGATAAAACCGGTGTTATAGCCTTCAAGCCGGATATTCCCCGGCTGAATCTCAAGCAGACCGATGCCGTTCAGCCGCGCGGCAGCGGCGATTGACGGATCGGAGGCTATTATATAATTTTCATCCAATTTCAACGAGGAGCAGTGGGCATAGCCCTGATTCACCGAAACAAACCGCCCGGTTTCGGCGACATGGTTCTTTATCTGCGGCGATACATATTTTTCCAGCCCGAAGCAGAGCCGTCCCCTCGCAAGCGGAAGCACGTTCAGCCCGATATCGTCCGGATAGCTGCTGCCGGGACGGCCGTCAACCGGTATCACTTCATCCTCAAGATCGGAAAAAAGCCGGCTGTTGGCTTTGTAATATTCGCCCCAAACGAAGATACGCCCCGGAAACCTCACCATCAGCATATCCGGATGGGAGGCGACAGGGGCGGCGAGCGCCTCATACGGCGGCAGGCGCCGCACGGCGGCATATTCGGAAATCAGCTTCAAAACGCCGCCCGGCGCTTTTTCGCTTATGAAAATGACCTTTCGTTCGTTCATATCAACCACGCAGGTAAATATCGCATATCAAAACAACAAAGCCGGCAGAAACACATCAAGGGCGGATACTAATATCCGCCCGCGGAATGTGCAGTTTTATAAAATTTACTGTTCTTCGGAAACGATTTCCTCTGCCGACGTTTCAACCGCTTCGACGACCGGTTCGGCAGCGACGCTGACCGGCTGCTTGATTGTAACGGTGACGCGGTTTACCTTGTTCGAACGAAGGCAGCGGGCGCAGACATCGACGGTCTTGCGGGTGCCGTTTTCAAGAACTCGGACGCGGCGGATGTTCGGCTTGAACATTCTATTGGTTTTACGGTTGGAGTGGGAAACGTTGTTTCCGAAGGCTACACTCTTTCCGCAGATTTCGCATTTCATATCTAAACATCTCCAATAAATAAATTACATCATAACGCTCGGGAAGGAACAAAACACAGCCCCCCGAATCGCGCGGCAAGCTATATTATACCACAAATCAAAACGGATTGCAATAGAAAATCAGATTTTCCGCGTCGGCCGCCGTTCTTTTTTACATTTTTGAAACAATTCGTCGTGCGATATTATTTCGAATTTGCCTCGTAGAGCTTCTGCATATCGTTTTTGCGGATCTCGGCGCGGCGTATCTTTCCGGAGGTGGTCTTCGGCAGTTCCGTCACGAACTCGACGACACGCGGGTATTTATACGGCGCGGAGGTTTTCTTGACGTGATTCTGAAGCTCTTTTTTCAGCGCGTCGGACGCTTCGTAGCCGCGGGCAAGGACTATCGTCGCCTTGACTACCTGTCCTCTCACCGGGTCGGGCACCGCCGTAACCGCGCATTCAAGCACCGCCGGATGGGTCATAAGCGCCGACTCGACCTCAAACGGACCTATGCGGTAGCCGGAACACTTGATAACGTCGTCGTTTCGCCCCTCGAACCAGAAATACCCGTCGCTGTCCCGCCAGGCAAGGTCGCCGGTGTTGTAAACGCTTCCCGGCCAGAGCTTTTCCATCGCCTCCGGATCGTTGTGATAGCGGCGGAAAAGACCGGTCGGATGGTTTTTGTCGGTATCTTTTACGACTATTGAGCCGACGACGCCGTCTTCTACGGAATTGCCGTCATCGTCGATGAGATCGAGCTTATAAAGCGGCGACGGCTTGCCGGTAGAGCCTAATTTTATCGGATCCCAGCCGAAGTTGGCAAAGAGCACCGAGCTTTCGCTCTGGCCGAATCCTTCGTATATCTCCTGCCCCGTCTGACGGCGGAACTGCTCAAAAACTTCGGGGTTTAAAGGCTCGCCCGCCGTGCTGCAGTGCCGCAGGGAAGAGAAGTCGATATTCGACATATCTTCCTTAATAAGATAACGGTAAACGGTAGGCGGGGCGCAGAAGGTGGTCAGCTTCACTTCGTCTATCATCTGAAGCAGCTTTTCCGGGCTGAAGCGTCCTTTTATGTCAAAGGTGACAAGCTCGGCGCCGGCTATCCACTGGCCGAATATCTTTCCCCAGCCGAACTTCGCCCAGCCGGAATCGGAATAAGTGAAGTGGCGGGTGTCGTCCCGGACCTGCTGCCAGTATTTCGCCGTGGTTATGTGACCTAAGGGATAGGTGAAGTCGTGGACTATCATCTTCGGCATCCCGGTGGTTCCGGAGCTGAAATATATGAGCATAGTGTCCGAGTTTTCGGTCATCACCCGCTCAAGCGAGGGCGATGCTTCGGCTATCATTTTCCGCAGGTCATACGCGCCCTGAGGAATTTCGTTTTCTTCGCCGACTACGGCGGTGCCGACAACGGTTTTGCAGTCGGGAAGCGCCGCTTTGACGTGCTCCGCAAGCTGCTCATCGGCGGCATAGCAGATGAACCGTATCCCGGCGGCTCCGCAGCGATAGACTATATCCTCCGGCATCAGCTGGAAGGAGGCGGGAACGGCAATGGCGCCCAGCTTTTCCAGCCCGAGCATGACGAACCAGGTTTCCGGCGTTTCCTTCATCATCAGAAGCACCCGGTCTCCCTTTCGCACCCCTTTTTCCCGCAGGGCATTGGCGGCGCGGTTTGAAAGCTCCGAAACCTCGGCGAAATCGTATTCCCTTATCTCGGAAGGGAGGCTGTCGTTGCAGTAGCGCAGCAGCGCTTTTTTCTGCGGAACGAGACGGGCGTATTCATCGACCACGTCATAGCCGAAATTGAAATTATCTTTGATTTTAAGCTTGTAATTGGCGACAAAATCCTCATAGCTTTCAAATTCGACCCGCTCGAGGAAATTTGCAAGAAGATTCATGGTGCTGACCTCTTAATCGCAGGAGATTTCGTTGATGACCGTCAGATACCTCGCCGGCTTATTGCCGAGCGCTTTCTGGCCGTGCGGCAGGCGGGGGTTGAAGTAGATGCTGTCGCCGGCCTTGAGGATGTATTCCTTGTCGTTGAGTATAACGGCGACGGTGCCCTCGAGCACGTAGTTGAATTCCTGCCCCTTGTGGGTCACCAGCTCCGGCTTTTTGTTGTCGGGGTCGACGTTGACGATCATCGGCTCCATCTGGCGGTCTATATAGTTATATGCAAGCGAGGTGAATTCATAACCCGGGTAGCGCTCGACGCGGACTCCCTTTTCCTGCCGGACGACGGTATAATCGACCATCCTCGGCTCATCTCCGATAAGCAGAACGGTAGGGTCGACATTGAGCGCATCGGCGATGAGATAGAGCTTGCCTATCGGGATATCGTCCCGCGCCTCCTCGTAATCTTCGTAGGTTTTTACATCGACGCCGACTGCTTCGGCGATCTGTTCCTTATCTATTTCGAGTATGTCGCGCAGCTCCTTTATCCGCCCCGCGATCTCTTCAAGCTGTCGGATCATTTTGTCTCCTCTTCATTATCGTTATCTTCGGTTTTTTCTTTATCGGTTTCATCTCCGCCCGATTCGCCCGCTTTGCGGGTCTTCGGCTTGAAGGTGAATTTGTTTTCCTCTCCGCGCCAGAGCCTGCCGATGTTGCTTCTGTGAAGAAAGATGACAAGCGCGGACGAAAGGAGAGAAAAGATAAGACTGATTATATTCAGCCCGGGATGCATCCTATAGAGCACGAGCGGAAATACCATCATGCACATGACCGACCCGAGCGAGATATACTTTGTGAACAGCACTATGAGGATGAAAAGCGCAAGCAGCAAAAGAAACACCGTCGGTTTCAGGCAGAGAATTGCAGCCGCAGTGCAGGCAACGCCCTTTCCGCCCTTGAAATTAAAGAAGACGGGATAGGCATGGCCGACGACGCAGAAGAAAAACGCCACGAAGCCGCCGTTATAGCCGCTTAATAAATATCCCAGCCATACCGCCGCCGCCGCTTTCAGAGCATCTCCGAGCAGGGTGATAACCGCAAACTTTTTACCGTAGGTGCGCATCATGTTGGTGGTGCCGGCGTTGCCGGAGCCGTAGTTCCGGATATCCTCGCGGAAGACGATGCGGCTTATGAGAACGCCCGAATTCAGAGAACCTAGCAGATAGGCAAAAATCGCGGCAACGACGGCGCTTATAATCCAGATTGCGTTGCTTTCGCCGAAAAGCCTGCAGAAGACGCCGCTTTTCATCATTTCTTCAAAGGTCATGACTGGCACCCCGATCTTTAGTTTGTTTTATTCAGATATTTCCGCCCGGCGTTTCGCCGCGCTGGCGCGGGATCAGTCGGATAGGCACGTTTTTGAAGCCGAACACCTCGCGGATCTGGTTTTCGAGATAACGCTGATAGCTGAAATGGAACAGGCTTATCCGATTCACAAAGACTATAAAGGTCGGCGGCTTTGTTCCGGTCTGGGTCATGTAGAAAATCTTGAGCCTGCGCCCCCTGTCGGTCGGCGGCTGAACGCGGAT
>LSQX01224158.1_pt2 | contig 13161 bp, 13 predicted proteins | sample 654561 | NCBI WGS metagenome assembly LSQX01 (sample SAMN04489861, study PRJNA283612) | anaerobic digester metagenome | isolation source: 4 biogas reactors fed with cattle manure at either 37C or 55C with and... | place: Denmark: Kongens Lyngby | collected 2014 | reverse complement strand
AGCTGGTATTTTCTTCTCCACGTTGGTATTTTTATTGTCGGGACCTTGGCAGGAGCAATACTCCGACCGATGTTGCTGAGGTATACCGTAACAGTTGCGGGAGTGATACAGATGATATGTGGAGTGGTGTATTTAGGGTATGTGAATACTTCTGAAAAGAGGCATATTCATTAAGCAGACCTTCAATGTGTTTTTTTAAGATGAGAATAATAGATTTTCTGAAGGGAACATCCCCATTGGATCCATTTATCATATATCGCCCTATTTATTTTGCTGCTCAAATCTCCACGCATCTCGAACCATATCATCTATATCCAATTCTGCTTTCCACCCTAACTCTTTTTCGGCCTTGCTTGGGTCAGCATAGTAAGTTGCAAGATCTCCCGGACGTCTTTCAACCATCTCGTAAGGGATATCAATATTATTAACCTTAGCAAAGGCATTTATCAGTTCCAATACTGAAGTACCTCTGCCCGTTCCCAAGTTATAAACGTGAACACCTTTATCTAATTTATCAATTGCGTATACGTGTCCCTTTGCAAGATCCTCTATATGGATATAATCTCTCACACCTGATCCGTCGCTTGTATCATAGTCATCTCCAAACACACATAGTTTTTCTAATTCTCCCTTCGCAACTCTCGTTATAAAGGGCATGAGATTGTTAGGAACCCCACTTGGATTATCTCCGATAAGCCCACTTCTATGCGCGCCCACCGGGTTGAAGTATCTTAATAGGGCAACAGAAAAGCCGGGATTCGCCCTAGCCATATCCGTTAGCATTTTCTCACTTATAACTTTAGTCTTACTATAAGGATTTGAGGTGTTGCCAATTTCCATATCCTCATTTAAGGGTGATAATTGGTCACCATAAACCGTTGCTGAAGAACTAAATACAAATTTGTTTACACCAAATTTTAAGCATATTTTGCTAAGCACCATCGTCGATACAAGGTTGTTGTAGTAGTAATCGAGAGGTTTAGAAACTGACTCGCCCACTGCCTTAAGCCCGGCAAAATGAATCACACCATCTAACTTATGCTCTTTAAAAAGATCATCTACTTTAATCTCATCGGTTACATCAATCTGATGAAAAAGAAGTTCCATTCCTGTTAATTGACGAAGTTTGTCTAATACCTCGATTTTCGAATTGATGAGATTGTCAGCAATGACTACTTCGTGATTATTTTCAATTAGCTCAATGACAGTATGGCTTCCTATGTAGCCCAGGCCTCCCGTTACGAGTATTTGCATATTAGATTAATCGCCTCCTAAAACGTTATTTCCCTACCATCAACATCATTTAAGTGCCATTCGCGAGGTTCTATGTTCCTTTGATTTTCCCCAGAATATGCAAACCAAGACCCACGCCGAAAATTTTAGAAAAATACAAGAACATCTTATGTTTCACTCTCGTTGTATATCTCAAAACTTCCCTGCTATCAATTAATCGATTCTTGATCTCTTGCTTTCCCTGCTCATCAAAATGATTGTAATGACATAAGATGCAATATAACGATCTCGTCAAACGTGCAAATATTACTTCCTTATTAATATCACCGAGACGATCATATGCTCGATCTTCAATATTCATTTGCACTATATCGATAACATCTAAAACATTCTTGGCCTTTTTAGAAGTAGTGATCGATCCGGGCCTTTCAATCCTATGAACATACCAGTAAGTATCCGAAAAGCTGAATTTGGTCGCGTGCAAAAACAGTTTGCTAGTCCAGTCCAAATCTTCATGTAAACGACCTGTTATAAACCTAATTTGATTATCAATTACGAATTTACTTTTAACAATATATCTCACAACAGGCCAAGTGTTCTGAGAACGATTAAAAACCCAATCTATAATCTGCACTTTACTATTATTCTCAAATTCTTCGATTTTATAACGCTCATCCATAAAGCACATATCTTTGTTTGGATACTGTTCTGCCATTTTTGTTATTAAAATATCAGCCGTGTCATTCGTCTTAAGTATTTTGCCAAATTCGTTCAGCACATCCGGCAATATATAATCATCACTATCGATAAATATTAAATATTTTCCTCTACTATTGTCGATTCCCAAGTTCCGCGTATCTGATAGTCCACTATGAGGTTTATGAAATACTCTGATTCGATCGCTTACAACTGAATACCTCTCGCAAATCTCACCCGATTTGTCAGTAGAACCGTCATTGATCAACAGCAATTCATAATCTGTAAATGGCTGTACCAATATGCTTTCGATGCATTCAGGCAAATAGTCTTCTACATTATAAACAGGAACAATTATTGAAAATAAGGACATTTAATTCCTCGCATTACTGCTTAATGAGTCAAGCGCTGCGCATTGTCCGACTCGGAGCCTGTGCTGTCTTGACACAGTGTACCGTAACCGAGACAAACGTGATTTGCAAGAGGTTGATGATGGATTGTGACAATTGTTTTGGAATTACAAGCACAACGTATTTTGATGTTCTCTTCAATCCGCTTGCATCGCCTGTAACACGGATTGGGCCAGCAAAGCAACGCCAAATGGGATCGCGTCATAGTCAACACTAAAATTCGAATGATGGTGAGTCGCGTTCTCGCGGCCTTTAAAGCCGGTACCCAACCAGTAAAAATGTGAGGGGATCTGTTTGCCAAACACTGCAAAATCCTCAGCTCCCATAAAGGCAGGCCCCTCAGTTAAAATATTTTCTTCACCGAAAACCACAGCACACGCTTCCCTGGCGGCAGATAGAATATCGGGATGATTAATTTGAGGCGGTACCTCGGGAATCAGTTCCATATCACAGGAACATTGATAGGCTTTGGCAGTAGCCTCGACGATCTCACGCAAACGCACTTCCGCCATTTGCAGAACATCTTCATCGAACGCCCGTATGGTGCCGGTCATCTTCATTGTGTCGGTGACGAAGGATTCCAGATCCCCGGCATTCACTGTATGAACGGCGCACACCAGGTTTTTTAAAGGATCGTTATTGCGACTGACGATCGTCTGTATCCCATTGATCACGGCGGCGCCGGCCACGATCACATCGTTGTACTTATGCGGTGAGCCGCTATGCCCGGCTGTGCCATGTAGTGTGATACGAAAATTGGTTTTGGCGGCAGACGCGTACTCTGTCGCCGATATCACTTTGCCGGTGGGGATACGCGGCTCGCAATGTAAGCCAAACAGCGCGCTAACCGGCGCCGGGAGTTTATCTAGCAAACCGTGTTCTAGCATCGCGACGGCGCCTCTTGTTATTTCTTCGGCTGGCTGAATAAAAAAGACAACGTCTCCGTGCATACGTTCTCGTTGCTCCGTTAGCAACATGGCAGCCCCCAGCGCACAGGTCGCGTGAAAATCGTGCCCACAAGCGTGCATCACACCGTCTATCTGGGAGCGCACCGGATTATCCGGCGACTCCTGTACGGCAATCGCGTCAATATCGGCACGTATGGCAACCAATTTGCCGGGACTGGCACCTCGCAAAAGAGCCGCAAATCCCGTATCCATGCCAAGATCGATAATTTCCAATCCCAACGCTATAAATTTTTCTTTCAGAAAACAATTTGTTTCATACTCGACTAGACTCAGTTCCGGATGTCGGTGCAGAGTCTCCATGACAGGAATTAGTTGAGACTTCAAATCCCCTGCTCTTTGTAAAATCGAATTCAAGTCGCACCCCCCCCTGATGATCGCCCACTCTGTGTCCGTTTGTGTGCAACGCCAGATCGAGCAAGATTTCTGTTCATCATGATACTACAAGGCCCGAAGTACAAAACAAATTTGCCGAAACGATCCTCTCATTCCGACTCAAAAGAATTATATAAAGATTAGAGAGAATTTTAGAAATGGTTGCATTCAACTACCCTATCAGCTCCACAAGGCTCTTCTTCCAACTCTCCGGAGACCTATGGATGGCCCTGCCCGCGTAAAGTTTGCGCAACACCTGCACAGATTGCGTCCGATCCAAGGCCATGCGGTCATTGGCGTGCGAATCGTTCCACAACTGATCCGCGGGCAAAGAGATGATTTCTCTTTGCATACTCGTCGCTTCCAATCCTCTGTTGAGGATAGCAAGCAATTGATCAAACGAGGTATTCATGTGGAAGATGTAAGTAGCTGTCTGCTCATTAGGGAAAGCGAATTCCGCAATCACCTTGCGCCCATTCTTCGCGAGAATAACCACCCACAGTGCCCAGCGAAGCTCATCCTCTTGTTCCGAAGTGAGCTCAGGCACGGTCTCACCTTCGCCCGCACTCTCAGCCATTGTTTCCAGGAGTTCTCGTTTGAGCCGCTCCACTTCCTCTTCAGGTAAAGCAAAGATGCCAATCGCAAGGTTATCTTGATCGCAGATCATTTTCAGCAGGTTATAATAATCGCTTATACGACTGTTGTGAAGTTTTTTCTCTAATAAAGAGCCCAGTGACGGAAAAGACTTAGACAACTCTTTATGTCGAACCGCGATTCCTTCTGGAAGCTGTCTTGCCGCATTCATAGCACTCGCAAGACCAAGAGAACTGTCTAACGTGGAGATAAAATTGGTATTTCTGCCCTGCAGAGCTTTTATCACCTCATAAATTTTCCCCTCAAACGGATCTAAATCGAGGCCCAACATGGAGAACATATAGTGTTCGCCCGTAGTCAAGATAATAGACAGGGCGTAACCCTCCCGTTTCATACCGTTAATAAAAACAAGCGGAATACGTCGGCCATCCTTATTTGGCGGAAGGATCATGATACAGTCGCTAAAAATTCGGATGAGCGCCTCGCCTTGGCGGTCATTAAAGGTATAACGGCCTTTGGTTTCAAAAAGGGGAGCCCCCTTTGCGTGTAAAACAGTCTGCACCTTCAGGGCAAACGCTTCCCACAGTTCCCGATAAAACCATTCGCACCCTTGTCCCAGTCTGGATATTCTAATATCTCCGTTTCGCGCCCGAAGATGGACAACATAATTATCCAGCAACAAGGATTCAATCGTTTCATAAGCAATCATGACACGATCAAACAACGTCTCTGTGAGCAATCCATCTTTATCAATCGTCAAACTGACTTCGCCGATCAAAAAAGGAGAATCTATTGTACCTGAGTATACAGAGGTAGACGAAGCGATACCGCCGGATCCCTCCGGATCTTGTTGGAGATCATTGTCCATATCATCGGCTCCCCGCTAGAATAGTTTGGCTCCACACGAGCCGCAGAATTTGACGCCCGGCGGATTTTGGGAGCCACAGGAAGAGCACATCCCGGGAGTTGGAGCGGGCGCAGACAGGTTTGTTCCGCAATTGTTGCAGAATTTTATTGTCAACGCATTCTTTGCGCCGCAGGTCGTGCGTTGTACAAGCAGGCTTTGACCGCAGACTTCACAGCGATCGTCCACAAATGTCTGTTTCTCGCAATGAGGGCAAATCACGTAAAGCGGGCGTCCACATCCGGCACAGAGCGGCTGGCCTTTTTCGACCGAGCGCATACAAGTGGGGCAAAGATAGCCGAAAGGACTTCGGCTCGAGCAGAATGAACAGTAACGGGCATCTCTGTCGATGAGATTTCCGCAATGAATACATGTTTTCTTATAACTGGCCATGAGTTGATCCCTCTAAGGCTGTTCGGAGCCGCACTGTCCACAGAAGCGCACTCCGGGTGCTAACTCCTCGCCGCAAACCACACAAAAAAGTTTTTCCCATTGGATGAGTTTTGCGCCGCATCCATTACAAAACTTGGTTCCTTCCGGATTCTCATAACCGCAGCACGAGCAAGTACACTCACATATGCGCGCCTTTTCCTCTGATTTCATGTTCTCGTATTCAGCAGTAGCCGCGGCCAGTTTGTCCTGAGCGATAGACAGATTGCTTTGCACAAGTTGCAACCGCTCGGCCTCTTCGGCAAATTTTTCTGTACCGCATTGGGCGAATGCTTTTTTGCCCATTTCCGCGTACAGCTCTAATTCTTGTTTTTGCAGATCACTAACTTCTATTTGCGCCGTTATCATCTTGGTAGAAGGATCGTTCATGGGAATACCCATTCCCGACAGTCCTTTCATCAAACCTCCGAGACCACCTAAAAAATCATTCGCCATATTAATATCTCCTTATCTCGTTTCACGTGAATGCACCTATTTGATTTAACTCCATTATAGGGCGTTACTCTACCAAGTGAATAACCGAGATTTAAAACTACTTGAACACAATCGAGTTCAGAATGGCCTCAAACTCCTGAGCTGTTTCATAATTGCCCTCCGCACACTTTATGGCGAACATTACGCCATCCTCCATACGTAGGTAGCTCGTCTGATCCTGCTCCGCCGCCGTAAATGATGTCATCCAGAATTTTTTGCCTAACAGATCCACTTCCTTGGGCTCTGTCCCTTTGTACATTTCCGAAAGATATTCTGCCTGTTGTTTAGCCGCTTCTGCGATCTGATTGCTTCCTCGGTAATGGACTTCAATAACTTCACCGCTCATCTTGTATATTTGCAGACCACCCTCGACATCCATGAATTCCCAGCCCTCGGGAACAACGATCGTAAACCGCTCAGCGTCAAAGACCGTCCCGTTAGCCTCCGTACCCACGGGAGGGTTTTCAGTGGCGGTGCCCGGTTCCGTTTTCACGGGATCAGTGGTGGCAGGAGAACCTCCCCCACATCCGGAAAGCACTAAGACAAGCGACAGCACAATAGTAATAATAATTGAGAACTTTTTCATTTTTTGCCCCTTCATACCTTCTTAAAGTAATGGCGTAGCAATTAGACGTCTGAGAAAGACCACCTTACGAATGGCACCGTCACGGCTCAGGAGTATCGCAACGCTCAAATCCTGGACATCCGATTACAATGCGCCGGTTCAAGGAAGCAATAAGAGGTGTGGCGTGAGTAATCGAATTTGTTGATGAGATGCGTGTGCTTAAATATGCCTCCGTTACAATAAATTTAGCATAAATTATCTTACAAATCTACACTCTTAAGTGATGACTTGGGGTTGCATATTCATCAATAAAATCATGACGGGTAGCTTCACTGTCCCTTTATATTTATTGTGCATGTACTGGTAGTCGTTTGCTTTGAGATGACTATTTTTTCAATTAATCAACTTGATTTTATGAATCATTCTCCATACAATCTGATTAGCAACAAATCCGTCTCAGGCACCTGCTATCCACCTCGATTCATAACCTGTACTTCAGGAAATCCACCACTCATCGCAACCGTTCACCGCCGCGAGAGGAGACACAGTTCATGGAAAATACCGATCCCTCACAAACGACCGGGTATCTTCTTATCGAAGAGCCCAAAGGCAAATATAAGTGGTTGCATGAAACCAATTTGTACAGCAATCCGATATTCCTTTTTCTGGTCGCGAAGATCTTTTTCTTCATTTGGCTCGGCCTTGCTATTTTTATTCTCCTGGTTTCCGTGCCGGGAAGCTACGACGCACTCGAGGCATTCAAGAGCGTCGGCTCCACTATGCTTTACATGTTGTTACTTCTAATGGTATTGATAACCATTTCGTACTACTTTTATGCGCTCGTCATGCGGGGTAAGTACCGCGTTCTATTTGAGATGGATGACAAAGGGATCCGGCACACTCAAGTCTCAGATCAGTCTAAAAAGGCCAGTAGACTCGGAACCATAACGGCAATAGCCGGCATAGCTGTCGGGAATCCCACAGTAGCGGGCGCCGGCATGTTATCAGCAACCGGTCAGTCGCTGTATACAAACTTTAAACGAGTCCAATCAATAAAAGAAAATCGACGAAAACACATCATCAAGTTGCGATCTTCTCTGTTGATTCACAATCAGGTTTATACCGCGCCGGAAGACTTCGATTTCGTTTTAAGTTTCATCAAGGAACATGTGCGGACCGCTCGCGAATAGAGTGTCTGGTTTGGATAATTGATAACAGCTTTCCTAAAAATAAGTGCTCACTACCCAGGCAATTGCTCCGATAACTGCCTGGCATAGCACGTCAACGGAGCTGGTCTTCAAATCTCACGGTGCCTGTTCAGTACGCCGAATAATTTCGTTCTGTAGCGCGCTATCCAAATTGTTGAAGTAATCACTGTACCCAGCCACTCGAACAATCAAGTTTGCATACTCTTTCGGATTTTTCTGAGCGTCGAGTAGCGTCGCCCGATCGACAACGTTGAATTGGATGTGGTGGCCACCCTGGCGGAAATAGCCCCGGACCAGGCCGGCCATGGCCGAAAGCCCCATTTCACCCGCCACTACCTGTGGCGTAAATTTCTGGTTGAGCAGTGTGCCCCCGGTCAATCGATGCGGCATTTTCGCCGCGGAGTTGACAACAGCAGTTGGTCCCTGACGATCAGCGCCTCTGGACGGCGAAATGCCATCTGCCAAAGGTTCGTGTCCCAGACGTCCTTGGGGCAGCGCGCCAATCATTGAACCGAAATAAATATGGCAAGTCGTCGGTAGCATGTCGATTCGGTGTGTACCGCATCGTGGCGCCGGACGCCCAGTCACCTCTCTGTAATAGCTGTCAAATACGTCGCGCATGATCGCATCGGCAATGGGGTCATCGTTACCGTACTTGGGCGATCTGTCATTCACGAGATGATAAATGCGTTCATGCCCCACAAAATTATCGGCCAAGGCTTGCATCAGTTCGGCCATCGTAAAGCTAGATTTCTCGAAAACGTGAGTCTTAATCGCTGCTAAGCTGTCGGTGATATTGGCTAGCCCTACACCCTGGATGTATGTCGTATTGTAGCGAGCGCCGCCGGCGTTGTAATCGCGACCGTTTTTGATGCAGTCGTCGATAATCACCGACAAAAAAGGAACCGGCATGACGCGTGCGAATAAGTCACCTATCTGCATGTTTCCTCTGACTTTGACGTCGATAAAATAGTTGAGCTGAGCGCGGTAAGCCTCAATCAACTCATCGTAAGACTCAACGCTACGGGCTTCTCCTGTGCACGGTCCCAGCTGTTTACCGGTCAGAGGATCGACGCCGTTATTCAAGGTCAATTCCAATATCTTGGGAAGGTTGAAATAACCTGTGAGGATATACGCTTCCTTGCCGAAAGCGCCTGATTCTACGCAACCGCTTGTACCGCCCTGACGCGCGTCCACGAGACTCTTACCTGCTTCGAGTAATTCTTCTACTACCATATCGGCGTTAAAAATAGACGGTTGACCATAACCGGTGCGAGTAACATCGATGGCATGCTTCAAGAAGCTCTGAGGAGTTTTTTGGCTGATCTGAACATTTGACCCCGGTTGTAACAGTCTGAGTTCTTTTATCACGTCGAGGATGATGAAGCTCAACTCGTTGACGCCGTCCTCACCGTCTATAGTGAGGCCGCCCAGATTAATCGTGGCAAAGTCGAAGTAAGTGCTGCTCTCTTTCAAGGTTATCCCTACTTTAGGCGGCGCAGGGTGGTTGTTAAATTTGATCCACAAGCACTGAATCAGCTCAATTGCCGAATCTTGGCAAAGGCTGCCGTCTGCCAAACCTTTTTCGTAGAACGGAAAGAGGTGCTGGTCCAGCCGCCCCGGATTAAACGCGTCCCAGGGATTTAATTCACTGATGACACCGATGTGAACAAACCAGTACATTTGGAGCGCTTCATGAAGCGTCTCGGGTGCGTGACGCGGCACTTTGCGGCAAACACGCGCGATCTCTAAAAGTTCTGCTTTTCGCGTAATGTCATCTGTCGTTTCGGCTTGCCTTTCGGCCTCATCGGCATAGCGATCGCCCTGTAATATCAGAGCATCGCAGGCGATATCCATCGCGATGAGCGTTTCTTCCTTCGAGGAAGCTGCCGGATCAGTAAAATAGTCCAGATCATGCCTGGCCGCCGCGATATCGTCTTTAAATTTCAAAAAGCCATATTTAAAGTATTTATCGTCGCCGGCTGTGTGCCCGGGGCCGCGCTGTTCCATAAATTCAGTGAAAATACCGGCTTCGTATGCGTCAAGCCAATCCTGATCGACCGTATTAAGGACAATGTGCCTGGTCGCGCGTTCGCGCCAGAACGGTATGATTTCCTCTTCTTGAATTTGCCGATCTCGCTGTGTCACCGAGAAAGCTATTTTTTCACGCCGGTCCATGACATCGAAATCTTCCAGGGTGTGACAACACAATTCCGGGAATGTCGGCGTAGCCATTGGTCGCTCACCGCGTTCGCCAACGATCAGCTCGTCGTCGCCGATGTAAATTGTTTTCGATCTCATAATTTCCAAGAATGCTTTGGCTCTCAAAACCGGGGTACTAACTTTGCCCATGTACTCTTGGTACGTTCTGGTCACAGCCCGAGCTCGCTCCATCGAAATCGATGGCACGGAATTTTCACTGATCTGTTTTAATCGTTTGACGCGTTCACTTAACATAGCGACACTCCTATAATGCGTTGAGCCTGTTGCCGGACTTCCTCAGTCAGCACAGTGGTTGGGGACAAAGGCAGAAGCAATTTCACGAAACGTTTCAATTCGACATTGCTCTGGAGGTGAAAAAAGCTTGGCTTGATTCAACCCGAGCCGCTCGTATTTCTCGCTCCCCATCTTATGATAAGGCAGAAACTTTATAGATTGGACCTTAGTCGTTTTCAGTAATTGACGCAAGCGCTCCAGATCCTCATCGCGATCATTAACGCCTTGGATCAGAGGAACTACCAGCTCAATCGCCGCATCCGCCTCGCTGAGACGATGTATATTCCCAACAATCTGCTCGAACGCTTCCTGCCCTCCAATATAATCCCTGAAAGTTGCAGCGTCCAATGTCTTGAGGTCGAAGAGAAATAGATCGGCAATGCCATTGACTTTTTCAAATGCGGACCATGGCACGGCGCCACAGGTGTCAATGGTCACGTGGATGCCCCGAGATTTGAGAATTCTGGCGGTCGCAGCGACAAACGCTGCTTGCAACAGCGGCTCACCACCGGAAAAAGTTACACCACCGCCCGTTTCCAGAAAAAACGGCAGATCTTTCCCTAATTCGTCTGCGAGATCATGAGCCGTCCAGCGGATGCCCTTTAACTCAAGTGCTCCGTAATAACAGCGCTCGATACAAAGGCCACAACCGTCACACAGCGATTGATCCGACCGCCACATTCCGTCTTTGACTGTTATCGCCGCATGTGGGCAGGCTGAGGCGCAGGCTCCACAACGAACGCACTTGTCGATGTAATGCATGAGTTGCGGTGATCCGATCAACCCCTCTGGGTTGTGGCACCAGGAACAACTCAACGGGCATCCCTTTAGAAAAACCGAGGTGCGAATGCCCGGTCCATCATGAATCATGTAGCGTTGAATGTTAAAAACAATGCCGTTCAAGTGTGTTGACACGATAAAATTACCTTTATGCTACTGGCTTGTGTGCGGGTTTGATCAGCACTTCTCATGACTAGCCAAAATTATTGTCATTACAACATTTAATCTTTTGAAATCACTTGAATTTCATCTGCGTTCATTAAAAACAGCCAACGGACAATACAGCCCCTTGAATCAAGATTATTTTGTCCATCCGTTCGGTACCCATAGGCCAGATACACGTCGCCATTCTTTTGTTGCATCAGATAGTAGAATATTGAATCCGGATCTCCCGAAATATCTAATTGCCAGGTATTGAGGTTTTTCCTGCGAATTCTTGAGAAGAGACGATCTTGGCCTGTGAAGAACAGATCGTCGAAGTTGGCCTCAGTAAGCTTCACAAGCTCCATCGTGCCAAGTGATCGCCATTCTTTACTATAATCTTTCGTTAGGAAATCATCTTTAACAAACAATTGTTGATCGGATAAAAACTGATACGTGGGCGCTTGGTCTGGAATGTAGGTAAATGAGTAGAAAGGAGCCTGATAAGCGATCTCTTTGACAGACAATTGACAATCCAGAATATCCTTGGCTTTGCGTTTAGGACTTCTCAATGTTAGAACAACCGGGATAACACAAGCGGCCGCAACGGTTGCAGTAACCCATAAGGCGGGATTTTTGCAATTCAGAAAGTTTTTCATTTTCTCTTTGTCCAATACATTTCCCAAAGAGTTTTCTTCAATATCACGAGTCGGTAGGAAATTAAATTTCATAATGGGTGTACCTTTACTACTTTGTATCAGTATAAGCCAACATCCCTGTCACAAACAGTCTACCCCATGATCTCTGCGCCTTCATGTCTCAACAACCACTCTTTTTTTGTAAGACCGCTGGCAAAACCAGTCAACTGACCTTTTGAACCGATTACGCGATGACATGGAATAATAATGCTGATCGGATTATGGCCAACTGCACCACCCACGGCCTGAGCTGACATCCTGAGTATGCCGGATTGTTTGGCAATGCGCACAGCGATCTCACCGTACGCTATCGTCTCGCCATAAGGAATTCCCAGAAGTATCTTCCAAATTCCTTGCCTAAAGAGACTGCCTTTGGGGGCAAGCGATAATTCATCATGACTGGGTTTATCACCTGCAAAATAGCGGTCAAGCCAGCTTCTTGTTTTTAAAAATATCTCAAGATCGTTCTTTTCAACAGTATTTTCGTCCATCGTCGCGGCAAAATATTTTTGGCCTTCTATCCATACCCCTATAAGCGCGTCTCCATCGCTTACAAGCGTCATTAAACCAATAGGCGATTCATAATACGATTTATACATCTTCTTTCCCTTCTGACAATGAGTTCCATAAATTGATGGTCGCATAAGCGCGCCAGGGTCTCCAATTTTCCGCCAATGCCGTGATTTCTTTTTGAGTTCTAGGTTCTAGTACCTTTTTGACACCGTAGTCAGTGCTTGGGAAGGCATCCGGCCATTTGAATGTCCGCATAGCGATGTAATGGGCTGTCCAGGGACCAATGCCTGGAATCTTTATCAGTTCTTTGATCTTCGATTCAGCGTCACCGCAAGTAGAAAAATCAATCTTCTCCTCTTCAATCATCTCGGCCAAAGCCAAGATTGTTTGTGAACGCCTGCCTGTAACACCCAAGGGTCCCAAATGATCCGCGATAGACCCTTCCAGTTCTAGAATTTCTGCGGGCGTAGGGAATATATGAGTCAGCCCGACAACATTTGTTTGGATGGGAGTGCCGTGCTTTTGAGCGAACCGTCCCGCAATCGTCTGAGCAGCCTTCACTGTGATCTGTTGCCCAAGCACTGCGCGCACACTCATTTCAAAAACGTCAAAAGAACCGGGAACACGGGTTCCCGGAACATATATCCCGCTCTTGACTT
>LSQX01208605.1_pt1 | contig 13163 bp, 15 predicted proteins | sample 654561 | NCBI WGS metagenome assembly LSQX01 (sample SAMN04489861, study PRJNA283612) | anaerobic digester metagenome | isolation source: 4 biogas reactors fed with cattle manure at either 37C or 55C with and... | place: Denmark: Kongens Lyngby | collected 2014 | reverse complement strand
AAATAATAATTTTTATATCAAAAGAATTATGGTGGAAGTGAGGGGAATTGAACTTATAGCACAATTCCACTTGTTTGTGGGATTATTAAAAATATGATGATTTGCGAAGTACAAAATAAAGTACATTAAGCTCATTGCTGCTGTTCAGTTCCGCTTTTTACCACTGAACCCTTATCCGTCATTTCAGTGATAACTTTTTCAACATGTGTAATATCATAAAGTGGGGTGCGAGGGCCGGCTATGTACACGGGTTGGAGTGCATGACGCAGGGGAGACCTATACCACTGGCTACGGTTTAAACCCAAAAAATGCCAAAGCTCATGTAGGCGGTAGTATTTTTTTTCTATTTTCTGTGCTGTCATTTTTTGCTCCTCAACCTGCAACTTTATGTTCATTTAAGAATTTTTCAAGTTCATCAAGGGAAAACAACCGACGTATTTCCCCCCGCCTTTCAAATTCATCTTCGAAAAAAATCGAGAGCTGATTTTTTTCAATTTCCTCAATTTTCATTATTTTTTTACGAACCTCAACTGGGCCGGATGGCCCCTCTTCAGGTGTAGTGAACTCACGCCCAATGAAAGATTCAGCGGTAGTGGGTGATGGAGACGCACTATATGCCACAACACCTATCACATGAGGTGAAGAATATAGCCATTCCCAGATTCGAACGGCGTCATCAGGGGAGCAATCCTTCCCGTTCACCCGCAAATAGCCGCTCGATGAAACGCTAAGCACTGCATCAGGCAAATAGCCGGGTGGCTGCTGGGCGATTTGGTGCCCCGCGTACTGGGCGATGATTCTCTTCCGAAAGCTTTGAAAATTCTCTCTCTCTTTTGTGCGACCAGTATGAGAAGAGAGAGATTCATTTATTTTTTTCTGTCTGTCTGTTTGTTTGTTTGTATGTGGCTGACTTGAGTCTTCTTCACTCAACCTTTCCTTAAGCTGGAGCTGGGCTATTTGTTCGGCCATTTTTTGTTCCCGGCGAAGCGCCCCAATTTTTGCGCGCTGTGCTTGCTTCGCACAAAATTCTTCCCATTTTTCCATTTTTTTATCGAGAGTTGGGGAGTAAAAAAATTCATCCCCCTCAAAACTGTAAAGGCCGCTATCTAGCAGGACTGCCTGCATAACTGCTTGCGTGGTGTTAAACTTGCGAATTAAGCCAGGCACAACTCGCATGCTCGCTCGATAGTTTTTTTGAACCGCTAGAAATTCCTGCAATAGCCAGTATACGCCGTATGCCACCGGCCCATGCTCGTCTATCATTATTTGTATTTGGGTCGTTTGAGCATGACTTACATTGTGCTCGAACCATGTTGGTACTGCCATTTTACACCCTTTAAAACAGCGCCGCTTGCTGAAAGCTAGCGGGCTTGGGAGTTTGAGCGTTATTTGCGGCCTTGTTTTTCACTTTTTGGGGCGCGTGAAACTCCGCCCCGTCGAGCCTGATTTGCGCGTATTTTTTCCGCGTTTTTTGAATCGCCAGTGGTAGTCCAGCTTCCACGGCGACTTCATACGCGGTTTTTTGCGCCGCCCCCAAAAGCTCTTGTTCCTGCATAAACTCGGCCTCATGCGCCTGCATTGTGGCCCCCGCAATCGCGCCTGCATGGGCATCACGCCCAAGTCTAGCGTAGCTGGCTATTCTTTTTGCAACTGCTTTTTTTTCGCCATTTTGTAGGTCGCGCAGTGTGACCGCTATTGCGCAGTTTGCGCGGTCTGTGGTGTTTTTGGTGAGCACGCCGCCCACAAATTGCTCGACAGATATTTCGTCATCCAGAGTGCGCGCTATATACGCCTCTCCTCCACTCCATCGCGAAACTAGCTCGAGAAGGGCAGGAAGGCCCCCAAAATAGGCAATTTTAAACTCTTCTTCAGGGCTTAATTGCGACTTAAACTCGGTTGTGGTATTCTCCCTTTGTGGGGAGAGGAAATGGTGGCCTGTGAAGCTCATTTTTCTCTCCTTGTTTGAATATGTGATGTATATTGTGTATAATATACAGTTTTATATTAAAATACGCTTATTTTTCGGGGGACTCAGTGTCTGCATTTGAAATTGAAAAAAATAACTTAGTCATGCTTGAATACCATGCGCTGCAAAACGACACTACTGCATCCGCTTTGCTCAATACTATTCTGGAAAAATATTTTAAGGGGCTCGATAAAGCTCAAAAAAATGATTTTTTAGAAAAGATGGATGAATTAGATATTACGCAAAATGATATTGCTGAGTATCTTAATACTACGCAAGCTTCTGTCTCTCGCTACATCAGTAATATTGCGAAAAAAAATAAACTTGTTACAGCGATTGAAAAAGCTGGGGGGGAAGAGCCATTTTTTTGCGAGGTTCTGGAGGAAAAATTTGCTAATCTTTTTCTTCATTCTGGACTTCAAGGATTTCAAAATATCCATGATTATTATATCGGTTATCCATACATTATGGGTTTTGTAATTCATCAAGCCCAAAAAGATGATTATGACCTTGTAGAGTTTTTTGGTCGCCTGTCCAATATGCCCTATTTTTCTAAAAATAATGAGAATTCAGAATTGGATGACTTGAACAAGATTAAAACACCCGATGAACTGCTTAAAAAACTGAAAGCTATATACCGTGACCTTGTATCTATGTATCACGGGCAATAGGCTATAAACCCAATAAATCCTTGATTGGAATTCCTGTTTTCTCACTTATTTTTTGAATGGTTGAAAAACTAGGGAAGGTTACTCCATGCAAATAGCGTGAAAGCAGGGCTTGGGTTATACCTACCTTTTTGGCAAACTGCCAATTTTTTATATTTTCTTCTTTCATATATTTTGCCAACACCTGAGATAAAATTTCATTTTCTCTTTTCATACATATCCTCCTGCCTGAATTGAAATAGTTCTACGTGCTATACTAGTAAACAAAGCAACCTCTTACGCTATTAACATTTTGCTCCCATCAAAACCCGTCCACCTAGCCTATACCCATTCTTAACATTTATCAAATTCGAGAAAAATGTTAATTATAGATATGAGAATTAATTGTTTAACAATTTTTTCTTTTCATCTAGACCCTAAATTTACACATGGAGGCTCATATGTCAGGAAAAGTGATTGGATACATGCGCGTGTCTACAGTTTTTCAAAACGAAGCTCGTCAAAAAGAAAGCATTGGCTTGGTTGATAAAATTTTTTTAGACAAAGCCAGTGGCAAATCCGCGGATAGACCAAAATTAAAAGAGATGCTAGATTACATTAGAGACGGGGATGTTGTTATTGTTCATTCTATGGATAGACTGGCTAGAAACTTAGTTGATTTGAGATCAATCGTAGACCATGTGACAGCCAAAGGAGCTTGCATTAAATTCATAAAAGAGAATCTCGAGTTTACATCAGAATCTAGCCCCATGAGCCAACTAATTCTTGGAATGCTTGGTGCTGTGGCTGAATTTGAGCGTGCAATCATTTTAGAGCGTCAGCGTGAAGGAATTGAGCTTGCCAAACAAAGGGGAGCTTATAAAGGCAGGAAGCCCTCATTAAATGAGCAGCAAACTGAAGAGATTCGAGTTCTGGCAAAAACTGGTGTTCCTATTGCAAAAATAGCTAGGGATTTTAGAGTTAGCCGCACAACCAATTTATACGACTCTCTCTACTGCCTAGTTAATACAAATAGCCTATGAGCGATATTTTACTTGATCACCTTAATATACGTCACCTCAAATTTTTTGCAGCCTCGGTATTGTTGTAAACGATTGCTAAGGCCAAAGGCATTGTTCATTTCATAGTTTTGGAAGATGTCTAGGCCTCTATCGAGACTAATCTTCCATCTATCATCTACTACGATATGGCGTGCGTGGAGTGTGCCTGAGGTGTCGTACTCCCAGGTAAATTCCACACCAGCCAGTGCAGCGGCATCTTGGATTTGCTCCATCGCCTCATCTTGCTTACCATCTAGATTGCGGTCTTCTTTGCCTGTGATTACGTGTACATGTAAAGCCTCTTCTTCATGCTTGTGGCGAATGGCACACTCTACAAATTCCATGAGGTTACGCAACTGAAAAAAGATGCGCAAATAGGAGTCGGTAATGGTGATTTGTTTTGCACCTTTTATGTACTCTCCAAAGAGCATATCATAGGTGACACCTTTTTGGTTTTCCATGAACTCAAGGTGTTTTTCTTCGGGCACACTGATTTCTTTCGCCGGCTCGTATATACTTCTCTCTACATCCTCTGGCGATACTTCTTTATTCGCTTCAGCAGGCTTGCCGCCATCGTTTTTTTGTCTAGCGTAATAGTATTTTGGATACTCTTTTTCTTCTAGGGTATAGACTTTCTTCCATGCTCCACCATTTTCTTGGTAGCTAAAGTCTGTGGCGGCATAAGTGCTATCTATGCGCAAGAGCTGATCTTTTACCCGCTTTCGCCCCTCAATGGCAAAACGCAAAATCTCTTCAATTTCTTCTTTTGTGGCTTCCCCGCTTGGATAGAGGATTTTCATGAGGCCAGAGAAGGTTTTGTGAATGCCATCGCGGTCTCTAGTAGAGATATCTTTAGAGAGCGTAAAGTATTGTTGGTAGCGGTTTGAATAATCTTCGTTTCTCAAATGCTTGAGCACTTCTGCGATGTAATCAACCACGAATCCGTACCCATCACTAAACATTTCTCCGCGGATGATATCTACCTCCCATCCGGGGATATAAAAATGCAATCTATCCAGAAACGCTGAATCATGATATTTTTCAGGCAATTCATCAAACAAATCATTGTGTTTTAGCATATAGGGAACATTGTGTTTTGTATTGCCCACAAAAACCATAGAAGCTTCAGCTCCTAAGGTCTCAATTCCTCTTGAGAATGATTTGTTTGCCATGTAGTTTTTCATGATATCTACAATGGCTTTATCCACCTTCTTTTGTTTGCCCGCAAACTCATCAAATGCAACACAATCCCAGTAGCCAACTAGGCCTAGCTTGCCACTACTGTTGTTAACAAACAGTTTTGCTACTGTAACCTCGCCACCAGAGATTAAAATGCCATGAGGGGAGAATTCTGTATACACGTGGGATTTTCCTGTCCCTTTGGGGCCAAGCTCGATGAGATTGTAGTTGCGCTCACAGTAGGGAATGAGTCGAATCAACTGCAACAGCTTATTGCGTAAGCCAAACTTTTCGGGATTAAACCCGATGCTTTGCATCAATACATCTATCCACTCATCTTTCGTGAAGTTCTTGCGCCCTTCTAAAAATTGCTCCATATCAAATGTGCTTAGCTGAATCGGCTTGATATTTGCAAGCACCCACGGAGAAGCTGCTTTATCCTCAGAATGGATATATTCAAGAGTAACGATGCACCACACACCACTCACGAGCATTTTAGGGTGCTTTTTGATAGTGTCGCTCTCAATGAGTACATTTTTGATACCCAGATTTGAAAATGTTGCTTCGTAGGCATCGGTTTTTACATTAAGTTCCACGGATACTTTATCGATGACTTTGTAGCGACCCTTCTCGCGTATATTGGAACGCACTAGCCCTGCTTCGCTTCGGTGGACATAGTGCTTTTTGAGAATCTCTTTGACACTTTCGATGCCGCTTTGTATCGTAGCTTCATCATCAGTTGCGCAGTATTGTCCTAGCAGATACTCTAAAACATAAGAAGGAACAATGGCGTTGCCTTTTACCGCCTTGACAAGGTCCTTGCGTACAACTTTACCTACAAACTCTTTATTTAGTTTTTCATTTAAGCCCATGGTTCCATCCTAAAAATCATCATCAAAGTCATTAAAAAACGAAAGCACTAGCTTCGTTTCCAACTCTTTGTATAAGGGAAGTTCACTGCTTCCCTCCAGTACTCTTCTGGTGACTAGCTTGATTGTTTTGTTATTAAAAGCATTTACATCTTGCTTGAAGGTCAATTTAAACCGTTTTTCTCTATTGGTTTCATAGCTATCGTCAGATGCGAATGTGTGCGTTGCGCTATCTGAGAGCGGTTTTCCATCAATGCTTTCGAATCCAACTCTTAGCGTCAGCGGCTTCATCTTTCCAGCCATAAGTTCAGTTTGGTACAAAGTGACATTTACTGTGTTGGTTGAAATATTTCGGATAGGCACAATTTCTACATTTACTTCTTTGGTGTCTTCTGCCTTGCTTTTGGAGATATTTACTTCAATGAGTGGCACTATAAGCTCTTGCAAGGTTGCGCCACCATGCACAAACCTATTTCCGCCTCCTTGAACCCTTATCTTATTAATTGATTTTGGAATTAAAAACTCGTTTTCTCCCTCAATCCCTAGCACTTCACCGCTATACTTCACCACACAGCTGGTGGTTTCTAGTTTTTTGCCAATCACAAACCGTCTGTTTTGTCTTAGGGTGTCATTATTAGCCACTGCGCAAAACTCGCTTTCAAGTGTAGGTTGATTGGTAAATAAAAACCCGTGATCGCTTGTGATAAAAATATTGACTCCGTTAAAATTAGAAACTTGCTTGATTGTCTTGATGATAGTTTCAAAGGTTGAGTTCACTGCGTCAAATGTCTTGGGCTCATTCTTCTCACCCATCTTGTCGATTTCATCGTGGTAGATATAGACAACTTGATGATTTTTGGCAAACTCCCTACCCTCAATCCTATTAAGCCCCAAGAACTCCTCGTAGCCAATCGCTACTGATTTTTCATTGTGTATTTTTAAAATCTTATCTCTATTTAATAATCCGGCAGAAGATTTTCCATCCACTTGAACCGTATCGTTTTTATCCCCAATGCTCAATATCTCATGGGGCAGTAACGATGCCATGCCAAGTTGCGTATAAGAAGGCAAAGAGCTCACCATATGTTTACATGTAACGCTAAACCTATCTTTTTTTCTATTTTCCAGCAAAATCTTAGAGGTCAGTGCTTTGCCACATTCATAGCGCAATGCATCAGAAATAATGACGAAAATCTTTTTATTGTTTGATACAAAAGGCTCAATAAAATGCTTGTAAAAATCCCTTTGGTGGTCTTTGATTGCACGCACGTCATAGTGCTCTGAAAAGTGCTGCCATTTATCATTGAGCTCTCGCAAAAAGCCATTGAGATAAATATCTTCTACGCGCTGGCTCATCTCTTTTAAGAGTTCTATTTTCTCAGCCCTAAATGCATAGTAGGAATACTCTCGGTAGTGCAAATCTGCCTTATACCACGAAGCAGTATATTGCTCAATGCCATCATCAAAATCTTTAATTTCAAACTCACTTTTTTCCACAAAATCCATGAGTTTTGCCGCATGCAAGATAGCTTGATAGATATTGTGGTATCGTCCATACCAAAAGGTGTTTTTTCTGCTTTCTATTATGTTGACAATTTCTTGGGCATCCCCTGTGTTTGCCAACTTCAATAAGTGTATGATAATTATCTGGTCGCATACCTCATAGGTGTCACAATACAAAATTTTCTCTGGCGCGTATGCTTCGAGTGTGCTTTTTACATTGAGTGTGGCACTCGCATCTTTGGCTATTGATTCAAAGCTATCTTTGTAGCGCGTGCTGTCCATCCAAGTGTTCACAAAAAGCCTTGCGTCACTGTTTAGCGTGCATTTGCTTCTATCGATGCTGTTATAAAAGTGGTTTTGGAGTAGTTTGTAGGAAAAATCGCTTAGCGTGTCCCCATTGTAGCCATACTTTGCTCGGATCATTTTAAAAAACTCACCCGCAAAATCAAACCTCTCCAAAATCTCAAACGACGCAGGTGATTCAAAAAGATTAAATAAAATACTCTCTACCGTATCGTCACTACTCAGACTTACTGCAATCATCTTTAGTATCAGTGACTCTTCGGTTTCGTTTGAACCTACTTTTTTAGAAAGCGCTTCTATCCTTGATTTAGCATTTAAAAACTTTTCAAACCGTTTCATAAAGGTCTTAAACCCTACCTCCAGTCCTAGTGTCTGGAGAATTAAAGAGACTTTATCAGCACTAAACATGTGATTTGCAATGTTGAGATCAAGTAGCCAATTGTCTTTATTTTCAGGTGGGTGTGTATGTGAATAGATGAGAAACTTTCCCTGTGGTGAGAGCTTTAGCACTTCTCTTTTTAGGGTGAATTCATTGTTATCTATAAGCCTTTTTTCTACACTTTCTATCTCCACCTTGTCGAACTCTTCTTTTAAAGCTCCATTATCATCGTACCAAAAGATAATCCTATGCTTTTGAAAGAGCGTTTGCAGTCTTTGCTGTACATCTATCATTTTTTCACTTCCCAATGTCCACCTTTATGCACTTGCATCACTCTGTATCCTCTAAAAGCTGCCTAAGTTCTTCTTTGTTAGGCAAAACCGTAAGATACTTACTTGCAAAGATTTGATTATTTTCTTTTGGGAGCGTCATCTCTACAAGTGCCTTGCTTTTATCTTTGCACAGAATGATACCAATGGTTGGATTTTCATCTTCTGTTTTTTCTACTCTATCAAAGTAGTTTACATACATCATCATCTGCCCTATGTCTTGATGTTTGAGTTCACCAATTTTGAGGTCAACCACTACAAAACATTTTAAAAAACGGTTATAAAATACCAGATCAACTGCAAAATGTTTTTCATCGATGGTGATTCTTTGTTGCCTAGCTACAAATGTAAATCCTTTACCAAGCTCAAGTAAAAAATGCTCTAGTTTGTCGATAAGCTTTTGCTCCAACTCACTCTCGCTGTAACTGGCCAATACAGGAAGTCCTACGAATTCTAAGATATATGGATCTTTTATCATCTCCTTTGGTGATTCGATGATTTGCCCATATTTAGAAAGCTCTTTTACTTTTGATTTATCATAGCTTAGCTTCAAACGCTCATACAATCCGCTATCAAACTGTCGTTTGAGTTCTTTTAGCGTCCAGCTATTTTGTGCGGATTCTATTTCATAAAAATCTCTTTCATCTTGATTTGAGATGCGTGTAAGAAATATATAGTGCGACCAGCTTAAAGTAAATTTCCTAGATGGCGTCTCGGAAATTGAAAACAGAAGATAAAACTTTCTCATATTTTCAAGATTATCAACAGAAAAACCTTTTCCAAACTCTTTGGTCAATTCAAGTGAAAGATTTTTAATAAGACCTTTGCCATACTCTGCCCGCTCTTTGCCGTTTTGTTCTTCTTCTACTATCTTTCTTCCTATCTCCCAATAGGTCTGTGTCATGGTTATATTGATCGTTTGATAAACACTATTTCTAGCTTTGTGTAAAAGTTCTTTTACATCACTATAAAAATTTTGACTGACTAGCTCATTCATCACTCTTTTCCTTATCACACAACTTTTTATCAAACTCATAAAGTATATCTCTAAACTTACAGTAGTTTACCTTTACGCCATCATCAAGGTCTATCTCGATGCCGTTTTGTGCATAGTGCATCATAACATCTCTGTCATATGCTATCACTTCTTTGAGTTTTGCTTCGATGTTTTTGATGGCTTTGTCCGCATCTTTTTTGTCTTTGTTTGAGGCTGCCTCAGAGGTTGTCGTTAGATAGAGTGTCTCTTTGTGTGCCTCAAGCTTTGCGATGTACTCTGTAAGATAGCTGTTTCTCACTCTTGCAAATACATCAGGTGTGTATCTATGCATATAGATAAGAGACATAAATCCTTTTTTAGGAGAACTTACCATCCAGTAGATAGGTCTTTTTTTGTAGCGTTTTATATGGTCATCATAAAAGTCTTTTACAAAGTAAGCTCTTAGGCTTTTACCTAAACTCTCTTCTATAAACTTTATATTCTCACTAAGATTTTGCTCTCCAAAAGTAGTTTTCACAAAGCTTATAAAACGACTCACTATATCATCGTTAAAATACTCATCATCAAGAACTGGGAAAACATTGTCATCATCGGCTTTGAATGTTGAATTTTGAATGTTGAATTTTGAATTGGCATCTTCCAAGCTTTGATTCATATTAGCTACATGTAAACCCTCATGATCTAAACTATACCTACCAAACATTACTCCAACAGCATAAGAAATAAACTGTTTAATAATCTCATCTGCTTTAAATTGTAATTCATTATTGTCATTGATGATTGATTCACTTTTTAAGATAGTTATATCTTTTAGAGCTACATCAGGAGTTAGTTCATCATTAAGTTCATAAATATCTATAAAAAGTCTATTTAGCTCTTCTTCATTTGCGTGAAGTTTATAAAACTTCTCTCTCCAATAAGAACAATAGTTATTGTATGCTGTTTCTATTTTAGAATCTGATTTATGTTTTAGTAATTCATTTTTTGAAAAATCCCATGATGTTTCTCTACTATCCCACTCTTCTTTTGAAATATCAATACACTCTTGAGTTAAAGAATCTATTGTTTGTTTTGTTGATTCTTGTTTTGGAAATATTATAGGTAGTGAAGCAATATTACCTGCTTGAAAGCTCAATGTAGGATTAATAACCTGTAATCCATAAAAAGCAATTTTTGAGCATAAAAATGATGCCAAATAAAATATTTTATCTTTTTCAGGAAAAGCAGATGAACCCTGTACATCAAACATAAATCATTGATTCTTATATCTAACACCAAAGTTTGAAGAATTAATAAATGACCAAGTTAAACCTTCTTTAAACATATAATCAAGATTTTGGATATATCTTGACCAATGTTTCCCCTTATTTCTTACAACTGCAAAATCTTTAATTGATTGTCCATTGTTTTCCCAATTTACTAAAAGTTCATTATTACCATACCATTTTTTAAACTCTCCTCCTTTGTTATAAGGAAACCATTTGACTTTAAAATTTGCACTATCATTAATGTTTGCACAGTTAAATTCAATATTTGAAAAATCAATCTCATTCCAAAATCTTAAATACTTATCATTATTTCCAGTATTTTGTCCAACTCTGGGTCTTGAAATATTCCCAAGTTTATCACTCTTCTCAAAAATCTCCTTAACCCTATCACTCACCCAATAAGCAATAGGACTTCCAGGGATTTTTTCAAAATCATCTTGCGAAGCTTCATATCTATTTTCACTCTTAAAAAACCCTTGTTCTTTACTCTCACTGTCTTTGTAGTCTGTTAGTCTTATGTATGTTGCCATTTTTAATCCTTATTTTCAAGCTGTTCATAAAGTTCATTCATTTTTTGCTTCAGTATCTCTTTTGGGATAAGTTTTGTTTTGTATTGTGATATTACCGTTGGACTTAGAGTTCGACTAAGTGCATATTCTACTACTTCATCATTTTTTTCTCTACAAAGAAGAACTCCAATACTTGGATTTTCTTGGGGTTGTTTTACATCTCTATCGAGTGCTTCAAGATAAAACTCCAACTGTCCCAAATCACTTGGTTTAAACTTGCCAACTTTTAACTCAAATGCCACCAAACACTGCAAAGTTCTATGGAAAAATAGTAAATCAATATAAAAATCTTCATTTCCCACTTGCACACGATACTCTTGTCCTATAAAAGCAAAACCAAGACCAAGCTCTAATATAAACTCTTTAAGTGAGCCTATAAGAGCATTTTGCAGATCTTTTTCTTTGTGGTTGTGAGGCAAATTCAAAAAGTCCACAATATAACTATCTTTAAATACTCCACTTACATTTTGAGGTAATTCTTTTAGAACTGAAGAGAGTTTTTTATCCGCTATCATCGTTCTCTCAAAAGTTGATGAACTTATTTGTTTGTCAAGTTCTCTGTAAGAGTAGTTGTTTTTGATAGCTAAAATGGTATAAAACTCCATCTCTTCAATACTTTGAGACCTTGAAAATATTGCTACATTGTTGCTCCATGATAATTGTCTCGACAGTGTCGAGAGTTTTTCATTTTGATTATAGCTTTCAAAAAACTGTTTCATTCTCCAAAGATTTTTATCGCTAAAGCCTTTGATTGTCGGGTCTTTTTCTTTTAAAAAAGTAGCCAACTCTTTGACTACACCTTTTCCCCAGTTTTCTTGTGTAGTTTTAGTAGATATATATTTCCCAATCTCCCAATAAAGCTCGATAAGAATAGTATTGACACTGCTATATGCTTTTTGTTTAGCATTTTGTATTTGGCTTAGTACGATTTGGAAATCTTTGCTTACAATATCACTCATGATGCTACCCAATAAGCAACAGGACTCCCAGGAATCTTCGCAAAATCCTCCTGCTTCGCTTCATATCTATTCTCAGGCTTAAAAAACCCTTCCTCTTTCGCATCACTGTCTTTATAATCTGTTAGTCGTATAAATGTTGACATCAGCTCTCCAATACTTGCTTGATTTGTTTTATTTCCAACTCAATAATGCTAAAAAAATCTTGAATTGATTTTTGATATTTTTCATAAAACTCATCATGAATTTCATCTAATACTTTTTTGGGGTTATCAATTGCATCAACATCGTACATCAATTCAAAATCTTTTCTTGATTCTCTGTATAAGTTATATAAATTTTGATAACTTTGCATCAAATTATTAGAAACCAAAAAGTGATTTTCATCAACAAGCGAAAAGATACTAAGTAAAGCTTTTATATTAGCCTCTTCAATACTTAATTGCTCCATAGTATATTGACCATTTTCATCTTCTGTATCGTAGAACTTGCCTATTTCATAGAGTTGCTTTCTAAATTTGTTTATTTCCGTATAAAGTTTTTGATAGACAGTGATTTTTTGTTCAAAAAGTTTTTGGTATTTTTCTTTTGATATTTGATGTTTCTTTTCATGTTCAAATTGCTCTTTTTTGAGCTCTAATTCTTTATCTTTAATATTCGCATCCCTATGCTTTGAATAAAATGTCAGTATTAGTCCTGCCAATCCTGTTAAACTACCTATTAGAGCTATAATTTCTTTATAGTGTGTAATTATAAAATCCATTTATTTACCTTGTTATTTTCTGATAAATTGAAAATCTGTTTTGCCAGCTTTAATCCAATCTTCTATATCAAAAGTTTCTAATTTTTTCATATCAATTTTTATCTCTAATATTTTGTATAATTCATTCAAAAATTCTATTGCTGATTGAACAATAAAGTATAAATACTCTAAAAATCTATTAATATCATGTGGGTACACTAAATCAGTGTCACTATCAAATATTTTATGTTTACCATCATTATCAACATAAGTGTTAATAACTGAGATAAAAAATGCAAATTAAGCTTTATAATCAATGTTTTCATTTTTATCTTTTTTGTCATAACGAAAATTTAAAATAGTACCAATCAGAATTGAAATAATAAATACAACTC
>LSQX01066648.1_pt2 | contig 13164 bp, 13 predicted proteins | sample 654561 | NCBI WGS metagenome assembly LSQX01 (sample SAMN04489861, study PRJNA283612) | anaerobic digester metagenome | isolation source: 4 biogas reactors fed with cattle manure at either 37C or 55C with and... | place: Denmark: Kongens Lyngby | collected 2014 | reverse complement strand
GGGCTTCGGCTATCTCCAGGGCCTGTTCACCGGTATCCGGTTGCGATACTATAAGGTTTTCTATATCGACGCCCAGGTTGCTGGCGTATACCGGGTCCAGCGCGTGCTCTGCGTCTATAAAGGCCGCATTGCCGCCGGTTTTTTGAGCTTCGGCTATTATGTGCAGCGCAACTGTTGTTTTACCGGAGGATTCGGGACCAAAAACCTCCACTACCCTTCCCCTGGGAACTCCGCCTATTCCAAGGGCGATATCCAGGTTTAGGGCGCCGGTCGGTATGCAGGACAGGTTTAAGCTTGTCCTATGGTCACCCAATTTCATTATCGAACCCTTTCCAAACTGTTTTTCTATTTGGTTTATGGTCAATTCAAGGGCCTTTGCCTTCTCATTAGTCATATAAACACCACCTTTGCAAAAGTAAGAACAAATGTTCTATATGTATTATATATTAATACCTGCTTTTGTCAATACTTGTTACCGTATTTAAAAGGTAAAGCCGCAGATGGTTTAGCGCGTTCTTGGCGGCAAAGGTTTGGACCTTGTCCCGGTTTCCGGAAAACTTGCGTTCCCAGGTCAATGTGCCGTCCTCGGCAGACAGGGCCATATGCACAAGGCCCACCGGCTTTTGGTCGCTGCCCCCCTCGGGGCCGGCTATTCCTGTAACCGACAACCCTATGTCAGCGCCGCACACCCTCCTTACCCCGTCAGCCATTTGAAGAGCTGTCTCACTGCTCACCGCCCCGGTCTTGGTAAGGGTTTCCCGGCTAACGCCCAAAAGGCTTTGTTTAACCTCGTTGCTGTAGCTTACAATTCCCCCCATATAGGACTTGGAAACGCCGGGCACCGAGGTTATTAGGGCACTCAGTTTACCGCCGGTGCAGGATTCGGCCACCGCAAGGGTTTTGCCCGTTTCCATAAGAAGCATCGCTGTAACCTGCTGCAGCGACCGGTTATGATAAGAATATATGTACTCTCCCAGCCTTTTTTCTATTTCATCAGTAACCCTTACAATGGACCCCGGGACCTTTTCGCCACTTTTGGCACGGGAGGTAATACGCACACTAACTTCGCCGTCACCGGCGTAGGGCGCTATGGTAGGGTCGGACTGGCTCTCTATCATATCAGACAGTTGGTGCTCCAAGGCGGATTCTCCTATGCCGAAAAACTTGAGGGTAACCGATACCAGTGAGGTGCTTGATTTTTCCTTCAGGTACGGAACAATCTTTTCATTAAACATGGGTTTCATCTCTATGGGAGGCCCGGGCAGCATTATTATGATTGTATCGTTAAGCTCCAGTATAATCCCTGGAGCCGTTCCGTTATCGTTGCCAACAACCAGGCTTCCCTCGGGCACGTAGGCCTGTTTTATGTTGTTGGGCGTCATTTCCCTATTGGTTCTTGCAAAAATAGCTTTAAGCTTGGCGAGTTCCGCTTCGTCGGGTATAAGCTTTCTTCCTGTTACCTCGGCTATGGTTTCCTTTGTAATATCGTCGGAGGTAGGGCCAAGGCCACCGGTGGTAATAATAAGGCCTGAGCGTTCCATGGCCTCGCCTACAGCTTCCATTAGTCTTCGTCGGTTGTCCCCGACTGTTACATGGAAATACACGTCTATGCCTAGTTTTGCCAGCTCGCCGGATAAAAATGCGCAGTTTGTGTTTACTATGTTGCCTAAAAGCAGTTCGGTTCCAACGGATATTATTTCAGATTTCATGGTCATTTCCTTCCTGTTTGTTATTTATAATCCGAAGCCGTCTTCAATATATAACGGCATTTGAAACTTTCCATTTCCTAGCATGTCATCCCGAGCGAAACGAAGGACCTTGCACAACGCCTGTCATCCTGAGTGAAACGAAGGATCTTCAGGTTGTTGAAACATAAGATTCTTCACTACGTTCAGAATGACAGAATCGGATTCTTAGGGCTTAGCCCTCTTAAGCGACAGATAAGGGAATGTAATACTATTAACGCGTTGTATACAGTTACCTTGAGTTTATAAATATCTTTCTGCTCTTGTATAGATAATCCACCATCGAAACAAGCGTAAGGACAACCGCTGTCCATATAGCTATTTCGTCAAAGGGGACGTTTATCAGCTTAAAGGGATAATTATTAAGTATGATTGCAACCACCGCCACAACCTGTGATATGGTCTTTAGCTTGCCCCATATGCTGGCCGCGATGACCTGACCCTCCGAGGCGGCTATGCTCCTTAGTCCCGTCACCACAAACTCCCGTGCCACAATCACCATAACAATCCACGCGGACAGTTTGTCCATCTGCACCAACGATATCAGGGCTGCGGTAATAAGCAGCTTGTCCGCAAGGGGATCCATAAGCTTTCCCAGTTTGGTTACCTGGTTGTGCTTTCTTGCAATATAACCGTCCAGGCTGTCGGTTAGTGCTGCAATAACAAAAACTCCCGCCGCCAGGTACTCGCCGTAGGTAATCTTGTTGAGCAAAAATACCATAAACACAGGGACCAGTATTATCCTGAGCAGAGTCAGCCTGTTAGCCAAATTCATTCGACCACTCTCCCAACCAAATCGTATTCAAACGCGCGTTTAACCTTTACGCTAACAAAGTCTCCCGCTTCTTTCGTCCTATCGGAAGCAAACAGTACCAGATTGTCTATTTCAGGCGCATCCCGGTATGTTCTGCCACAATACCGGCTATCATCCCTGCCGTCAACTATAACCTCCACCTCTTGCCCTACAAGCAAAGCGTTGTTCTTTAGAGATATTCTCTGCTGTTCCAGCATAAGGATTTCCTTTCGTTCCTCCGCCAGTCGTTGTGGTATCATGTCCTTCATGTTGTAGGCGGGGGTATCCTCTTCCCGTGAGTAGGTAAACACTCCAAGACGGTCGAAATAGCCCCTTTTCACAAAACACAGCACCCTTTCAAAGTCCTTATCAGTTTCACCGGGGAAGCCCACTATTACAGTACTTCTTATCGCAAGCTCCGGTATACGTTTCCTTATGGTGCTTAGCAGCTTCTCTATCTGGGCGGCGGTTGTTCTCCGGTTCATAAGTCTTAGTATTCTATCGCTGGCGTGCTGTATGGGTATATCAAGGTATTTACATATCTTACGCTGTTTTTCTATCGTATCAATCAGTTCTTTGGTAATACCGTCGGGATAGCAGTAAAGAAGTCTTATCCAGGCCAGGCCTTCTATATCACACAGCCTGTCAAGAAGTTTCGGCAGCCTTGATTCATTGTACAGGTCCCTGCCGTAACCGGTGGTATCCTGGGCGATGAGTATCAGTTCCTTTGTCCCGCCGTCCGCAAGGTGTTCGGCTTCCCTTATTATATCCTCCTCCCGACGGCTCCTGTATTTCCCCCGTAGCTTGGGTATAATACAGTAGCTGCAGTGGTTATCACATCCTTCGGCAATCCTTAGGTATCCGTAATGGGCTCCCCGGGGTATGCTACGCGGCAGATTCTCCGGTATTACAGCATCCCGGTGTCCAATATTAAGCACCCTTTTTCCCTTAAGAGAACGCTCCACTGCCTCAACTATCCTTGGAAAACTAGTTGTTCCCAGTGCCGCGTCTATCTCGGGTATCTCTTTCATTAATTCCCTTGCATATCTCTGGGTCAGGCACCCCGATGCCACCAGCAGGATGCATTTTCCTTCTTTTTTGTAGTGGGCCATTTCAAGCAGCGTATTTATTGATTCCTGTTTGGCGTCCTGGATAAACCCGCAGGTATTAACCACTATTATCTCAGCGTCTTCCGGCCGGTCGGCATAACGGAACCCCTTCGTAAGTAGCAGTCCCTTTATCATTTCACTGTCCACCTGGTTCTTGGGACAGCCCAGTGTTATTACTGATACGTAATGCATTTCTTAATTTCCCCTTTCACTCCTCCGACCGGCTACCCTCTTCCAGGTCCTCCCTGGTCATCAGCACCCTTCGGGGTTTACTGCCTTCAAAGCCGCTTATTATTCCCCTTTCCTCCATCTGGTCTATGATGCGGGCAGCCCGCGCATAACCTATTTTCAGTTTGCGCTGCATAAGAGATGCGGAGGCCTGGCCGTGGTCCAGGGCTATTTCTATTGCGTCGGGCAATAGGTCATCGCAGTCCCCACCGCCGGTATCCTTCTGCGTCGCTGCATCCATTACCTCTTCGCTGTAACTGGCCTCCACCTGGTCCTTAATGAATGAAACCACCTTTTCGATTTCATCTTCCTCCACCAGCGCCCCCTGGACCCGTACGGGTTTTTGTTCCCCCGCAGGGTAATACAGCATATCCCCTTTTCCTGTAAGCTTTTCTGCCCCCGACATATCCAGGATTGTCCTGGAATCCACCTGGGACGAAACCGCAAAAGAAATCCTGGACGGAATATTAGCCTTAATAATTCCTGTTATAACGTCCACCGAGGGCCTTTGGGTAGCCACCACCAGGTATATTCCCGAAGCCCTTGCCATCTGGGCCAGGCGGCATATGGCATCCTCCACCTCCGCCGGGGATACCATCATAAGGTCCGAAAGCTCATCAATGACGACCACTATCTGGGGCAGGTATTGCTGGGAGTTTTCAAGCTGTTTCACCTGGTTGTACCGGTGTATGTCTTTAACCCCCGTCCTGGCAAATTCCTTGTACCTGCTGGTCATTTCCTGTACCACCCAGTTAAGGACGGCGGTAGCTTTCCTCGGATCGGTTACCACCGGCGCTAAAAGATGGGGTATTCCGTTATAATGGCTCAGTTCCACCATCTTTGGGTCTATAAGAATCAGTTTTACATGGGCCGGGGATGCCTTGTACAATAGGCTTGTAATAATACTATTTATGCATACGCTTTTGCCGGAGCCGGTGGCACCGGCTATCAATAGGTGCGGCATAGCTGAAAGGTCAACCGCAACCGGGTTTCCTGCGATATCCTTCCCAAGGGCGACCGTTATATTGGAGCTGCTGTTTTTAAATACGCCGCTCTCTATTATCTCCCTTAAGAGTACTGATACCGTTTCTTTGTTAGGGATTTCCAGCCCTATAGCGGATTTACCCGGTATAGGGGCTTCTATTCGCACCGAAGTGGCCGCCATACTTAAGGCAATATCGTCGGAGAGGTTTAGTATCCTGCTAACCTTCACCCCGGGGCTGGGCTGGAGTTCGTATCTTGTAATGGTGGGCCCTACACTTACCTGAATAACCTTTGCCACCACCCCGAAGGTGTTAAGAGTATCCTCCAGTTTCCTTGCGCTTAACAGCAGTTCTTTACGATTACCGGTTTTCTTGCTTTCATACTCTTTTAAAAGTCCGGTGGGAGGAAGCCGGTATCCCGGGTATTCGTTTACTATATTAGTCTTATGGAAACCAACCTCTTCCATTGTCTCAGCCGCTGCCATTTCCGATGCAGCCCTCTGGGGGTTGGAGTAATCGAATATTTTGATACTCTCCTCCTGTTTTTGAACCATTTCAACCGGTTCTTGTTGTTTGTCCGGCGGCCTCGTCTGCCTACCAATCTTTATTTCCTTTTCCGGCTCCGCCGGTACCATTACGAAATCCCTCAGAGCCTGTCCACTGTTTTTTACCATAATAAGTACACCCTTTACCAGCTTAAAGAGTAGTGAAATAAAAGATAGGTCTGTAAGTATTGTAGCGCATATAAGCGCAAAGGCCGCCATAGAGATTTTGCTACCAAGGGGACCCAGCACACTATAAAAAAGGACCGAAAAAATGCCACCTACTATGCCACCGCCCTTTTTTTCCATACCATATCCGAAGGCTACCATCGAGTTTTCCTTAAGGTTGTCCCATAGGCTTATACCCTCTCGCAGCATAATGAGCTGCCCATCCGCCGCCAGCATATGAATAAGTATAAGAAGGGAAAAATACAGCAAAAAAAGCGCCAGGGCTTTGTGCTCAAACCCCGTTGTGTTTATTCTCAGTAAATAAATAATGCCTGCAACGAGTATAAAAAGTGGTATGCCGTACCCGGCTATGCCAAACAGGCCGAATATATAGTCGCTGAAGAAGCCGCCAAGCACGCCGGCTTCACCTTTTTGCATTCCCAAAAAAATGAGTATCGCAAGGGCCGTAAGACCTATGCCCTTTACTTCGCACCTTATTTTTTCCTTTGTCTTTTTTGTATTTTTTCGCTTTCTGACCGCTGCCACCGGGTATCACCTCCCTTTTTACTTCTACATATAGCGGTAAAATCCTCCGTCCTTACCATATAAACAGGCTTCTTTGGTTCAGGTGGAACCCTTAGGCACCATCTGAGCCCTAGAAGCCGTTATCCGAATGTCCAGCGCTGCGTATCCTATTGCTTAAAAAAAAGGGGTGAATTATCGGCAGTTAGTCATCGGATAAAAGAAGGTCTTTGCGCTTCCCGTAGGCAAGATGACGGTAGCTGGCTGTCCGGGTCTTACCGTATGATAAGGCTTGCTATAAGACCGGTAAGCCCTACTAACCAGCAGTAGTACGAAAAATAATGGAGTTTTCCCCTGCTTAACAAACCTATAAGAAACCTAATTGCTATGGTCCCTGCGACGGCGGCCATGGCGGTACCGGCGAGCATTACCGTCAACTGCCCGGAAGGTAGCGCCGCACCAGAGTAATCGGAAAACTCCAGCACCGCCGCACCCAGTATGGCGGGTATGGACATAATAAAGGAAAACCTAGTGGCCAGTTCCCTCGTAAAGCCCCTCAGAAGGCCTGCAAATATCGTGGAACCGGACCTGGAGATACCCGGCGTTATGGCCAGCCCTTGAAATATGCCCACAATAAGGGCATCGGAAATCCTAATCCGGGCCGGGCCCTTTACACCGTCTTCCAGACCGTTTGCTATGTACAATAGTGTACCTGTAACAAGCAGCATTACCGATACTATCCGCGTTGAGCCGAAGGCCCGCTCCAGAAAATCATTAAACAAAAAGCCTATTATTCCAGTGGGTATGGTGGCAACAAGCACCATAACGAGCATCACCCTATAGGGACTACTTTTAAGCCGGGGGCCCTTTCCTCTAACAATGTCCCGGGACATTATAAAAAACTCGGCGACCATATTGTAAATATCCCTGTAAAACACTATAAATACAGAAACCAGGGTGCCTAGGTGAAGCATAACTTCAAAAAGAATCCCCGTTCCGGTTTGTATACCTAGCAAATTATTCGCTAAAACAAGGTGGCCGGAACTGCTCACCGGCAGGAACTCGGTAAGGCCCTGGACTAACCCCATAAGGATTGACTGAAGTAAAGACAAGCGTAATCCCCCTTTTAGAAAAATACCCTTCTCCTTGAAAAACCAAAGCAATTATATCACTATTTTTTGCATTCCTCAATCAATTGCTTCAATTTTCCGAGGGCCTCTTTTATACCCCCGACTTGGTTGATTATACCATGCTCCACCGTTTCCTTCCCCACCAGTATGGTGCCTATATCGTTGGCCAGTTCGTCGGTGGCGGACATAAGGTCCTGCAGTTTTTTCATCTCTATGCTCGAATGCTTTACAATAAACTCTGTAATGCGCTGCTGCATTTTATAAAAATACCGGAAAGTCTGTGGCACTCCAATAACCAGTCCGTTCATCCTTATAGGATGTATGGTCATGGTTGCGCTGGGGGCAATAAAGGAATAATCGGCGGCGGTGGCCAGGGGTACTCCTATACTGTGGCCCCCTCCCAGCACAAGTGATACTTTTGGTTTGGAGATACTTGCGATCATTTCCGCAATCGCCAATCCCGCCTCCACGTCCCCGCCTATTGTGTTTAACAGTAGCAATAGTCCTTCAATTTCACTGTTTTCTTCCACATTAACAAGCTGAGGCATAATATGCTCATATTTTGTCGCCTTGTTCTGGGTGGGAAGAAGCACATGCCCTTCTATCTGGCCTATTATCGCCAGGGTGTGTATAGAGGATTTTGGTGCCGGCACGTTGGACACTCCCAGGGATTTAATGTTCTCAGCGATTTCCTTCTGGCTATTAGCGTTGCTATCGCCCCGGGGCTTTCTTTCGTTAATTCTTCTACGCCTATCCAAAGTTTTTCCTCTCCAATCCTGCAAGTGGTTTGTCTATTATTATTAGCTTTAACGTGCAAAATATAAGCCCCGGCGTTTATGTTACGCCCCGCTTGAAGGGCGTTTTATAGTTAGAGTCTGAATTCGTCGTGGAGTACCGCCACCGCTTTTTTTGCATCCTCGGTTTTTACAAGAACTGAAATGGTTGCATGGGAGTCCGCGGTCTGGTAAACTCTTATTGAGTTTTGGTTTAGTGCTTTCAAAATCCGTGCCATAACCCCGGGCACTCCCCTTATGCGGTTACCTATTACTGTCACCTTGCTGCAGTTTCTGCTTATGGAGAACTTTTCATTCCTTTCCCGTAACAGTTCTGCCACCCGGTCGCAGTCCCTTTCGTCAACCGTGAACACTTTTTTGTCGGTGAATATATTTATAAGGTCGATACTTATACCGATGTCGGCCAGCTGCTCCAGAATATCGTCCTCGCCTTCGCACCAGTCTTGGTTTAAGTACTCGATCACAATTTGTGCCCGGTCGTGAAGATGGGCAATACCTGTAAGCAGGCTTTGGTCTTCCATGGGTATGCTCTCGTCATCCTTTTTGAATTGGGTAATCAGTGTCCCGGGAGAATCCGAGAAGGTATTTTTAATAACCAGAGGAAGACTGGCTCTCATGGCAATTTCCACCGCCCTGGGATGAATCACCCTGGCACCGGAATCTGCCATCTGGAAAATCTCGTTGTAGTCAACGCTCCTTATTATCCTTGCGCTGTTTGTAATACTCGGGTCGGCGGTCATTACCCCATCCACGTCGGTATATATTTCCACCTTATGTGCATTAAGTGCCTGCCCCAGCACCACCGCTGTAACGTCGCTGCCTCCCCTGCCCAGCGTGGTAATATCGCCGTACTCGGTAACCCCCTGGAAGCCTGTTATTACCGGCACTTTTTCTCTTTCTATATAACGGTAGATTCTGCTTGTATCCACTTTTATTACCGAGGCGTCACCGTGGTTGTTGTCTGTAATTATTCCCGCCTGGCCGCCGGTTAAGGCCACCGAGTTCAAGCCCCTTGTGTTTAAAGCCGTTGCCATTATCACTGCCGAAATGGTCTCTCCGCAGGATATTAACATATCCAGGTCCCTCGGCTTTATGCCCATTTCCATGCTGGTAGCAAATTGAATTAGCGTGTCGGTTGCATAGGGCTCGCCCTTTCTGCCCATCGCCGATACCACCACCACCGGAAAGTATCCCTTCTCCCACGCGGATGCTATTTTTTCTACTACCTTTTTCCTGTTTTTATCGGTCGCCACAGATGTGCCGCCAAACTTTTGTACAATTATTTTCATTGTAGGCCTCCTTAAACCAATAAAATCTAAAAATAAATTCCATTATGTTTATATTAGCACTATTAACACAAAAAAAAAGCCCCTTTATTCAAGAGGCCTATCCAACGGTCAGAAAACCCTTTCTTTTTTTCCTTTCGTCCTGCTCTATAATTATCATGTCATTACCAATTTTTTTTACGTTTTCCCACGGAACCTCTATAAAATTCCTCTCCCCGAACAGTGAAAAGCCAAGCCTTTCCTCCGGTATTAATAGCCGGATAATGTTTCCGGTGGCCTTGTCTATTACTAAATCAGCCTCCGCAACCATTCCCAGCCGCTCTCCGGTGTTCAGGTTAACTATCTCCTTTCCTCCTATCTGGCTAAGCCGCATAGAATATCCCCCTTTCCCTTTGATTCTATGCGACGATTTGTCTCTATATGCCGGTATGTCCGAAACCTCCCGAACCCCTGTCGCTGTCGTCCAGGTGTTGGGCCGGTTCCAGGATAACCCTCTCGTATTTGCATACCACCAGTTGGGCTATACGGTCACCCCTATTGACAACGAAGGGCTCCTTACCGAGGTTTATCAGTATTACCCTTATCTCTCCCCTGTAATCGCTGTCTATGGTGCCTGGAGTGTTTAATACGGTTATACCGTTTCTGGCAGCCAGTCCGCTCCTTGGCCTTACCTGTCCTTCGTAGCCCGGTGGCAGCTGCAGGTATATTCCGGTGGGAATCAGTTCAAAGCCGCCAGGTTTAATGGTTACCTGCCCCGCCACTGCGGCGCGCAGGTCCATACCGGCGGAACCCACGCTCATATATTCCGGCAGCGGCAGGTCTGCGTGTTTTTGGTCCCTTTTTATCCTAACTCTAATCATACCATCATCCCCTGCAGTTCCTTTGCTTTTTTGTCTACACTGCCTAAAACCGTAACGGCTATATTTTCAAAATCAATAACGTAATCTATCATCGCCCTAATATCTTCCATACTGACCGAGTCTATACTTTTTAGAGTTTCTTCCTGGGAGAATACCCTTCCTAGCAAAAGCTCCGATTTGCCCATTGAGGACATCCTGCTGCCCGTCCCTTCCATACCAAGAATATAGTTACCCTTCATTTGTTCCTTAACCCTGGACAGTTCCTCTTTCTTTACGCCGTTTTTCTTAAGGTCCTTAAGCTCATCCAGTATGGTTTGTATAACTCTTTCGAATTGTGCCGGGTTTGTACCGGCGTAAATTGTCATGAGGCCTATATCGCTGTATGTGGCTGGATAGGTGTATATGGAATACACCAGGCCCAGTTCCTCCCTGACCCTTTGGAACAGCCGTGAACTCATCCCGCCGCCCAGCAGGTTATTGAGGGCGAGAAAGGAATAGAGTTTTTCGTTCTTTTGGTTTAGGCCTCTGAAACCCATACAGAAGTGCACCTGTTCGGTATCTTTTTGTTTTAAGTTGTATTCAAAGTTGAGCACCGGCCGGACAGGCTGCTCCGCATCCGGGCTTCTTTCACCCCAGTCCGAGAAATATTTCGCCGCCAGCCTTTCAATTTCCTTTTGGTTTACATTGCCGGCTACCGAAATAACCGTGTTATCCGGACGATAATTGGCCCTTAGGAAGCCGAATATATCCTTCCGTCCAATCCCTTTCACGGTGTCAATATCCCCCAGCACCGGGTATCCCAGCGGATGTCCCCTGAAAACGTTTGAGGCATAAATATCGTGTACCATTTCCTCCGGGTTGTCCTCGTACATGCTTATTTCTTCGTATACCACGTTTTTCTCTTTATCAATCTCGGTTTCGGAGAATTCCGAATTAAAGAGCATATCCGAAAGTATGTCAAAGGCCAGTTCCATCTGCTGGTTTAATACCTTTGCATAATAGCAGGTGCATTCCTTTCCCGTAAACGCGTTGAGCTGTCCGCCAACATTGTCAATTTCCTCCGCAATGGCCTTTGCGCTCCTTCTGTTTGTTCCCTTAAAGGCCATATGCTCTATAAAATGCGAAATTCCGTTTATTCCAGGCTGTTCGTTCCTGGCGCCCGCCGCAATCCAGACCCCAATGCTTACCGACTGTACATAGAGTATCTCCTCATAGAGAATTCTTAGTCCGTTGGGTAGTACCATCTTTTTATATTGCATATTTATCCTCCTGTTATGAATTAAGACTATTTAATTATATAGAGGCCTACTCTAATTTTCAATTGTTTTTACTAAATCTTCCAGGGATAATATTTCAAACCCCCTGTCCCTGATGTTTTTAATTATGGTTGGCAGCGCCTCAAGAGTCTGGTCGGTAGGATGCATAAGCACTATACCCCCACCGTGCATCTTTTTGTCCACCCTCGCTATTATCCTTTCGGTTCCATCTTTTTTCCAGTCTATGGTATCTATGCTCCACATTATCACTTTACAGCCAAGGTCTTCACAGGCCCTGACAGTGTCCTTGTTGTATGCGCCCGAGGGCGGAGCAAAGTATTCCGGCGTTTTCCCTATGATTTCTTCAATTATCCCCTGGGTCCTTTGTATTTCCGACAGGTTTTGGCTGTAATCGAGTTTTGAATGGTCATTGTGTGAGTATCCGTGGTTACCTATTATATGTCCGCTGTCCGAAATTAGTTTCAGCAGTTCACTATTGTTTTCCGCCCACCTGCCGGTTATAAAAAAAGCTGCCTTAATACCGGCGGCGTCCAAAATTTTTAGCATATCCGGCAAATACTCACCGCCCCAGTCCACATTACAGGTTAAGGCGATGCCCTTGGATTCCTTTGACCCTTTGTAAATGGGTCCGCCAAAGACCGGCTGTGTCTCGGTATAGTACCGGAAAACGCTAAATACCAAGACTGTTAGGATTACCAATGAAAGCATAGTAAGCAAAACACCGGCCTTACCAACCCTTAGTTTGTGTATTAAATTTTTCATACACATCCCCCTTCCTATATACTAAAAGCATATTCAGCCACGGGAGAATTTAGAAAGGCTCAAAAACAAAAGACCTGTCCGTTTTACGGCAGGCCCATGGGGCTTTTATCCCAGGAAGGGCTAAAACATAAACTTAAGGTTTATGTTTTAGCGTCTAGCCCTTCGTTTGTTATCCCGGGTTTCACCGCTGTTTTCTTCCTTCGGAAGGGCGTCCTTGCGGGAAAGGTTTATCCGTCCTTGCTTGTCTATCTCAATAACCTTAACCAATACCTCATCGCCTATGTTTAATACGTCCTCCACCTTCTCCACTCTCTTGTGGGCGAGCTTGGATATGTGTATCATACCCTCTTTACCCGGTGCTATTTCGACGAAGGCGCCAAAGTTCATTATTCTTAGTACCTTGCCCATATAGAATTCCCCTACCTCTACGTCCTTTGTAAGGGTCTCTATAATCTTTAGGGCCTTTTCACCGGATTCCCTGTCGGGGGCAGCGATAAATACCCTTCCGTCATCCTCTATGTCTATCTGGACACCGGTTTCGTTTATTATTTTGTTTATGGTTCTGCCACCGGGACCGATTATGTCACGGATTTTTTCCGGGTCCACAAGGGTTCTAATTATCTTAGGCGCATAGGGTGACAGCTCTTTTCGGGGTTCGGGTATTACCTCAAGCATTTTATCCAATATATAAAGCCTCCCCTGCTTGGCCTGTTCCAATGCCCTCTCAAGGATTTCCTTACCTATTCCTTGTATTTTAATATCCATCTGAATGGCGGTTATGCCCTTGGCGGTGCCGGCCACCTTAAAGTCCATATCCCCAAGGAAGTCCTCCATGCCTTGGATATCGGACAGTATCTGTACCCTGTCTTCCTCCATAATAAGGCCCATGGCAATACCCGCAACCGGTGCTTTTATTGGAACACCCGCATCCATCAAAGCAAGGGTGCTTCCGCAAACGCTTGCCT
>LSQX01065595.1_pt1 | contig 13166 bp, 12 predicted proteins | sample 654561 | NCBI WGS metagenome assembly LSQX01 (sample SAMN04489861, study PRJNA283612) | anaerobic digester metagenome | isolation source: 4 biogas reactors fed with cattle manure at either 37C or 55C with and... | place: Denmark: Kongens Lyngby | collected 2014 | reverse complement strand
CATACCCATCTTTTGAAGGCTCTAATACTGCCAAATATGTTAATTTACGCATAAATCATACACTCCTTTAAAGGAGGCTCTTACTTTAGCCCCGCTTGTTTCATAATACTATTTAAGGTTCCCTTTGGGATATCTCCAGAATGACTAGGCACTGTAATCTTACCTTTTTTTATTGGATGTTTAAAATGTATATGTGATCCTTTTGTTTCGTCTTCTATCCAGCCATCTTTTTTAAGTTCTTTTATTATTTCCCTGACTGTCATCTGATATTCTCCTTACACTTACTATTATACGCATATTTTGTACGCATGTCAATATTTAACACTTATAAATTATACGCAAAATCTTTTTTCATTTCTTCTCGACCAATTCAAGGCAATCTATATAACTACAATATCGTAATTGTTTTAAGTTCCATTTGAAATTTTATACCTTTATTATTGATTTTGCAGAATATACACTGATTTTTCAATATCCTTAATAAACTCCTCTATTATAAATCTCTTCCCGTCCGTCTTTATTGTAATCGCTCCACTTTCATACGTTATAAATACTTCACTTCCTATATCATCTAACCTTTCCAGAAGCTCCCCATGGGGATGCCCATAGCGATTATTCCTGCTACATGAAACCAACGATATCTCCGGCATAACTAACTCTAGGAACTCTTCGCTTGTTGAGTTCTTTGACCCATGATGAGCCACCTTAAGAACCTCATAATCTGTCTGCACCCTCTCATCATCCGCTGAAGCGGTAAAATATCCCATTAACTCCTTCTCCCCCTTTGCCTCTATATCTCCCGTCATCAACATATCAAATTCACCATAGCTTATACTTATTACAGCTGAATAGTCATTGTTTGAAGCAGGCTGATATCCCAGAGGAGGATGGAGAAATGTCATTTCTAGCTTCCCATCTAATATCATATCACCTTTCACAATATACTTTAGCTTAATATCCTTGTCCTTAGCCAAAGCTTCAAGCTCTATGTAAGCTTCATTCCTTACTGCCGTATTGGGTAGTATCAGATGCTTTATCGATATTTGCTCTCCCTCTATAAGCTCAAATAGACCACTGACATGGTCCTCATCGGTATGGGTGACGATGGCATAATCTATGGTATCCGTTCCTCTCGACAGCAGGAAAGGGGTTATTCTGTATCTTCCCACCCGATTTACATCCGAACTGCCACCATCTACAAGATAGCTTGTACCTGAATCGCTCTCCATGAATAGTGCCTCCCCCTGTCCTAGATCAAGCATGGTAACCGTCAGTCCTTCTTTTGGATTTGGAATAATCAAAACCACAAGAGCGGCTACTGCAAGTATAATAGACCTCTTCTTGCCATACCTTCTTACACTTATTATAAAGATTGATATAATCGTAAAGTAGACCAGCGTCCTTATGGTATCAGGCCTGCCTACAGTTATAAGATTTCCCGGAACATTACTTCCCAGCCTACACACCATTTCATAAAAGAGCAGAATATAATTCGCTCCTCCGGCGATAAATATCCCTAATGATATGGACACTATACCGACAAGACCTGCTAGCAATGCTGTCATCATTAAGAGTGATGTTAAGGGCAAAATAATTAGGTTAATAAGTACACTATATAGTGGGATTTGAAAGAAATAATAAAGAATAAAGGGCAGTGTTAATATTTGTGCTGACACACTTACATATATGCCCTTTAGTAAAGCACTCTTAGCCTCATATAGCTTATTAAGACTTGGCAAAATTACTGCAATTCCAAGTACTGCACCAAATGACAGCAAGAAGCCTGCTTGGAATAGCTCCATGGGATTTTGAAGCAGAATAAGAAAGGCACTTAAGGATAATGCCGAGAGAATATCAAAGGTCTTTCCTATAGGCTTAGCCAAGAGTAAGATACTATACATCACAACAGCCCTGTTGGTGGATACTGAAAAGTTTGTCAGTATCCCATAGCTATAGACTAAAACCAAGGAAAGAGTAGTTGAAGCGATAAGTCCTAACCTTAATTTTCTTAGGATAAAGTATAGAGCCGCCCCTACCATGGATACATGAAGGCCGGAGATGGCAAGGATATGAGAAATTCCGTTTTCCTGATATAGTGTCTGAATCTCATCCTCCAGCAGATACTTTTCACCAAGCACCATGGCCATAAGTGTACCTGCTTCTTTTTTAGGAAGAATCCTGCTATAGACACCAACAAGCTCCTCTTTGATATTATTTAGTACAGAATGAAAGCTAGAATAACCTCCGTCTACCAGACTAATATCATCTGCATTTACTTTATAAGATATGTTTTGGGATTTGTAATAAAGATATTCATTGAAGCCACCGGGATTTGTATTTACTGAGAATTTTTTGATGATGCCAGAAACTTTAATTGTATTTCCTACAAGATATTTAGAGGGCTGATATACCTGAGATTGATATACATAAGGCTGTAATTCCTGATTAATTTGATTTCCTTGTAATGTCTGTTCTTCTTTAGATTTATATTTGTCTTGATATTCCTGCTCATATGTATTTACTATGATTTCTTCTACCAAGTAGATATTTTGATTCGCTGCTAGATTTATCTTATTATCCTTTAAGTAGTATCTTGTCCCCCAAGGCTTCCTTACAATCATTGAGATTTCACCGGTGACACTGCATTCGGATTTTTCTTCAAAAGCCATGTCCATATCAGGTGGTTTCATTCTGTCACTCATGGCGAGAAATCCAAGAAGCATTAGAAGTGGCAATCCCCATAAGAAGATGTCCTTAGGGTTAATATATCTTCGAATACGAAACATCAAGAGATATATGAGTAGCCAGCTCACTAAAGCCACGAAAGTAATATACAAGGGAGGGACTTTATACCAAGCAGTAAGTATCCCTCCGATAAAAGCAATAATTCCCCAGAGGAAAGGTCTCTTTATCAATACGTGATGCCTCCTCTCTATTGACTATCTTCATTTATGGTAAGATTACGTTCAAACAGCACACCAAGATTAGTATTCTGGAAGTCTTCCGCAGGCTGACCATTTATACGAAACTGTACCTTATTTATACCTGGTAGCTCTACTAATGAGTTTACGATAGAGTATATTGCCACGTCATCAGAAATATCCGGAAGCTTTTCTAAGAACTTCTCATTGAGGTCCACATAGCAAATACTCTCCTTAGTAGATACATTTAGTAGGGTTGTGCCGGTCGGAACAGTAGCATAAAGTCCGTTTTCTGTCGGTCCGTTAATAATCTGATTAATCACAAGTTCCTCAATGGAGGAGCTTCCTGTGTAGAAAATATTCCTGCTAGTCTTCTTAAGTAAATCCCCTGTCTCGTTGGCAAAATACAAGGTAACCTTATAGTTTATCTCAGCACCTGTATTTTCAATAAAGAACTCCGCTGTCATTAACCCAATTTGGTTACCATTGGAATCAATAAGAGGTTGTCCATTTACATTAAAGAGTACAAAATCTATTCCTGGAATCTGACATAATGTCTTAACTATTGTTGCACGGCATAAAACCTCAGGGATTCCTTTAAGCTCGCTATATTTTATATCAAAATTAAGTATAAGCTGCTCATCTACGATTCTATAATCCATAATCGTAACACCTTCGGGGAGCGCCTTTTTATATGTCACATTTGCAGGCTCTTTATTCAATACACCTAGCAATTCGATAATGAGCTGCTCCTTGGTATCTCCTAAAGGAATATATCCCTCGCTAACAATTCCTGAGGATTTACTATCTATATAATAAATTTGATATTCATTTTTTGAATTGTCTGTATTATTTTCATTACCGCTGCAGGAAGTAAGAAGTGCAGCCATAAGAAGAAGTACAGTAATAAATGCTCTTTTCATTTACTTATAACCTCATTCCTGACAAATATATTCGAAATCAACTTGATAGCTTCTAGCATTCTAGACAATATAATTAAGAGGTATCCTAACATTAAATGTGGTACCCTCTCCCTCTATACTATAAACCCTAATTGCTCCCCTGTGCATCTGTACAACACTTCTAGTTATCGCTAGTCCCAATCCGGTTCCTCCAGATTCTCTGGATCTGGCCTTGTCCACTCTGTAGAAGCGTTCAAATATCAAATCCTGAACATCCTCCGGTATACCTATGCCCGAATCCGAAACCTTTATAAAGAAATACTTGTGGTCTGCATTTAAAGACACCCTAACCCAGCCTTCGGGTGTGTTGTATTTTATGGCGTTTTCTATAAGGTTTGATATGGCTAGAGAAATCTTTACCTCATCTACCTCTGCCATCACAGGTCTGAAGCTTTCATAAATCATTTCGATATTTTGCTTCTTTGCAATCGGACGAAGCCTTTTTAGTATCTGCTCTAGAAGCTCATTAATATTGATACTTGATATATTCATATCACCGGCTGTCTTGTTAAGCTTTACTAGTGAAAGAAGGTCATTAATAATCTTATTCTCTCTTTCAATCTCCTCGGTAATATCAACTAAGAACTCACGATAAAGCTCTACCGGGGTATCTTCTTGCATAAGAAGCGAATCCGCTAGAACCTTAATGGAGGTTATCGGAGTCTTTAATTCATGGGATACATTGGAGACGAATTCCTGCCTGGTGCTTTCAATCTTTTGCATACGATTAATCATCTTGTTAAATGAATCCGAAATCTTCTCAATCTCGTAGTAGCCTTTGATTGAAACCTCTTCATCCATATAGCCTTCAGTTAGACGATCGATAGAATTAACGACCCTTGTTAAGGGCTTGGTCAATCTATTTGAGAAATATAAGGCAAATATAACTATAAATATAGCTAGCGCTAAAGAAAATATAACGGCTCGCTGTTCCAAACCAGATATAATGCTCTCCATGTCCCTAGTAGAGGAATTCATGACAATAGCACCCACAACTACCTTTTGTTCCTCGGTGGTATGAGTGATTGGTTGAGTTAATATTAAGTAATTGTTCTCTTTATCATGAACTCTGCTACTATTTCCGTTAAAGCTTTGAATTACCTCTTTGGAGACCAAATACCTATTATCATCATATAGACCATAGGTGTCTTCGACAATATTTAGGTTGTTATTGACAACTACTATTCTACCCTGATATATTTCAGCAACCCTATTAACCTCAACATCAATTTCAGGAACATCCGCTAGTGTAAGGTAGCCTGTTGGAAGCATCTGATTAGATAGCATTATTATCTGATTCTGCATCTGGTTAAATCTGTTGCTAACCGCTTTCTCCATATAATTATTTAATAGGATATGTGTAAATAAATACAGCGGTATAACACCTACTATTATAAATACCAATAGCATATGCATTTTCATGCTATTTAAATGTTTAAGCTTATTCTTGATTCTGGAAAAAATATCCTACACCCCATTTTGTATGTATATATTTTGGTTCACTAGGATTGCTTTCAATTTTTTCACGAAGTCTCCTAATATGGACATCTACTGTCCTTACATCGCCTGGATAATCATAACCCCAAACAATATTAAGCAGGTTTTCACGGCTATACACCTTATTTGGGTTAAATACCATTAATTCAAGCAAATCAAATTCCTTAACAGTTAAGTTTACTTCCTTGTCTGCAATATAAACTCTTCTGTTCTCACAATCAATTAACATATCATTAAAGGAGATTGATTTTGGCTGGCTGGCGGCTGTACTAGAATTTTTATTACTTCGACGCATTATAGCCTTGATTCTTGCTTTTACCTCAAGAATATTAAAGGGCTTGGTAATATAATCATCTGCTCCATACTCAAGGCCAAGTATCTTATCAATGTCATCACCCTTGGCGGTCAGCATAATAATTGGCATAGATGAAAACTCACGAATCTGCTGACATACCTCAAAGCCAGTCAACTTTGGAAGCATAATATCCAAAAGAACCACATCATACTCCTTTTTTTTCGCAGCCTCGACCGCTTCTTCTCCATCGTAAGCACAATCTACTTCCATTCCGTCCTGTTCTAAGCTGAAACGAATTCCTTTAACTATTAATTTTTCATCATCAACTACAAGCACTTTCTTTGCCATATATACACCTCATTCTTTGTATGGTTTATAAGTTATTATTTTACAACAACCAAATCCTTTATCTGAGCGAACAGTCCTTCTTTAATGCCTGATATACTCATCAAATCAGATATATCCTTAAAGCTTCCCTTCTTTTTACGATATTCTATAATGCTTTTTGCTTTTGCTTGTCCAATTCCCGGAAGACTCATAAGCTCTGATTCATCAGCAGTATTTATATTAAGCTTTTTACTTGTTCCTTCATTTACTTGGTTATTATTATCGCCATTTACATACGAATCTACACTAAGCTCCTTAAGCTCATGCTTTGTAGGAACATAGATTCTTTGCCCATCCTCAACTTCCATAGCTTGATTTATATAATCATTCGCGGCTTCGGGTTTTAATCCACCCGCAGCATTAATCAAATCTACAAGTCTTGTCCCTATCTCCACCTTATACACATCTGGATTTACTACCGCACCACATATGTGAACATATATCAAGGTTTCATGTCCTTCCTCAGTCATTCTACCTTGATCCTCCAAATCCTTTGAATGCATATTCTCTTCCATACTATTTGCATCATTTATCTCAGTAATAGAATCGCCTTCATCCATATCATCAGAAGAAAGTAAAATTTCCTGACCATAATTTTTCTTATAGGAGCAAGAATAACACACGCCTGCCACAATAATAAACAGACATGCTACTGTTATAATAATATATTTATTTTTCATCATATTCTTCCTTTTCACCTCTAAAGAGCTTGTCCCTTTAAAGGCCATAAGAAAGACTTAAAAGTACCCTCTATACTTTATTGTAATGATATATCCATTTTACATAAACTAAAGAATGAATACAATAGGCATTTATACAAATTATTTTAATTTTTATGTTACTATTTCCATTTAAATGTAATAATCCCAATAATTATTATTATAATCCCAATCAACTTTCGCCATTCAAAGTCTACTTTCTCCGATCCGAAGATTCCCATTAGCTCAATTATATAGGCTATCAATAACTGAGCAGTGATAATAAACATATTAGCCCTGGCCGGTCCCAATGTGTCCACGCTTCTTATAACAGTATAAGTTATTGCCGCGCCCATGGCTCCTCCAAGCAGCATATATTTATTATCTAATTTAAAAAGCTCCAAAAAGCTCCCCTCACGACCTGTAAGGACCCATGCACCCAAGCATACAATTAAGGCAGTAATTTGCACAAAGCTGGCACACACCCATATACTTGTTTGTTTTGTTACTCCTGTATTAAATACCCCCTGTATACTCATTAATGCACCAGAGATTATAGCAATTATAAAACCCCACATAGTAAGAACCAAACCTTTCTTATCGTTAAATAGCCTTCCTAATTTAAGATTGCCAGATTTGGTTCTAACTATACTATATAGAATTGTTGAATACTAATTTCATACGTTGTCTAGACAGATTGTCAGGATATCAATCATCTTATCCACATGGCTTTTATCTAGGATGAGAGGTGGTAAGAAACGAATCACATATTTACCTGCCGATATCAAAATCAATCCCATATTCAGAGCATTCGCTATGATTTCCTCTACGGGAAAAGCCAATTCCAAGCCCTGCATTAAGCCCCTTCCTCTATGGTCAGTAATAAAGCTATATCTCTGCTTTAATTCATCCAGCTTTAAGGATAGATACTGTCCGACAGTGTTAACATTGTCAAGTATGCTTTCACTTTCATATATATCCAGCACCTTATTTACAGCCACCCCTACAAAAGGATTACCACCGTATGTTGTTCCGTGGTCACCGGGTTCAAAGGCTCCGGACACATCCTCTGTGGCAACAAATGCTCCAACCGGCACCCCGCATCCCAATGCCTTCGCGCATGTTATTATATCAGGCTTTACACCGTAGCCCTGATATGAGAACATAGAGCCGGTTCTACCCATGCCACATTGAATTTCATCAAAAATCAGTAGAATACCTTTATCATCGCAAATCTTTCTTACTCCATTAATAAAATCCTCTGTTGCGGGGTAGATTCCCCCTTCCCCCTGGACCGGCTCCATTATGACAGCGCAGGTATTATCATTTATATTATTTTTAACGCTATCCAAATTATTAAATGTGGCAAATTTTACTCCTCCAATTAAGGGTTCAAAGGCCTCTCGGTACTTCTTTGTCCCTGTAATGCTAAGAGCCCCCATGCTCCTGCCGTGGAAGGAACCTTCCATCGAGATAATCTCTCCTCCGGCTTTACCCTTTTTCTTATAAAAATACTTTCTTGCTAGCTTGATTGCCCCCTCAACAGCCTCGGTCCCGCTATTGGTAAAAAACACCCTATCCATACCCGATGCTTTAGCCAGCTTTTTTGCAGCCTCTATGGTAGGAATGCTATAAAAGTAATTTGAGGTATGCATAAGAGTATCCACCTGTTTCTTCAGTGCTTCATTATACTCTTCCATATTATAGCCTAAGGCAAATACCGCAATCCCTGCTGTAAAATCAAGATATTTCTTACCATTAACATCATACAAATACATGCCTTGACCATGATCAAGAACAATTTTATACCTATTATAGGTATGCATTAACACTTTCTCGGCTTCATCAATATACTGCTTCATACCAAATCTCCCTCAATTTTTAATAAATGACCCCTTATATAAAGAAACATTATATTTGAACAACTTCGTTTTCGTATAGATCCTCCTTTTGGATGATTGCTGTGCCAATTCCCTTAGTTGTGAAAAACTCAAGCAAAAGACAATGAGGCATACGACCGTCCAGAATATGGACTCTGGATACTCCGTTTCTTACAGCATCTACACAATTCTTCAGCTTAGGAAGCATGCCTCCTCCTACATAACCGCTCGATAGAAGCTCATCTGCCTTATCCAAGGTCAATACAGAAATCAGACTTTCTTTATTCTCTGGATCTGCATATACCCCTTCAATATCTGTTAGAAATACCAGTTTCTCGGCTCCTATAGCTGTGGCAACTGCACAAGCCGCATCATCTGCATTTATATTATAATTAATAAAATCATCATCAAGTCCTATAGGAGCAATTACTGGAACAAAATCATTATCTATAAGCGTATTGATAAGTCCCACATTAACTTCTTTTATACTACCTACTAAGCCTATATCGGTACCGTTAACATATTTTTTCTCAACCTTTAATGTAGCTCCATCCTTACCGCTAATTCCTACCGCCTTTACACCAAGCTTTTCTACCATCTGAACAAGGCCTTTATTTACCTTTCCAAGCACCATCTCTGCAACTTCCATTGTCTTTTCATCTGTTACCCTAAGGCCCTCCACAAAGGTAGACTCATGGCCAAGCTTTTGCAACCAGTTTGTTATCTCCTTACCACCTCCATGAACTATAATAGGCTTCATACCTACAAGCTTGAGTAAAGCCACATCCTTTATAACATTAGACTGAAGATTATCATCAAGCATAGCACTACCTCCATACTTGACTACTACCTTCTTATTGTTAAACTTTTGAATATATGGCAAGGCCTCAATTAAGGTCTGCGCCTTTAGTAGAATTTGGTCCATGTATTCCATAGTAATTTGCTTCCTTTCAGGTTATCTTCTCTTCATAATAAATTCGGATAATGGCTATACACTATAAATCTTATTTATGAGCGATAGTCAGCATTGATCTTGACATAGTCATAGGAAAAATCACATCCCCATGCCGTAGCATATGCTTTTCCTTGATTGATATTGGCTATGGCTTTGACCTCCTTAGCCGATAGAATCTTACTAGCTAAATCCTCAGAATAATCTGTAGCCATACCATCCTCGACAAGCTTAAGGCTTCCATCCTCGCTTTCTATGGTTAGGTCTACCTTGTAGGGATCAAAATCCACACCGGAGTAGCCCATTGCACAAAGTATTCTTCCCCAGTTGGCATCATTTCCAAATACAGCTGTCTTTACAAGATTGGAGGTAATAATTGATTTACTTAAAATTACCGCTTCCTCATGGTCTTTCGCTCCCTTAACCGTAACCTCAAGAAGCTTAGTAGCCCCTTCTCCGTCTGCCGCAATCATTTTGGAAAGCTTTGTTGTTACTGTATTTAATGCTTTACAAAACTCATAATAATCCTCGTTCTTTTCTCTTATCTCATAGTTTGCTGCCATACCATTAGCCAAAACAAGTAGAGAATCATTTGTGCTTGTATCCCTATCCACTGAAATCATATTAAATGAATGCTTAACGTCCTCACTAATTGCTTCCTGTAATAGCTCCTTACTTATCGAAATATCGGTTGTAACCACACCAATAAGAGTAGCCATATTGGGATGTATCATACCCGAGCCCTTGGCCATGCCCCCTACTGTTACCTCTTTTCCACCAATAAGACAGGTTAGGGCACATTCCTTGGAAAATGTATCAGTGGTCATAATAGATTCAGCAGCCAAGCTTCCTGCCTCTACCTTATCATCTAGCTCCTTAACCAAGGTTGGAATAGCTGCTGTAATTATATCAATGGGTAATTGCTTACCAATAACGCCTGTAGATGCTGTGTATACCGAGCTTATGGGAATCTGTAGCTCCTTTGCTACGGTTTCTGCCATAAGTAGGTTATTCTTATCTCCTTCCTCACCTGTACACGCATTTGCCACGCCGCTGTTAATTACTATGGCTTGAATATTTTCGCTTTCCTTAGTCAGCTTTAAATCCCATAATACCGGTGCTGCCTTTACCACATTGCTTGTAAATGTTCCAGCTCCTTTAGCCGGATGAGCTGAATAAACAAGAGCAATATCCTTCCTCTTCTTCTTTATACCTGCATATATTCCGGATGCAGCAAATCCTTTTGGTGCCGTTACACCTCCGTGAATTAACTTCATATGATGCCTCCCATAGAAATATTAACTAAGATTTTTCATAATTATACATCCAAACTAAATATTATGCAACCATTATTTTATATTTTTTATATTTATTCCTCTATCTAGTAATTTCATATATATTTTAGCTATAGGAAACCCCACAACATTATAGTAATCTCCTTGTATTTCCTTAATGTATATTCCAAATCCTCCTTGAATGGCATATGCACCGGCTTTATCCAGTGGTTCCTTCGTATCTACATAATCTACAATCTGTTCCCTTGTCAGAGGATATACTGCGACCTTTGTACATACACTAAAAATAATTTCCTCATCTTCAGTATGGCAATGGTCCGGTCTATCCCTTCTTATTATAATACATACACCTGTAAAGACCTCATGTGTATCATCTGAAAGGTCTTCAAGCATTTCTATGGCATGCTCCCTATCCTTTGGTTTTCCTAGAGCTTGTCCTTTATGAAATACCAATGTATCTGCGCCTATAATAATCAAATCCTCCTGATTAGATTGTATTCTGTCAGAAACATCTCTTGCCTTTTGGAAGGCTAAGGACTTAACCATATCCGAAGGGCTATCACCTAATACATCCTCTATTATATTCGCAGGCATAGTCTCATATTGTATACCCATCTGATTCATAATTTCTTTTCTTCTCGGTGATTCCGATGCTAAAATAATACGATACATAGTATCTCCTTTCCGTGACAGGAGAAATATCGAGCATCTCCTGTCAATTTTTCCTACTAAAATTTATTATATATTACATTATAACAATTGCAAGAAGACATGAGTAAGGTCTCCTTAGTCTTGCTATGTATTTTTATAAATTTTTTATTTTACTATTGCATATTAATAAATTGTGGTGTATATTTAGTCATATATTATATTGAGGGAGGATAAAACCTCCGCTGTAAGTGTTGTATTAAAAACAAATATTGAGGGAGGATAAATCCTCCGTCGTAAGTGTTGTATTAAAAACAAATATTGAGGAGGATTTTGAAATGGAAAAAATAATTCTTGCTTATTCTGGTGGTCTTGATACCACGGCAATAATTCCTTGGTTAAAGGAGAATTATGATTATGAAGTAATCTGTGTGTGTATTGATGTCGGTCAAGATAGCGAGCTTGACGGCCTGGAGGAGAGAGCTAAATTGTCCGGCGCAACTAAGCTTTATATTGAAAATGTAGTTGATGAATTTGTAGATGATTTTATCCTCCCTTGTGTAAAAGCAGGTGCGGTGTATGAGAACAAATATCTTCTTGGCACATCCATGGCCAGACCTGTTATAGCTAAAAGACTTGTTGAGATTGCCAAAAAGGAAGGTGCAACTGCTATATGTCATGGTGCAACAGGTAAAGGAAACGATCAAGTGCGTTTTGAGCTTACTATAAAGGCCTTAGCACCTGAGCTGAAAATCATTGCACCATGGCGAATATGGGATATGTCATCCCGTGAAGAGGAAATCGCTTACTGTGCAAAACATGGTATTAACCTCCCTTTCTCGGCTGATAATAGCTATTCCCGTGATCGTAATCTTTGGCACATCAGTCATGAAGGACTGGAGCTGGAGAATCCTGCCTTGGCTCCAAACTATGACCATCTGCTAATGCTAAGTGTCTCTCCTGAGAATGCACCTGACCAAGGCGAAACCATAAGTATGACCTTTGAAAAGGGAATCCCAACATCACTTAACGGTAAATCTATGTCTCCTACTAACATCATTAAAGAGCTTAATACACTTGGAGGCAAGCATGGTATTGGTATTGTAGATATAGTAGAAAATCGTGTTGTAGGCATGAAATCCAGAGGTATATATGAGACACCAGGCGGTACTATATTGATGGAGGCTCATACTCAGCTAGAGGAGCTTATTCTTGATCGTGATACACTATCTGCAAAAAAGGAGGTAGCTAATCGTTTTGCCTCATTAGTCTACGAAGGAAAGTGGTTCTGTCCCTTGAGAGAAGCATACCAAGCCTTTGTGGATGTTACACAAAAATATGTTACGGGGGAAGTAATGCTGAAGCTATACAAAGGAAATATCATAAAGAAGGGAACCACATCACCCTACTCCCTATATAACGAAAGCATAGCTTCATTCACAACGGGAGAACTATATAATCATAAGGATGCTGAAGGTTTCATAAATCTCTTCGGTTTATCGATGAAGGTTAGAGCAATGAAATACAATAATTAACTCAAATTGTGCAACATTCACAAAAAAACCTTACCAAACTTATCCTAAATGTTGATATACAAAAATCATAATATCCTGTCTTTGACAGTTGTAAGA
>LSQX01367211.1_pt1 | contig 13167 bp, 10 predicted proteins | sample 654561 | NCBI WGS metagenome assembly LSQX01 (sample SAMN04489861, study PRJNA283612) | anaerobic digester metagenome | isolation source: 4 biogas reactors fed with cattle manure at either 37C or 55C with and... | place: Denmark: Kongens Lyngby | collected 2014 | reverse complement strand
AAAGGGGTTGATGCCAGGTTGATTTCTCTGGAAGTGTAATTTTTCGTAAACAGACAGTAGCTATTTCACAAAGGGGGCATTGTTCAGGTAGTCGAAACACTGTTTCACACCTTCGAACTGTGTGATATTTCCACGAATGCCTTCCAACTCCACGTAGTACTCATCAAGTCCTATGGAATAGGCAGTATTGAAAATATTTTCAAAATTCATCATGCCTGATTTTCCGAGTACCGAGCGGTCTTTGATGTGCAAGACCGGAAACCGTCCGCGGTATTTTTCAAAATACTCCAGCGGATCCTGTTGTCCCATGACCGTCCAGTAAACATCCATTTCAAAAAACACAAGCGAAGGATCGGTGCCTTCCAGCAGCAAATCATAAATGATATCGCCACGGTCATCCTTGCTCGTTTCTTTATCCAGACGCCTGAACTCCCCACTATGATTGTGATAGCCCCATTTGATACCAGCAGCTTTGGCTATTTCACCGGCTTTGTTGAAGCCTTCGCAAACCCTTGCCACATCTTCATGTGACTGAATGCTTGGCATTCCGGGCTGCACCAGTGAGGTTACGCCAAGCTGGGCATGAAAATCAATGGTTTTTTTCCAGAAGTCTGCCAGTTCTCCGGCGTTTTCCTTTGTGAACTTCCGGATGGGCGGATTCACATGCGAACCGGTTACCTTAAGTCCGGCATCCTGTGCCAGCTTCTTGAATTCAGCCATTCCATAGTTGTACATTTTTCCTTCATCCCGGTTGTAACCGGCACATTCCACTGTGGTGTAGCCAATTTGGGCAACCCTTTTCAATCCGTTGGGAACGTCGGCGGTCAGCTCTTTTCCCAGGGAGTATAACTGCAATCCCACTTGTTTTTTGGGTGCAAAACGATTTGCCGGTATGACTGCGGCGCCGGCATTTCTGAAAGAACCTCCGGTTAATCCGGCAACGGTCAGCAATCCCAGCTTTTTAAGAAATTCTCTTTTTGTTTCCATATATTCTTTTTTTAGCTTGCCCTGAAAAATCTCACATTAAAATCCTCATCTATAAGCCTTGCTGGCTTTTGATTTCATGGTCTGGATTTTCCAGGGCAAGCTTCATTTTGAAATTTTAAAATCTGTTCAGCATTTAAAGTGAATACGGCCTTCTGTATTCGTAGTGATACAAGCGGTGGTTTGCAGCTTCCTTGTCGTTATCTTCGAAACTCAGCGTAGCCGGATTCCATTTCACCGGACGTTTCAGTTCGGTGGCAATATTCCCAAGACAGCAAAGCGTGTTAGTGCTGCATCCCACTTCAATAGGGGCAATCGGATGGTTTCGTGAACGCACGGCGTCAATGAAGTCCTGCATGTGCGGCGCGCTGATTTCAAACGCAAGCCCTTCGCGCTGTTCCCCTTGTTTTTTGTTTTTTGCTGCGCGTTCGGCCTCTGCTTTCCGGCGCGCTTCACGCTGCTCGGGCGTCAGACTTCCCGGTCTTATTCCTGCCACCTCTTCGGGCACGAGCGAAGGATCGGAGCAACCGAGGTATCCGCGCGCCACTTCAATCCAGCCGTTGGTGCCGATAAATTTGATGCCCGACGAACCCGGCCTGTCTTCAAGATAGGGTTGTTCCGTCATCACAATGCCGTTCAGGTATTTAAAGGTCAGGTATTCGGTTCCGTTATACCCTTTGGGGATAATTTCGGCAGGACCCGAGCCGTCCATACCGATGGCAGCCTGGGCAATATCAAACATGTGAGCGCCCCAGTCGGCGGTGTAGCCGTTTCCGGTTTCACTGTACCAGCGCCATGCGCCCCAGAGTTTTTCATTTTCTTCCGGATCGAGTGAAATCGGCGGGCATAAGTCGGGGTGATAATGTACCTTCGGATCATTGAGCGGCCCCATCCAGAGATTGAAATTCAGGTTTCCGGGAACTGGCTCCTCCGGCAAATCGAGCGGTTTTGGCGGATCACCCACCTTTGAGTAAATTTTTTCGATATGGCCGATCTTTCCTGCCCTCACCAGTTCAATCGCTTTCTGAAATTCACCGCTGGAGCGTTGCTGACTGCCCACCTGAACGATTTTTTTGTTTTTCTGAGCCACATCAACCATCACCAGGCCCTCTTTTATGGTGAATGCAAGCGGTTTCTGAACATAGACATCCTTTCCGGCCTGTATGGCATGGATGGTTTGCAATGCGTGCCAGTGGTCGGGAGTTACCACTTCAATAGCATCAATGTCTTTGCGGTTCAGCAGTTCCTCATACTGCTCATACATGTCACAGCGGGGTGAAATGTCAAGTTTCTTCTGCCACGCTTCCACCACCTTTTTAAAACGGATCTGTTTCATGGTGTCCACATCGCAGCAGGCAGCCACCTGCACACCCGGCACACTGCTGAAGCTGGTGAAATCGGAAAGCGCTTGTCGTCCGGCGCCGATAAACCCGAGCACCACGCGGTCGCTGGGCGCTATTTTGATTCCGTTGATGGTCCAGCTTGGCAGTACGGTCAAACCCGTAAGCCCCAAAGCCGACAACCCCAGAAATTTTCTTCTGTTGAGTTGATTTTTTGATGATTTTTCCATAATATTTTAATGTGAATAAATATGTGTAAAAAAAGATTGAATTTTCAGCTGTTCAAAATTTGAGTTTTTCTGTTCAAAACTGAATCGATTTAACATTAGATTTGCAAAAATAAAAATTTAATGAAACTATGCAGCTTTTTTATTCGTCTGTGATTGCCGGAAATGAAATTATCTTGGATGAAAATGACTCGAAACATGCCATCAGGGTCTTGCGTTTGGGGATTGGGCACAAAGTTCAGGTTGTGGATGGCAATGGTGGTTTTTATACGGCTGAAATTTCTCTGGCAGACCAGAAACGGTGCAGACTCAGCATCATTGAATTTCAGAAAGAGTTCGGGAAGCGGAATTTTAATTTGCACATAGCCATTGCCCCCACAAAAAACAACGACAGGCTGGAGTGGTTTGCCGAAAAAGCCACAGAAATCGGCATTGATGAAATCACACCGGTATTGTGCAAACACAGTGAACGGAAAACGGTCAATGCCAATCGTTTGAATAAAATTCTTATTTCCGCCATGAAACAATCGGTGAAAGCTTTTTTGCCAAAATTAAATCCGGCGGTTAAGTTTCAGGATTTTGTAAAAAACCATGCAGGTGAAAAGTCTCGTAAATTTATTGCCCATTGTCATCCCGGAGAAAAATTGCATCTGAAAGAAAAAGTTGCCGCCGGCGATTCCGTTCTCGTTCTGATTGGCCCGGAAGGGGATTTTTCGCAAACTGAAATTGACCTTGCTGAAAAAAGCGGCTTTACAGCCGTTTCGCTTGGAAACTCGCGGCTTCGCACCGAAACGGCAGGCGTTGTGGTGTGCCATATTGTTAATTTAGCCAATCAATGATTTGCAGTTTTTGGTAAAATTTCCCTGTTTCGGCAGGGAATTGTATTTTTAACAAAATTTGAAAAAGATGAGGATGAGATTATTGGTTTTACTTTTCATTCTGTTTGCCGGAACAGTGAACGGGCAATCGCAGCAGGTGCGCATCGGGCTTGTCAAATACAGCGGCGGCGGCGACTGGTATGCCGACCCGACGGCGCTCCCCAACCTGATTGCTTTCTGCAATGCAAATCTGAAAACAAATATCCATTCCGAGCCGTCAACGGTTGAGGTGGGCAGCACCGAAATTTTCAATTTCCCGTTTGTTCACCTTACCGGTCATGGAAATATTGTGCTTTCAGAGAGTGAAACCGTCAATCTGAGAACTTATCTTGAAGGAGGCGGATTTCTGCATGTTGACGACAATTACGGATTGGATGAATATTTCCGGCGGGAGATTAAAAAAGTCTTTCCAAACAATGACCTCATCGAACTGCCTCCGTCACATCCCATATTTCATCAGAAATACACTTTCAACGAAGGGCTTCCCAAAATACATGAACACGACAACAAACCCCCGCAGGCTTTTGGGATTTTTCTTGAAGACCGCATGGTTTGCCTTTACACTTATGAGTCGGACATCAGCGACGGGTGGGAAGATGAAGCCGTTCATAACGATCCGCCGGAACTGCGTGAAAAAGCTCTGAAAATGGGGGCAAATATTATCTCTTATGTTTTTGGCCAGTAAGTGCAATTCCTCCGGTTTTGCAGTGGTTCAACCTGACTGTTTCTATTGCGGAATGCTTATTTTTGGAAAATGAAAAAAATTCTCCTTTTTGTAGCCGGACTTTTGGCTGGAGCGCTTGCTTCGGCTCAGTATTTTCAAACCGGGCAGGATCCGGCATCCATCCGCTGGAGAGAGATTGATACCAAAAACTTCAGGCTGATTTTCCCGGATTATTATGAAGCGCAGGCTCAGAAAATTGCAGGATACCTTGAAACGGTCTATCCTTTCGGAGGATATTCGCTACAGCATCAACCGGGAAAATTTCCGGTGATTTTGCACACGCAGACAATAGAATCCAATGGGTTGGTGGCCTGGGCGCCAAGGCGGAGCGAGTTTTTTACCACGCCGCATCAGTCCATGTATCCGCAGGATTGGCTGAAACAACTTGCACTGCATGAATTCCGGCACATGGTGCAGATTGACAAGATAAACAGCAATATGGATTTTTTGTCGCGGTTTTTGCTTGGAGAACAAGGCACTGCCCTGGTTTTCGGAGTCTCTTTGCCGTGGTGGTTTACTGAGGGCGATGCCGTAGTAACCGAAACAGCACTGAGCAACACCGGGCGTGGAAGAGACCCTTCATTTCTGATGCAGCAGCAGGCGCTTTTGGTTGAAAAGGGCAGATTTTCCTATGATAAGGCGTATTTGGGGTCTTACAGGCATTTCATTCCCGACCATTACAATCTGGGGTATTATCTTGTCGGAAATCTCAGGGCAAAATACGGCGCTTCGTTGTGGGAGGAGTTGTTGAAAAACACTGTTCGCAAAAGCTTTCCTGTGCGCAAAACATTGAAAAGGCAGACCGGAATAAACCACATCAAACAGTATAAAATCGTGTTCGACAGTCTGAAAACAGTCTGGCAGGATGAAGATAAGCTTTGGCAAAAAAGCGGCTTTCGTGAAATTTCCGTTTCGAAGAAGTTTTTCACCAATTACAGATACAATCACTGGCTGAATGATTCGGTAATTTTTTCCTATAAAACAGCATTTGATGAAATTCCGTCGTTTGTAAAAATCTTTCCCAATGGCGAGGAAAAGAAAATTATGCGTCCAGGACCAATCTTTGATGAATCTGTAAGCTATAGCAACGAATGGGTGGTTTGGTCAGAGAAAATACCAAGTCTTCGCTGGCAGCACAGTGGAAGTTCATTGATCAGGCTTCTGAATTCTGAAACCGGGGAGATTATTGAAATCCATCCTGAATTTATTGCAGTCAGTCCTGCAATCTCGCCCGATAAAACCAAAGTTGTGGTGGTAGAATCCGATTTTGAAGACAACCACTATCTTTCGGTTTATCGGCTGCCCGATGGAAAAATACTCAACCGCTACCAGTCACCCGGGAACAACTATTTCTTCTCTCCCGAATGGCTCGACAACGATCAGGTAGCGGTGATTGTGCTTTCTGAAAAGGGAAAACATATAGAGGTCGTTAATTTTTTGCAGAATCATTCTGAGAGGCTGGTTTCGGAAGATTTGGCGGATATCAGGCAGTTGCGTTTTTCGGGACATAAGCTCTATTTTATCAGCTCCTATTCCGGGAAAAACAGCCTGTACCGCATCAATTTACATGACAAATCCGTTGAAATGGTCTTCTCCCCCCGCTTTGGGGCTGAGTCGCCCGCAATATCCCCCGATGGGAAAACAATTGTTTTAAGCGATTATACCTCCGATGGTTTTCGCCTGATAAAGTTTCGCCCTGAAAACCAGTCAACTCAGGAAATCAGAGAGATTGCTCCCGCAAATTACAAACTGGCTGAGATGCTGGACAAACAGGAGGAAGGAATTCCCGTTTTTTCTGACTCGACAGCGACTGATTACAACTCAAAAAGATACAGCAAAGCTGCCCATCTCTTCAATTTTCACAGCTGGGCTCCGGTGAACATTGATGTGGATAACTACGGTTTCTATCCCGGAGTGAGCCTGATGTCGCAAAACCTGTTGGGCACTGCNNCATTTATGGGCTGGTTTCCGGTTTTCAGTATGAATTTTTCTTACGGCCCGCGTTCTTCAGATTTTACACATATTCAGCAATACGCTGACAATAATGGGAATATAGTTAAAAGCGATACGGTAACTCAAAATTTCAGCTGGATACACACGCAGACCGGAATGAACATCCATCTGCCGCTCCGACTGGACAAAGGGGTATTTCAAAGGTACCTGCAGCCGGAGATCAATTACAATTTCAATAATTATCGCAGCGCCGAGCCCGCGCCGGAAGGATTCGGCATGGGCAGTTTTCATTCGCTGGGCTACAGGCTCTATTTCAGGCAAATGCTCAGAAAAAGTTACCTTGACATGTTCCCTGACTTTGGATTTATATTCGACGGAACCTACCGCCATATGCCTTTTGGCGCGGATGTTTCTGCAAATCTGGCAGCGGTTCAGTCGGTTTTTTATCTCCCGGGAGTGATGAAAACCCACGGCATCAGATTGTATGGCGGAACGCAGAAAAAGGAAAATGACGGCTCGATGGGCTATACCGATGTTGTGCAATATGCCAGAGGCTGGGGGAGAATTCATACGACATCTTTCAGCACGCTGAACGCTGGTTATAAAATGCCGCTGCTCTATCCCGATATGAANNTATGTGCGCAGAATCAAAGCTTCTGCCTTTGCTGATTTTTCCCGCCTGAAAGGAAATATTTACCAATCCGGGAAAGTTGCCGACCGGTTTGTAAAAAACATCACCTCCATTGGGGCAGAAATTACGGCAGACGCCAATTTCCTGCGTTTTTATGCTCCAGTGGATATTGGTTTCAGAGCATCGTACCTGCCCGAAATCAGGGATGTTTTTTTCGATATGCTGTTTTCAATCGATTTCAGTTCGTTTTAACGTAAACAGGGTAATCTCAGGCGGCATATCGAGCCTCCAGGGCATTCCGACAGTGCCAATGCCTGTGTTCACATAAAGATAGGAGTTGCCGGAATGGTAAAGTCCGCCCCACTGTTTTCGGGTCAGGGCAGCAACGCTGAAAGGAATTCCGGCGAGTTTGATTCCCCACTGCATTCCGTGCGTGTGCCCCGAAAGTGTTAGGGGGATATTTTTCTTCCCGGCAACCTGTGCCTGCCAATGGGCGGGGTCATGGGTCATCAGAATAGTAAAAGCATCCGGTTCAACTCCTGACAATGCTTTTTCCAGATCGGCATATTGAGGGAACGGCGGATGTCCCCAGTTTTCAACGCCTGCAATAAAAATCGAATCCTCTCCCCGGTGAATAATTGCGTTTTCATTGCAGAGCAACCTGAATCCAAGGCCATGTTCCTTTTCCCGGATTGCCTCAAAATTTGCCTGCTTTTCAGCAGGCGTTTTCCACCTGGAATAGTCGCCATAATCGTGGTTTCCAAGAATTGAAAAACTCTGATACGCAGTGGACATTGCTTTTAAAGGCGCCTCAAGGCCATCAAATTCCCGGGAAAAATTATTTACAAAATCGCCGGTGAAGAGCAGTAAATCAGGGTCTAAACTGCTTATTTTATGCTGAATGCGGGTCAGGAATTTTTTCTGATGGAGCAGTCCGCCAAGATGGAAGTCGGATATCTGCACGATGCGAAAATTGTGAAATTCCCGGGGAAGATTTGCAAAGGAGATCTCCTGCTCTTCAATTTTAAGCTGCCGGCTACCCCAAAAAGCGCCATAGGCAATTTCCGCTGAAAACCCAATGCCAAGCAGCAGTCCGGCAAACAGGAGAGGAGTTGAACCTTTCTTCCGGGAAAAAATCAGGTGAAGAAAACCGGAAAGGGCAACGGGAAGATTAAAAGTAATGAGTGCAACCAAAATAATGTTGAAGAAAAAGTAAAAGCGGATATTTCCTGAATCACGGGGCGTATTTGGAAAAATATAAAGATAGAAAAAAGTGAAAAGAATGATCAGACTAAAACCAGTATAGATAAACAGAAACTTTTTAGACCTCTTCGATGGAAAAATCCTTTTTAGATTAAAATAACTTCCGGCTACCAGCAGAAGATAGAATATCAGAAAGGAGAGTACGATATATAATTGAAATGTACGCATATTTCGATTAAAATATTTATTACAACAAATTAGCTACTTATAAAATTATCTGTCAACAAGACTAATACTCAGTAGATTGAGCTGTGAAAATCCACATTTAAGCCCCGCTAAATTTTAATATTTCAAAATAAACAGGTAAAGGTACGCAAACAGCACAAAGAAAAGGGGAGATACGTAAGAAAAGCCACCATGTATGACTACGAATTAAAAAATGTTTTTCAATTCACTTTCATTTTACTCTATTGATGAAAAACAAAGTGCTCAACACATATGTAAATTTAAACAAAAGTCAAACATAGTAGGGAAGTTACATTTGCTGACACAAAAGTAACTTCCGGCTATACAAATATGTTAGAATTGTTAACTGTTTAGCGTTTCTTGAACAGGAGAATATTTTTTAAAAACAACTATAAGTAATATATCCTTTATAGTTCAGATCATCAGTGTTATACGGATAATGATTTAAAGTAAAATATCAAAATAAAGATTACATTGTGATTTTATAACCCCGAACAAGATGAAATAATTGTAAGCAATTTATAATCATGTAATTAAACACATATTTCTAAAGTCAATTATTGAATTTGAATTGAGATATTAATAGTCTTATTATCAGTAAATTATAATCAAAACCACAATCAGAAGGCTTGCAAATTCTTTTTCGTGTGTTCCCGACTTGTTGTTTTGCTTATTTGCAAATGTTTAATACATTTGTAAGGTTCAATTCAATTTATTGTACCTATGAAAGACAGAATTCAAAAATTCATGGATTACAAAAATATTGCTCCCGGTGAACTTGCTGATATTCTGGATGTTCAGCGCTCAAATGTTTCACACATATTAAACGGACGCAATAAACCGGGCGCTTCTTTTACGGAAAAGATGTTGATTGCCTTTCCTGAACTTAATGCCCGCTGGTTGTTTACCGGCGACGGCTCCATGCTTATGGGCGCAGAATATGCTGCGAAAGATGTCCGGGAACAACCGGAGCCCCCTGAGGTCAGGAGTGAGCCGCCTGCACCTTATCAGCGGAGAATTGAAACTCCTGGTGCAGTACCACACGATAGCAATAAAAAATCAGTCGAGAAGGTTGTTTTACTCTATTCCGACGGCACATTTGTATCCTACACTCCGGGATAATAACTGCCATCTGTTAGGTTACTTATGTGAAATGTCCAATAATCCTCCTTTTTACATAAGTGTATTTAGTAATGCACATTTGTGCTGTGTGAAAATACTCCGGCGCTTCGTCAAACTTTAAAATATCACTATCTTTGCATGAGTTAAACAGTCAGGCATGTCAAAGAAATTTGTTTCTGATTTTACAGTAACCGAAAACAACCCTTTAAATGACACCAATTCTTTAATTCGGTTGCATAGTTCCATTCCTTTGCCTCAAATACTTCCCGGGCAATTTGTAAATGTGGAGATTCACCATGCGGATATTTTTTTACGCCGTCCTTTCTCTGTATTTGAAGTGGATTACACTGAAAATACCATTTCTCTGATTGTCAAGAATCTTGGAAGAGGTTCGGCAAAGCTCATAAAAATAGAGGCAGGCGCTTCGCTGAGTATTGTCTATCCTCTTGGGAAACATTTCACTTTTCCTGAAAAGCATGAAAGGATCCTTGCTGTTGGCGGCGGTAGCGGACTTGCGCCTATGCTCTTTTTGGTGCGCGAATCGGGTCTTCCGGCAGCAAGCGTGGATATTATCATTGGCGCCAGGAGCGCTTCTGACCATGTGGATACCGGTCAGTATGCCGGCTATGGGAATATCCATCTCACAACCGATGACGGTTCTCTGGGCGTAAGAGGTTTTGCTACGCAGCACCCTCTCTTTGATCAATTAAGCGCTTACGATAAAATTTACGCCTGCGGTCCCGACGGAATGATGAAAGCAGTGGCAAAAGAAGCCAAGAAGGCAGGCGTTTTTTGTGAGGTTTCTCTCGAAAACCTGATGCCCTGCGGATTTGGCGTGTGTCTTTGCTGCATTGAACCAACGGTTCATGGGAATTTATGCGTTTGTACCGACGGACCTGTTTTTAATATAAATGACTTGAAATGGCAGATTTAACGGTTAAAATAGATGATTTACTGCTAAAAAACCCGGTGATGCTCGCTTCGGGAACCTGTGGTTTTGCCGAAGAAATTGATCAGTTTTACGATATTTCACAATTGGGCGGTGTTTTTCTGAAAGGAATTACCCTGCATAACCGGGATGGAAACCTTTACCCGCGGATGGCCGAAACCCCTTCCGGGATGCTGAATGCGGTCGGACTTCAAAACAAAGGGATTGATTATTTCATTGAAAATATCTATCCGCGCATAAAAGATTTTGACACGCCATTGATTATAAATGTAAACGGCTCCACGGTTGAGGAATATATTGAGGTAACAGAAAAAGTGAACGAACTGGAAAAAATTCCGGCTATTGAGCTGAATATCTCCTGTCCGAATGTGAAAGAGGGGGGCATGGCTTTCGGGATAACCTGTCCGGGCGCTGAAATGGTTACACGTGCGGTGAGAGAGGTTTACGATAAAACTTTAATTGTAAAACTTTCGCCTAACGTTACCGATATTGCAGAAATTGCCCGTGCGGTGGAAGGGCAGGGGGCTGATTCGATCTCACTTGTGAATACTTTTGTCGGTATGGCTATTGATGCCGAAACGCGCAAGCCTTTGCTCTCCACGATAACCGGCGGCCTGTCGGGGCCTGCTATAAAGCCGATTGCATTGCGTATGGTGTGGCAGGTGTCGGGCGCCGTGAAGATTCCGGTAATCGGAATGGGAGGGATTATGAATGCTTCCGATGCCATTGAGTTTTTACTTGCCGGCGCTTCTGCCGTGCAGGTCGGTACAGCGCTTTTCAAAGACCCATTTATCCCTTTGCAGATTATTGACGGGATAACCGATTATTTGAAAAGACACAATTTGAATCATGTCCGGAATTTAATCGGGAGGTTGAATACCGATTGAATTTTTAAGATTTTTTATGAAATATTCCCGGACTGGTCTTGAAAATTTGCCTTTTGTTTACCGGCAATTTTAAGTTGTGTATTAAAAGAGTATATTTAAGCGTTAAAAAATAAATTGCAATGTGAACATTTCAATTTTGCATATGTTTACTAAAGCAGAGATAGCAAAATTGGATAATAATCAGTAAGAGGATATGTCAAAATTTGAAATTTTAATGCCAAAACTGGGTGAAAGCATCCAGGAGGGCACAATTACAAAATGGTTTGTAAAAGAAGGAGATACCATTTCAGAAGATGATATGCTTTTTGAAGTTGCCACAGACAAGGTGGACTCTGAAATCCCTTCACCTGTTGAAGGAGTGATTGCCAAAATCCTGTATCCGGAACAAACCGTTCTTCCTGTGGGAGAAGTGGTTGCCATTGTTCAGATGGAAGGCGATGAAGAGGACGACGGAGCGCCGGAAAGCATATCAGAGGCAGACGATAGTCCGGTGAAAGCGCCGGCAGCCGAAGCTGCAACAGAAGAAGCAGAGGAGAAAAAAAGTCCGCCAAGGCTGTTGTCGAACCGTTTTTATTCCCCTTTGGTGAGAACAATCGCCAGAGAGGAAGGGATTACGGACGAAGAGCTTGAAACCATTGAGGGTTCAGGCGCCAACGGGCGCGTTCAGAAGAAAGATATTCTGAACTACATTGAAAACAGGGCAAAACCTGTTACGGCCCGGCCTGTTGCAGCGGCAGCCCCTGAAAGGAAAGTCGCTGTCCCGCCGGTAACAACCGAAGCCGGCGATGAAGTGATTGAAATGGATCGCATCCGTAAAATCATTGCCGACCACATGGTGATGTCTGTTCAGGTTTCGCCGCATGTTACATCGGTTGTTGAAGCCGACGTTACCAACCTGGTTCACTGGAGGGAGAAAAACAAAGATGCTTTCCTGAAAAAATATGGCGAAAGAATCACTTTCATGCCGTTTTTCATTGAAGCTACCGCAGCCGCTCTGGCTGAGTTCCCGATGGTCAACTCATCGGTTGACGGCGACAAGATTATTCTCAGAAAAAATATCAATGTGGGGATCGCAGTGGCCAGACCCGATGGGAATCTGATTGTTCCGGTGATTAAAAACGCCGAACAGCGAAACATTGTGGGGCTTGCCAAAGAGTTGAATCGCCTGGCCGGCGCAGCCCGGGAGAACAAGCTTTCTCCCGATGAAATTCAGGGAGGAACTTTCACGATTACCAACTTCGGAAGCTTCAGAAACATTATCGGCACACCGATTATCAATCAGCCACAGGCTGGAATCCTTGCTACCGGAAGCATAGAGAAGAAACCGGCGGTGATTGAGACACCTACCGGGGATGCAATTGCAATCCGGCATAAAATGTATCTCTCGCTGTCGTATGACCACCGGATTGTGGACGGCGCCTTAGGCGGCGCTTTCCTGAGAAGAATTGCCGACAATTTAGAAGAATTTGATATAAATAATACAATTTGAGTTACTTAAAATGGAAAAATTGAAGGTACCCAAAATTCATACAATTAAGAAAACAGACAAGGAAACACTTGAAAAGTGGTTCAGACTAATGACTGTCGGGCGTGCCATTGACGACAAGGCGCCCAACTACCTGAAGCAGGCCATCGGTTGGTCCTATCATGCTCCCTATGCCGGGCATGACGGAATCCAGCTGGCTATCGGACAGGTTTTTGAAAAGGAAAAAGATCACTTGTTCATGTACTACCGCGATATGCTGGTGGCTATTTCAGCAGGAATCACTGCCGAGGAGGTTATTCTGAATGGAATTTCCAAGGCTACCGATCCATCAAGTGGCGGAAGGCACATGTCCAACCATTTTGCCAAGCATGAATGGAATATTCACAGCGTTTCGTCGCTCACCGGAAACCATACGCAACAAGCGGTGGGAGTTGCCCGCGCCATGAAATACTATGGTTCTAAAGCTGTGGCAATCAGCAGTCAGGGCGAATCGTCGGTAAGCGCCGGATACGTTTATGAAGCTTTCAACGGCGCCGA
>LSQX01342123.1_pt2 | contig 13168 bp, 7 predicted proteins | sample 654561 | NCBI WGS metagenome assembly LSQX01 (sample SAMN04489861, study PRJNA283612) | anaerobic digester metagenome | isolation source: 4 biogas reactors fed with cattle manure at either 37C or 55C with and... | place: Denmark: Kongens Lyngby | collected 2014 | reverse complement strand
CGACCGGGCACTGGAGATTGACCCAGAAGTTGCTAATGCAAAAAACAACAGAGATATTGCATTGAGAAAGAGAGACGCACTCGCAAAAGATACCAGCAAAGAGACATTGGGAGAGGCCGTAGATATTAAGGACATATCAGGATTACCTCATCCCGGTGAGATCGGAAAGTCCCCGCAACCCCCTACCTATTCTGCTGAGCGGGTAAAGACCCAATCATCGATCACCATCGAGCGCACCATCTACGATCCCTTGATCCAGGGCTTCACCATATCTTCCTCCCGACCGCTCGTCAACGTCAAAGACTGGATCAATCGTCATGACCCTTTCTCCTACTGGCTGGTCATCTGTGTACATAACCACGGCAACCACCCCATCGACGAGTGGGGAATAGAACTGGAGTCATCATCAACGCTCCAGATCCTTGAGACCGTCATCGAAGGCAGCGATGAGCGGGTACACCTCCAGGTTAGCAACCCAAAACCCTGGCTGATAAAGTCGGTTTTTGGCATCCCGCACCAGCGTGGTATCGTGATCCCTCGCAGTGGGTCACGGCGGGTCTATTTCCGGCTGGGCTCGGAATCCTGCGGGGTCTCTCATAGTATCGAGGGCAAGTTCATCACCGGCGATACCGAGACAGAGATCCGGGAGAAACAGTTCCAGCACTCCTGCGACGTGGCGACGCTCGGGCTGGCCATACATCAGAGTCCTGAGATTGCCACGCAATATGTTAAGAACACCTTAATGCAGCGATACCAACGTACAACTGGCCTGAGTTACCTGCACACCTTCCACCTGATCCAGGAGATCGATACCTGCTGCCGCACGAAGCGGTTTGAGGACGTTCACGACAAACTGTACGTTCTGGAAGATGCGTTGGATAAGATGGGTCTCAGCGAGACTTGTTGGCAGGTCAAACAGTTGAACGCACTGGATATCGACGATGGGATGGGAGGGAGTATGCTGGAACTAAAAGCGCAGAGAGCGGAAAGGCTGTGCAAAAACATTGTCAATGTGTGGACAAACGAGGTGCTCCTGGTGCCGCGGTGCTGAGAAACGGGTACTTCTCTTTTTGGCTCTCACCTACAACACTGATCTGGCCTCTCATTATCTTCCCGTAACAGCCAGGGCAACTTCAAGGTGAGAGAGCCGGGTGGAAGAGTGGAGATAAGATCTCATGGAGAAGCACACCATCATAGGGGATGCATGACCGGACAGGCTCCCTTCAGAACCCGCCGGCTTACGCCCATTCACTCGCCAAATTTCTCCATCCACTCATCGTATCTCTGGAGGTCAGACCTGGTAATAGGAGACCTGATCTTTCCAAATGCGTCCTCAAAATCGCCGGCACGAAGTCCGCGCACCTTCAGGGAACGCTCCTTCAACTCATCGAACGGCAACTCGGCAAGATGGTGGAGGTTGGTATTCTCTTCGCGGATCATATGCCAGATTGCTTGCTGGCAGAGGTTCTGGATGTCGCGCCCTGAGTAGAGGTTCTCCACACAGCGCGCTCCCAGAGCGCCGAGATCAAGGGATGAGCAGTCGAGATCCTTTGTGTGGATCTTCAGGATCTCACAACAGGCCTCAGGGTCAGGGAGTGTCACATAGATCCGCCGGGGGAAACGGGAGAGTACCGCAGGATCAAGATCCCAGGGGGTGTTCGTGGCCGCAAGGGTGAGCAGGAGCTGCCCGCTCTTTTTGTCCTGCAGTCCATCCAGCTCGGTGAGCAGGGTCGAGAGCAATTTTCGTGTCGCTTCACTTGTATCACCGCCCCGGGATTGGCTGAGAGCGTCAAACTCATCCACAAAGACGATCGATGGAGAATGTATCCGCGCCGCTGCATAGAGTCCAGAGACCATCTTTGAGGACTCTCCAAAGTACTTCGAGAGAACGCGGTCTGCCTTGACATCAAAGAAGGTTGCATTGAGGCTCCCGGCAGCTGCGGCTGCAAGCAGGGTCTTACCGGTGCCGGGCGGGCCAAAGAGAAGGATGCCCTTCCAGGGCTTGATCGAGTCGGGCTTACTCAAACCGGCAATCACGATCGTCTCCATCATCAACCGCTTGACATTCTCAAGCCCCCCGATATCGCCCCATCTCACCGGAGTCGTTGCGATCAGAGACTCAGCGTAGGTCAGGAACTCGTTCTCTCCGGTTCCTGCCGATTCCACAACCTTGCTGCTCTCTCTTGCTTCCACCTGGTCCGCGATCACTCTCCATTCCTGGGCGCGTTTCATGTATATCTCACGCTGCCCGGGAGAAGACTGGGCTATCTGCTCCAGCAACCCTGCACATTCCAGGGCTTTTGCCCTGGCACTTCTGGTATCGCCGCACTCATCCGCTGCTTTGTACTCCTTAATTGCCTTCTGCAGCATCGAATTCAGTGCGCCTGTCAGATCCACTTTCATGCCTGAGATCCCCTCAAACTGCCATAAATTATGAAAAATCGGGCTTCATGAATGAGCCCGGTTCAGGTTCTATTCATACTCCCGGCGATCTCTCGTGAGATCCACGTCTGTAGGGTCGAGGGATCCGTCCTTCACCGCTCTGATCACATCGAGGATCTCATCGAGTTCCTCATCCTCCTCCACGCCGATTGACATCGCGCTTGAGGTCATCTGTGTGATCGTTGTGACGAGATCGCTTCTGCTCTGGCCTTCAAGATTCTTCTTGATAAGCCAATCTTCGAGAACATCAGGATCCAGATCTTTTACCTGATTCCATACTCCAGCAGACTTCAGATCCGCTTCGTGCTCCTTGAGGATGAGGATGTTTGAGACCGCCCTGAGTTCTTTGTCGAGTTGGGCATGGGCAGCGAGTTTCATCTCTTTCTTCTGAGAAAGGGTCTTGATCCGGCGCGCAAGGCTGATCTCTTCGTTTTTAGATAAAGGAGAACGCGCCTTCTCAAGCAGAAGCGCGATCTCTGTATCGACCCTCTTTGCCTCCCCGGCAATCTCATCGATCCGTCGGGTTAACTGAATCTCCATTACCCGGAGATCCTTTGGACCCATCGAATCAACCGGGTTTTTGGCCCCAAAGAGACGGGAAAGGAGACCCATAGTTCTCCCTCAGATCTCCCTCTTCTCAAGATCTCTCTCGATGGACAGCATCTCCTCGCCTTCTTCCAGTTCCATGGTTCCGGCTTCGATCTGGCTCCAGGTATCCAGCAGTTGCGTCTCGGTCTCGTCTTCGTTCGTCTGGAAGTCAGCGATCTGCATCTCAAAGACCTGGTTGAGACTGTCGAGAACGTTCTCAAAAGCCTTCCCGGAGAGATTGACATTGATCAGAGCGCTCTCGAACTGTTCAGGAGGGATATGGGTGATCTTATCCCAGAAGGGGGTGTTCTTCAGATCCTTCTCGAACCGCTTGATCACGACGAGGTTTGAGACGAACATGAACTGCTTATGCATTGCCATGAACTTTTGTGTCTTGAGTTGAGTCTCCATGTCGAGCTGTTTGATCTCCTGAGCGAGCATCTTCTTCTTCAGGAGATCTGCCCCGACGCCCTCATGGAACCGGTCCTTCTTCTCCTTTTCGAGTTTGTTGATCTCCTTGCGCGCACGTTCAATCTGATTTTTTAGCCGGATCTCTTCTTCCTGAAGCTCACGTACCTTTATTTTGTCAACAGGGTTCTTCCTGAATGTATCCCAGAAACTCATAGGCTCTCTATCGAGAATGAGATATGCAAACATATAAATGTATCTCCAATATGGATAGATCATTAAGCGATCTCCAGAATGGAGAAAACCCTATATAGGTGAAACCCAAAATGAGAGACCAATGGGGTATCTCCTGATTGTGGATTATGAATCTGATGCGGAGAGAAAACGTATAGATTACGCGATTGAACGATGGGGGGACAGAGCAGAGATCTCCAAGCCAAAGGGGACGGCGATGGTCTTCAAAGGAGCAGACATCGATGAGTTTCTTGAAGACCTCTATTCCCGTATCGAGGGTGATAGAAGAAAGGTCGAGGTCTACCGGATGGAGGAGTATCACCCTGAGATAGAAGAGAAGACACGAAGATTGCGTTACGAGAGTAAGGAAGAGATCGAAGTCCTCGAAAAGTTTCTATCCTACCTGATGAGCAAGATCAACGCAGGGTATGACTACAGGACGGGAAACACGAAGAAGTATTTTGTTACCACAAAAAAAGGGCAGGCTTCCATTGAGATTACCCTGAAAGGCAACGGGACTACGGATGTTCTGATCAGCATCCAGGGTTACGGCGAGATCGTGGAATTTCTTGCAGAAAAGATCAGCGAGGAGATGAAAGTATTTCTCGGGGATGATTAGATGTTCAAAGAAGGAGACATCGAGTGCACCAATAAGTTATTAATGCCGGCAAAACGGGTTCTGAAGGCCGGGCCGCAGATCAGGTATGAAGCATTTGAGCGAAGAGTTGAACTCTGGAACCAGATCCGGACGAACTTTGACCGGTACCAGGACGGCGAATGTGGCACATTCTTGAGGGATCTGGATTCCCATTGCCGTTCACAGTTCGATGCCGCCCTCGTCGCCCTTGCAGTCAGTGTGAAAGCCAACGGGGAGTCGTTTGATGCAGTAAAGATCTTTACTGGTGAAGAACTTGGACTCTATGAGAGGGTGGAGCGTTACAACGTCTTTGAACTCCTGACCGTGAACGACATCAAAAAAACGCTCATCCGGCGGGACGAAAACCTTCTTTCGCTGCTCCATGACTATTATATCGAGATGGATTCCTGGGTTGACACAACTCTTGAGAATCCGGAGATCCGCCTGACGCTCAGGGGTTATCTGAAGAAGCGGTGGGGAGGCTACAAAGGTAAGGTCAACGCAGCTGTTGCCGAAGCGGTGACTGAACTGGACTGGCTCGGAGGCCTGATTGCCACCTGGAAGGATGAGGCAGAGAACCGGGAGAAGAGTATCCGGTCGGAGGCTGAGGAGGCCCTCAAATCCCGGGAACAACGGATCGAAGCTGCTATGAAAGCATTGAACAATGGCGGAGATGGCGAGCGGAGCAGGTACGTCAGTGCCGGAGAGGCGAAACAGTACGAACTGACTTTCATCGGAAGGATGGAGAGAAAGGTCGGGGATTCCCCGGTGATCGGGGGGAGGGTATTCCGTGTGGAAGAGATCGGGGAGAACAGGGGCACCTTTGCAGGATACACCGGCGAGGCCAAGAAGATACTGCTGCCCGAGAACCGCTCTCTCACCATCCGCCTCGTGGAGAAGAGGCTCCTCGGGAGGAAGAAACAATACGTCTTCGATGCACGCTATGCGTCCCGGGTGGAGAGGTATGCCGATCAGGGCTACGATTGTGATCCTCTCGCCCTGGATGATGTGACGGTCGTGCTCGCCGATATACAGGATCAGGCACGCTCAGCCGGGATCTTCACTGTTCTCTGCCTGGCGTCCCCGACCGGGTTCGAGCAGCGGGTGCGGGACTTCATCGACAGTGATGAATTCCATCGCAATTTCATCTCAAAATATCTCTCGATCCTCCTCCTTGATGTGGAGACCGGAGACCTCGTCTTCAACCCGGCCGATGAGACCGCGCAGGCTTTCTCGGAGATCTGCGAACTGGAGATTGATTCTGAGAAGGTGGCAAAGGTCAGGCGTGACGTGGAGAAAGCGATGCGTGACGCCCTGAAACTGAGGAATTATGTCGTTTTTGATGATATTCAGAAGGCCCTTGGGAACGGATCCCTGATGAAGTCCGTGTTCTATGATTGCGCCGCCGAGATGGGGGGTGAGGTTCAGTTCGTCGAGGGCGTTGGCCTGGTGATGATGTGCGGGTGAGCTTGAATAACGGTACGTTATTTTTTCGCCGGCCGGGGGAGAGAGGGCTGGTACATGAAATGTCGTAATAGTGATGGTCCAGGCCGGGATCTGTGCTGCGTTCCGGCCGGCCTCGGGCGCCGGAAATAACTTCTTAAAAGCGGGGGATTGTCTCGATTCTTGGTACTTAGAGCAGTATAATAACGGCATGTTTATCATATCCCTCAACAGATAATCGTCAGTTTGCGGAAGAAGGCTTTTGCCGGTTTAGTTTTCTCGATCTGTGTTCAAGCCTCCCGCAGGCAGTTGCCTGCGAATCCAGCCCCCTTCCGGGAACGCATCTGTGCAGTATGAGTGTGGCACCATGACCGGGTGGAGGGTATCTCTCAAGGTTCTCGCTGTAGTACTTCTGGTTGCGTTGGTTATTGTGCCGGCTGTTGCGGGACGGGCTATTACCACTGCTGGCACCAACGTCTTTGTGGGTGAGGAAAACCTTGACTTCACTGGTGGTGACTTTACTGGTACCACGCAATTGGTGCATTATACTGGCAAGGTGGGCGAGAGTTCGATCGATAAGACCATCATGTTGAGTGCTGGCAAGGCTGACCTTACGGGAGGCATACCAACTGGAAGTTACTATGCGATAGGCTCACTGCACCCCACGGTGACTTACGTCAACGTCCAGTTCCCTGAAGTGAAACTCGATGTAGTGCTAAGTAACTCGCGGTCGGACTCAGTGAACGGCAAGAGCGTTACTCGTAACATCATCCTGGACTTCAAGTTGATGAACAACCTGAACGGCCTTCCTAATGGCGTGATGAACATCGAGGTCACTTTGCCTGATGGTAGAAAGACGACTCAGTTTGGCGGTCAGGCGTTGAACAATATCCCCGTTAGTGGATATACCGTGTACAAGGGTGCTATCGTCCTAACAGATGTCTCACCAGGAATCTACATCGCAGTGGCGAAGTGGCCCAGCACCTCTGACTTCTATGGCAAGGGCTTTGATTCCGCGTCCGTGGCCTTTGAGGTTGTTGCACCCATAACTGCCATCCCAACCACCCCTCTTGCCATCCCAACCACCCCTCCTGCCATCCCAACCACCCCTCCTGCCATCCCAACCACCCCTCCTGCCATCCCAACCACCCCTCCTGCCATCCCAACCACCGCCCCAACTACACCCCTCATACCTCCCTCAACACCATTACCTCGCTTATCAGGAGATTCCGGTTCAAATACCTCCAGTGGATCCCTGGATATCAGTTCTACCCCATCCGGAGCGAGCGTCTATGTCGATAGTACGTATAAGGGTGTTACACCCACAGTGGTTCCCGGATTATCTGCAGGGTTGCACCAGGTTAAGGTGACCAGGAGTGGTTATTATGACTATACTCAGGCAATCTCTGTAACAACCGGTAGAACAACCACAGTTTCAGCCATCCTTTCATCCATCCCCAGGGTCCCGGTTACTGGCTCTCTGGCTTTCAAATCCACACCAAGCGGGGCGAATATCTATATTGATAGTATATATATGGGCGTTACTCCAGTGCTGATTTCGGAACTACCAGAAGGATCTTATCAGGTCAGGTTAGCCAAGAGTGGTTATGATGATTATACGCGAACTGCCTCTGTAACGGCGGGAGAAATAACCGCCATCTCGGCACCCCTCATATCCAAATCTATATATCCCACCGAACCTCTATCTGTCACCGCTCCCACCGAACCCCTCTCTATCGTCGCTTTATTGGGGTTAAATCCTGCCCGGGAACCCTTCACCACGCTCTGGTGGCTGCCCATAGTTGCAATTGTGCTTCTTGTGGGAGGTTTTATCTACGCAAGAAAAAGGCGAAGCGCTCAAGCGGGCGGATCTGGAATCGATACAGCCCAATCATCAGGTTCGCCTGCCGGTCAGGGTGAAAAAACCCTTGCTGGCAGGGCTGACGTTTTGGTCCAGAAAAGAAGCAGTCTTTCCTCAAAAAGACTAGATCCTGCCGTTGTTTTGCCTGATGAAGGATTCACTCCATCGACCGCAAAACCAGACCTCACAATAACGCTGAGCCACACCACGATCTACACCGATGAGTGGGATAAGATCGGGCTGACGCTTGCCAACACCGGGACCGCATCTGCCCTCGGAATCACCCTCACGTTCTCTGATGATGTCGAGACCCGGTTGCTCCGGCCGGTCGATCTGGCGGTTGGAGGGAGCACAACGATCGAAGCAGGTATCAGGCCCAGAACAAGAGGAAACATACCCCTGGAGATTACTGCCCGGTACCGCGACGCCGGAAACCAGACGTACAAACAGGTAGCGTCTTTCTGGCTCTCGGTGGAACCCCGAGGCGTCTCTAGTCTGGCAGGCTCACCCATCCCGCCATCGATCTCACGCCCGGTTACACCGAAGAGCCTGCCATCGGAGATGACGGAGCGGTACATCGCTGCCGAGTACCTGGGGAAAGGCGGTTTTGCCAGGGTCTTCAAGGTGCAGAAGTCGGATGGATCATGGGCGGCTCTCAAGATCCCGATCTCGCTGGATGCAGCCACGGGTAAGTCGTTCATCGCCGAGCTCCATAACTGGACGTCGATGGTTCATGAGAACATCGTCCGGGTCAATGACTATAACATCATGCCGTTCCCGTACTTTGAGATGGAACTCTGTGATGGGACCCTGGCAACGCTGGAACGCCCGATCCCGCCTGACCATGCAGCATGGCTGATCTTCAATATCGGTGAAGGGTTAAAATACGCCCATGACCACGGTATTCTTCACCGGGATCTCAAACCGCAGAACATCATGCTTCGGGATGGCATCCCGAAGATCACCGACTGGGGGCTCTCGAAAGTGATGACGCAGTCTGGAACTACCACGATATCGGGAGGGTTTACCGCCTACTACGCCGCTCCAGAGCAGATCACAAACAAACCCAAAGATCAGAGGACGGATATCTGGCAGCTCGGGGTGATCGCATACGAACTGGTCACCGGCAGGTTACCGTTTACTGGTGAGAGCATGGTCGAGATCGGCATGGCGATCGCGACAAAAGTGCCGGAGCGACCGGGTGCAGTTTATCCTGATGCAGAGCCGCTGGATGCCATCATTCTGAAGTGCCTTGAGAAAGACCCCGGAAAGCGGTACCAGTCAGTGGCCGCCCTCCAGAAAGACCTTGCAGCATACCTGAAGTTGAACTACGTCGCGTCGCTGAAAGAGAGCATCCAGGTAAACGATCTCCAGCGGTCGGCTTACTACTGTGGGGATCTCGTGCTGATTAGTTTGAAGATTGGTGACCTGGTTTCAGCCTACAAGTATGCGGCCGATATTGCCAGGTATTCGACTGGCGAGGCGCAAACGCAGGCACTCGAACTCGCCCAGCAGATCAAGGCAAGGGTTGAGATGGGGGCACAGGAACTCCCGGATGAACTGATTCAGAAAGCTGAGGTGATCGTGCACCGTGTCAGGGTACGGTGACGATATTCTGCCGGGAACCCGCCGGGATCACTGCTACCGATGGTGACCGACAATAGCTACTTTTTCCGGACTCACCACGGAAATCTCCCGATCCCGGTTTTAGAGGTTGCTATCCTTATACCATTTCGTTTTCCCGCTCAATATTCCTGCAAAGTACCCTCAACATCTCAATACGGTCGCTCTGGATCGAGATACCTTCGGTGATCATGTATTCGATCCCCTGACATACCTGAACCAGATGCTCTCGGTATGCTTTGGTGAAGTACCCCAGATCAGTCAGAGCACAGAGAAGTTCCGTTTGGTTGTTAGACCGGGCATGGATGAGGACAAGCTCCGCGGTTACCCTCACCAGTTTCTGCGTCAAGCGCCGGATCTCATCGGGACTTGAGCTCGCCAGAATGCTCTCTTTTAGTTCTTCTGCCACTCTGTCAAGGGTAAGCGACTCAAGATCTGTGAGGGCATTAAGTGCATCGACAAACTCTTCAACGGACTGGAATCGGTCTTCTTTCTTCCTGGCGATGAGTTTCTCGAAAACACCGTCATACAGCCTGAGGGTTGGATCGTGGACTGAAGGGAGAAGTATCCGGGTGTTGCCCGACAGGATCATGCCGAAGAGGGCCGTGGGCGACGACCCTTCATAGGGCATTTTTCCGGTCAGCAGTTCGTACAGGATCAGACCGAGGAGGTAGATGTCCGTCCTTGCATCAGGTTTCCCGAACGTCGCCGGATCAATCTGTTCTGGCGCGGCATAGAGCGGGCTGAACCCCATCTGCATGGAGAGGGAACTCCTCGCCCCGATCCGGGCAAGCCCGAAGTCGGTGATCTTTGGGGTACCCTTATCATCAAGCAGAATGTTCTGGGGCTTGAGATCCAGATGGTAGACACCTTTGCTGTGGGCGTGAATCAGGCCGTCGGCGATTTGCCGGGCAAGATAAAATGCCAGTGGTAAAGGGATGGGTTTTGGGAGATTAACCAACCCCTCAACGTACAGATCCCCTTCAGTGTATCCGCCGACGTACTCCATCTCGATCAGGGGCACGGGGTAGATATCCGCATGGTAGAGTGTGACGATATTCGGGTGACGAAGGTTGTACCAGGCGGCGACTTCCTTGACGAATAGGTTGCTATTCTTTTCATCGATGCGCGGAATTTTAATAGCCACAACCTTTCCATCAGAGCGGCGTCGCGCCTGATACACGGCAGCGAACCCTCCCTCGCCGATCAGATGCATCTGTTCATACCGTGATGCAAGTGACGGAGGCGCACCCTTGCCAGAGTCAGGTCGTGCAATTTCCGGGGGGAAAGGGGTCTTCTGAAGTTTTGCCTTCAATTCTCTGATCCGGCCTTCTGCTTCATAGAGGCCAGGCTCTATGGCGACTGCCTTCTGATAGCACTCCATTGCCTGAGCCAGCGCTCCGGTATCGGCGTAAATATCACCTTTCATGAGCCAGGGTTTTCCAAGACGAGAGTCCAGCTCAATGGCACGGTCATAACAGAGAAGGGCCTCATCATAATTGCCCATACGGTGGTATGTGGTCCCTTTGCCGTACCAGGGATAAGCCGGCTTTGGAGCCATCGTAATCGCGCTGTCGTAACAACGGAGGGCTTCAGCATAGTCGCCCATATCCCTGAAGATGTTCCCTTTATCATACCACGGGCGATCAAGGCGGGAATTCAGGGCAAGTGCACGATCCTGGCACTCGATGGCCGCGGTATAATCTTTCATCTTGTAGAGGGCATTCCCTTTGCCATACCATAGAAACGGATCCGACGAATTCATAGAGAGACCCGCATCGTAACAGCGGATCGCCTCCTCCAGGCGCCCCTGTCTCTTGTATGCATCACCCTTCTTTCTCCACTGATAAGCGTTTTCTGCCATGGCTACTACCCCACAAACAATGATCTGGTACTCTTCTCATGGCGGAATTGCCTTTAACGGTGGGACTGTGCTGATCCCAGCAGGTATGCTAGAAATACGCCGGGCGACCGGATCTGTATATGAGCACCCGAGAAATGCCTTGTTTTCTTTGCAATTCGCCTGAGCTCTGTTCCTCTGGTTGATTGTTCATATTCTACTTCTAAATACTTTCTGTTGCAATTCGTCTCTCGACTGAGTCGTGCTGGATACTCACGTGTTTCGTGCGATATTGTGTCATAGACTCTTTACAGGTGTCTGTTGCCCTGCCGGTATCCATTTTCTTCATCCTGTTTATCTGACTTAGTAACGAATCCAGAATCCTCAGCAACCTGTTGGTGCCCTGAATGAGAAACCGAAATGTTCATGGGTTCTCACCTACATCGATTTATTAATCTACCTTCTCTCGCTTCAACGATGTAAGATCCCTTGTTGGCGCACAGTTAGATGGTAACCGGATGAATCATGGCCTTATTCTGGAAGAAACCGGACACAAAGGAGGCACAACGCTGGGTCGATGAAGGGAAGAGAGCACTTGACCCAGAGCAGAAGCTGACCTGCTTCAATAAGGCCATTCGCGCTGACCCGGACTACGCGCCGGGGTGGAATAACAAGGGCAACATTCTGATCGGTCTCGGGAACTATGACGAGGCTCTTGCATGCTGCTCAAAAGCAGTCGAGCTCAACCCGGGTTATTCCTACGCCTGGAATGCCCGTGGAAACGCGCTGAAAAAACTGGGGCAGCATGTTGAGGCGATAAAAAGTTACGAAAAGGCAATCTCGCTCAAACGGGACTACGCATATCCATGGAACGGAAAAGGTGATGCTCTCAGGGAACTTGGGCAATATAACCAGGCAATTGACTGTTATGACCGTGCATTAAAGATCAAATCATTCGCGTGGCCCTGGAACGGGAAAGGTCTCACATTCACCAGAATGAGGAGGTTTGAAGATGCACTGTATTGTTTTGACCGGGCAATCAGCGCCTCACCAGCGTTTGTCTGGCCGTGGTACGGGAAAGGGAACGCGCTCGAAGAACTTGGAAGAATTCAGGAAGCCGCTCACTGTTACAGAACCGTTTTGAAGATCGATCCCGAACTCCGCGATGCAAAGACCCGACTGAACCGGATCTGCGGGCCTGTTGCGCAGCCTGCACCGCTTACCGCGAACAGTTTCCGGCAAGAACTCGCAGGTCTCTTTTCACGCGCACAGGGCGCTGGAAGAACTTCGATTGAAGTCAATTCCGGTAAACTCCACCGCTCCCTGGGAGGATATCCCGGCCAGAATCACCGTATGCCGGTTTGCTGCGATGTTATGTACCGGGAGATGCGGGACGGCGATCGGATTCTTAGCGCCCCGGAAAAGGGGAAAGGCGCCAGCCTGACGATCCGATATAAACTGCCGAGATCCGGGGGAGATGCCTTACCTCCTCAAGAGGTGCAGTCGGGCCCGCAGGCTATCCCTGAAAGCCTCGCATCACACTACACGGCGAGCACACTTATAGGCCAGGGTGGTTTTGCACGAGTATTTAAGGCTACGAAGCGAGACGGGAGCGTTGTCGCGGTTAAAGTTCCGATAGCACTCGATCCATCGACCGGGAGATCCTTTATTGCTGAGATCCAGAATTGGGTGCATCTCGATCACCGCAATATCGTCAGGGTCATCGATTACAACATCTTACCAGTTCCGTTCATCGAGATGGAATACTGCAGCACCTCGTTATCGGCTATAAACAAACCGATTCCCTCCCATGAAGCAGCCATGCTTCTGCTCAACATTTGTGATGGGGTGAAGTATGCCCATACCAGATCCATCGTTCATCGAGACCTCAAGCCGCAGAACATCATGCTCAGCGAGGGAGTACCGAAGATAACCGACTGGGGGTTGAGCAAGGTTGTCTCCAGTGCTTCGTTATCTGCTTCACCCTCGTATTCCGTCCACTACGCGGCGCCGGAGCAGATTCGGAGTGATCGAAAGGATGAACGGACAGACATCTGGCAGCTCGGGGTGATCCTGTATGAACTGGTCACCG
>LSQX01385023.1_pt1 | contig 13169 bp, 19 predicted proteins | sample 654561 | NCBI WGS metagenome assembly LSQX01 (sample SAMN04489861, study PRJNA283612) | anaerobic digester metagenome | isolation source: 4 biogas reactors fed with cattle manure at either 37C or 55C with and... | place: Denmark: Kongens Lyngby | collected 2014 | reverse complement strand
TGGCCCACCCTAGACGCAACACCCACACCACGAGACACCAAACACACCATTCACCACATTCATATACATTAGTAACATCACCTCCATTCGTAACAACGACACCAATAACCACTCCAGGGTGGGCCAAATATTTTTTGGCCCATGTAGTGGTCCACCTTTTTGGCCCACCCTAAAACGGTGTTTTGGCCCTAGTTTAGACCCTTAAAATCCTTCTTCAGAGCCGACTCATTGAAGTCTTTTTTGTCCTGAATCGCGCCCCAAATCCTCTTGTCGATCGGACCATTATTCATCAGAATATAGTAGTACAGATCCACATATTCCGTATTCATCCGGTCGATCCGACCCATCGCCTGTTCGAAAACTTTGTACGAATAGGTCATGGAGTAGAAGATTATGGTGTCTGTTGTGATGCAGTTCCACGCCTCAGCACCATTATACTGGACCAAATATACCCACGAATCACCGCTGGGAACGGGATCATGACGGTGTCCGTTGTACTCTCCGACAGGCGTTTCCGGCCCCAGATCCTCCCGAAGCCCACGAAGGATCTCGAGCTCGTAGTCGAAGTTGTAGAATATGATCGCCTTTTTCCGCTCCTGGATGATCCTTTTCACCGCGGAGTATCGACTGGGATCCCCGTTACCAACCCTCCGCAGGGCCATGATGAGGCTGCTCACCTGCTGAAAAGGCTCCCCAGTGACAGGATCCTGCCGAGTCTTCATGACCTGTTTGAAGAGGGATCGGTCATATTCCACGGTCTCTACGATCTTATGACGCCTGGTATGCCTCACGAACTCCATGGGTATGAGGATCTCATCACGCAGACGCTTGAGCTTATTGGTCCCCAAATATCGCACCAGCTGCGGGAAGTTGCCGTAGTAGCTCCATACGACATGTTCCCTCTCGAAGGCTGTACGGTTCTTGTAGAAACCGTTGGCGATGAATATGGTGGCGTAATCCAACCACGTATCGCCCGGAGTAGCGCTGAGCACCACCCACCTATTGGCCCGAGAGATCTTGAGGAAGGCCTTGGCCCAGGCACCCTTACCCACGAGCTTCTGCTCGTCAAATATGAAGAAAGCGTCCTTGACGTGCGTATACTTCGAGATGTTGTGCCAGGAGTCCACGAAGAGCTGACCCCTACCCTGTACTGGGGAGGAGGCGTGGATGCCGAATATAGCTGCTTCACGCTGCCAGTCGAGCTTATCCCGCTTATGCGCCGTCGTGATGACGTAGAGATCCTTTGGTACCTCCCTATCCATGTAGTATGCCAGGCTGGTGAAGGTCTTACCGGACCCGGTCCCACCCCAGAGGATACAACCGTTCCGCATACGTTTTACTGCTTCTACCTGGTGTTCTCTTAATTCCATGTTTCACTCCTTTAACAAAAAATATAAACCCCTGTTCTCCACGAGGGAGACAGAGGTCTATATTTTATATCGGTGTCTACTCCTGCGTCCGGTAGATCAGTGAGGGATCCCAGTGCATATCGCAGAACTGGAAGCCGATACCATGATCCTTGGACTTCGACATACACCGACGATGGGGCCCGACGGTATACAGACATATACCGTCATGGGGCGGTCCTTCGGGAAAACGGCTTTTGTGTGGCTCCATACGACCCATCAGAGGCCTCCGAGAGTCGAATCTCTCCTGCGGAGAACCCGACCACGGATCTCACTCCCGCGATAGGTATAGGAGTACTCCCCTGGGGTATTCCGATCCGCTTTTTTCACGAGTCCTTCCTTGAGCAGCCAGTCCACAACCGCCTGAGGAGCATCCGCCAGATCCAGACCGGATGTCAGGAAGCCACGCACCCCGTGGGGCATCCATCGGAGGACCTCAGCGAGGGAGCTACGGTCTTTGGAGGTCACGAGCCTCTCGTCGAGGAATATCGCCATGGCCAACACCCACCCCTAGTTGGAGAGGTTGGGTCGGTTCTGGTAGATATCCGACGGCTTGGGGACGCGGTTGGAGACGCTCTTGATCGCCGTGGTGGCGAGATCCGCGTCAGCGATACGGACGATCTTGAAGCGACGGGAATCGTCGATGGTGATGTAGTCACCGACACGAAGCAGGACATCGCCACGGTTCGTGCTGATCGAAACGATATCCGCACCATCCACCTTGGACTTGCGGGCGTTGGGACCGATCCACTTGGCGACTTCATCTGCGTTGGAATCCGTGAGAGCCACACCAACCAGATCGTCGAACCACACCATGAGGTGCTTGAGGTCGGCGCGGGGGGTCTTGCTTGCGATGGTCTGAGACATGGGTTTTAGATATCCTGTTCTGGGGTCGTGGTCTTGTTCTGGTTGTCTTCGATGATTCTGCCGAGAATACCGATCGGTCTCTCATCCGACGGGTCTGGTACAGTGATCATCTCACTCGGGTCTCCGAGCGAAGCCGTTCCGGCGGGTTCCTCAACTCTCTGGGGAGTCATACTGCGTACCATAGAGCTGCTCTGGGGCTCTGCGCGTTGGGGTTTGGCCTCACGATATCCCGTATGACGGGCGTCACCGGTCGCCGTCCAGCTGACGACGTTCTCGGTAAATCGATCGATCATCGCGAGCCATTCGGCAAGCTGTTCGGCGCTGAGATCCTTCAGCGTGATTTTCAGGTTGGGCACAAATATCAATCCAATCTCTTAACGGAGATGTCACATACCATCCTGACGTATGTGCGCATCTGCCTGGCGATCCACCCCAGCGCGAAAGCGTGGAGCGGCTTGAACGTGACGGTCAGAGAATATGAACCGTCGGGATCGAGCTCCTGTAGTTCGTTGATGTGGATCTCGTGATCCCCGTAGTGGTAGTCCGCTGGCTCCCTGTTCTTCATCGCGTGGTCCTTACCAGCAGCGTTGCGCCCTTGACGTAGAATGACTCGCCGGGGAGGTGGAGAATATCCACACGTTTGCCGCAGTCCATACATGTGAGAACGCAGTTGTGGGTATGCGTGAATGCCCTGTGCGTACAGGTGATGGGGGACTGTTCGGTACAAATATGCGACTCCACCTCCGACTCATCAAACTCCTCGGCCCTCACGAGCTTGTCGAGAACCCGGATGAGGATCCTCCCCGAAGACTTCCGGAGCGGCATGAGACATCCACACCGGAAGCATACGAGTCGGTTTCCTTCGTCATTGGCGATGAGGGAGTGCTTACATTTATCGAAAGATACCACTGAAAACTCCCCCTCTGGGAAAATATGGAAGGGTGGTGCGCGGTCTTAGAAGGGGACCTCCTCGTCATCGACGCCCGGACCGTTATTCTCGGTTGCGAAAGGCTCGGCAGCTGAATCATCCACGACAGGGACGTCTGCGTACTTACGCTCGAGCTCATCCTCGTTGATGGTCACGAAGAGGCTCTTCAGATATGCCTTGATACCGGTCTTGCCGTCCATCTCCCAGTGGTAGGGATTGATGATCAGATCGGCCTTGGCGATATCGACCCAGTCGAAAATATCGCAGTCCTCGGGATCGATGTTCATCTGACCCTTGGAGTTGATCAGGACCATGCGCGGAGGACGACCCTTGTTGCCGATTGCGACGGTGACGTAGGACTCCGGCTCATCGCCCTCATCCAGAGCGGTCTTGAAGTCCTTGACGTTCCAGCCGTCCTTCTTCATGGCCTCGGCGATCTCTCGGGGGAGAACCACCGAGAACTCACGACGTCCGTCGCGGTTGTACTTAGAGGTCTCGCCCTTGAAGTTCCTGAAAACGAGACGGGCACCTTCGATGGTAACGCTGCTCATGATGTGTAGTCCTCCTTGTGGACACTTGTGTGGTTCCCGACGAGGTAACTCGACGGGGGAAATATGATCAGATTCGATGTGCTGGCGCTATACTGCTGCCAAACATCAGCGATGCTCAAAAACACCGCGTAGAATACTGGAAAAACGTGCGTCAGACTATCAGGCCCTTTCGAAACGGCTGTCGAAGCTGGGTCCGGACCTGAGGGTCATGAAGTCGCTCCTGGGGGAGAGAAGGTCCTTCTTGATGACGTAGAAACCTGGCTGGGCGTAGTACAGACCCTTTCGGGACGGGACACCCAACCATACCTCGCCCTCGACATTGTCGAATATACTACCGCCACACCATCGGGCGACCTCGTTGATGTTGTCGACGGTGAGAAAGACCGCCTCTACCTGCTCTCCCGTCTTACGGTTACTGAAAAGTGTTGTTCTCATTAGCCAACCACCGCCATCGTATCTTCGTAGGAGCCGACATTGTTGATCGCCTCCAGTGCCTTGTCGACGAGGGCCTGGTAGTAGTTCATGTCGATATCATCAACATCATCCACCAGCCGGGCCTCCCGCCAGTAATATCCCTTGGTGCCGGTCACTGCGTAGTACTTACCCTCATGGATGCGCCACAGCGGACCGCCATGACGACCCTCCTTCACCGGGACGAAGACGCCAGTCCTACCCACGAAGTGGAGCTCTTCGAGGGGGATCTCGGTGTTGGTATCCTTGGCGGACTCGGGTCGCTCGACCGGGTCAGTGTAAATATGACCCTTCTGGACGCTCCGAGCCTCGTGGAGATCCTCCATGGTGACTTCCTCACCGGAGAAGAGGGTCTTGAAAACGTAGGGATGCTTGAACATCGCCCCAGTCGCGTGCCAACCCTCGTCATCGTGGCAGATATAGACCGCATCGTTCACGAGCGTCAGCACATCGTAGGTGGCCTCATGCTCGAAGTCGTATCCATATCGCTTACCGAACTCGAAGACGAGCTGGATGATCTCCGGTGTAGCATCGGGGATCTTGATCGAGTCCGTCTTGATATGCGCGACGTTGAAGCCCTGCTCCTGGACGAAAAGCTTGAGATCGACCATGAACAGAGCACCGCGCTTGGCGACGATGTTGTCCTTGTTCCTCGGATCCATGAAGCGGTTGGGGAAATTCGCCGCCGTGAGGCCATAGACAGAGTTGATGACAATCTTCAGGGCATCCGAGAGGCTCGAGGCATCGGTATCGTCCTTCAAATATGGCGCCAGACGACCGTCAAGCAGCTTCCGGGCCTTAGCCAGGTCGCCATGCTTAATGGCCATTCGAGCCTCCTTGATATCGGAGAAGTTCTTCGTGTAGGGTCCGAAGAGTTCGAGAGCCTCGATAGACGACGGGTGCATGGATGCGACATCCAGCAGAGCGACGTTGGTGTGGACTCCCGGTTCGGCGTAGACGTAGCCGCCTTCTCCGACTTCCTCACCCTTGTATGTGGAAACCCCGGACTTGTACTCGTATCCCGGGAACTTGATGGTGCTCATGAGAATATGCCTCCTATTGGCTTACTTTCTGGAAATGAAGACCTCGATGGCTCTCCTGCAACCCGTTAGCAACCCTCCACACCGTCGTCACCGATATGTCAAGGGCTTTTGCTGCCGAATTCATCGAGGGATATGTTACTCCGGTCTCGACCAGTAGTACTGGCTGGGAATCATTACCCTTGACGATGCCGTGTCGAGACTTGTAGGTATAGGACTCGCTTCGGGTACACCAGGTCAGGTTGTCGGCGTGGTTATTGGCGAAGTCGTTGTCCTCATGCGATATGCAGTCGTAGTACCCCGGTCGGGGGTTGTGGACAAAGGCTTCAGCCACTGCCCTATGGACATAGATGGGTCGCCTGAGATTACCCGCGACCGCGACGACGTAATAACGCCTATCGATATTGAGAGTCTGCTTGAGTAGATAGGGACGGTTCTCTCCTCTCAAATATGAGACGAGCATACCCTCCCGCCCCACCAGGACTCGGGGCTCCCCTTTGAGAGGTCGCCACGAGTAGTCATCCTGGAGGGCTCGTCGGTATCGGGTGGTCATGATCGATGCCTAGGAGGCGTCACCCTCCTTTAGGAACGGCTTGAAGTCGTCGAACATTATACCACCTCTCCGGTAGCCAGGTTGGTGTAGTTGAAGAGCTTCTGGGGCTCCCTGTCGTTACCGAAGATGATCGTCTCCGCGTGCTTTCGGGTGGGATCGTTCACCGGCAGACCACTCAGGTCGGACAGTACCCGTCGGGCAATATAGTCGCCCTCACGGGACTCGAAGACCGCCTCGGTGGACCGGACGTCGTTCTCACAGTAGGATATGACCCGCATGAGCTGATCGTCCGGGACCGGCTGATCCCAGGGGATGTCCATCTCCACATGAGAGATGCCGAGTTCGATCTGGAACTTCGCCAGGGACTGCTTCTTGGAGCTGAAGTCGTAAATATCAGCGTAGGAGAGTCCGTATGCCTCGGCGAAGAGGGCCGTGTGGTCGTTGGAGATGATCCGCTGACTCAGAGCGTAGAGTGCCTCGTTGTCGTAGCCCATGAACCGTGCGTACAGAATATGGTTGTCGTACCTACGGTTGTTGAAACCCACGAGGTTGTAGCGGAAGAGATCCTCCACCTCATGGGGCTGGGGGTTGATCATCTTTACGATGGTGTCAACGCCCTGGTACTTCCAGCAGATAAGGAAGAGGTTGGGGTAGACCTCCACATCGAAGAAGACGATGCTCCTCGAGTGGTCCTCCTCGGGATGCTCAGCCTCGAGCTCGCTCTTGAACTTCATCTCCTTGACCATCCGGAGACAGTCGATTGCGCGGTTGGAGCTCTTGCTGGCGAAGGTCGTGATGACGGGCTTCATGTCGGTGACGTCGTAGGTGAGGCCATCGGCGTATGCGTCATCGAGGATCTTCTTGATGAATTGGATGGATGGGGTCGTTGCGGGATGAATTTCTTTTCGCAGGTTCCGGTCGATCTGCTTACGAAGCGACTTCTCACTGCGGATGGTCTTCTCGGCTAACACGTTGTTCTTCTCCTTTAAGGGTAGCCCACTGGAAATATGACGGATAGGGTCGTCGGTACATAGGGACAACTTGCGTCGCAAACTAGACGCGCCAGTGTACACCTTGATCTCGATGTCCTCGTCGTACAGTCTCGCCAACTCAGTGACATCCCCATCGTAGATATAATGGAGATGAAGCCCGCCGCCACTCTTACTTACTTCTGAATATGTGGCTGGCAGCTGAGAGGCCGCTGCGATGTTCTTCTGTAGAGACTTAGTACCGTCATCGTCTGTCAGATCGAAGTCGATGACGATATGGTTCTCCGGTACCATGACATAGTGCAGTTCGGAAGTGTCGATATCCGACAGCACCGTTCTGACATTCGCCCATCGCTGTGCCGGGGTTCCCTCGCTGCTCGTCAGCTGTGCGGGGGCCTCCTGGTAGGACTCGTCAAATATGGACTTCTGCTCCTTGAGCTCGATCCAGGTTGACTCCTCCTTGACTTCCTCCTCTTCAGGGCGGAACTGGTTGTCCATCTTGAAGCCTGAGAAGCAGCTGCGGTACCTCGTGCCGTCACCTCCCCGTACCCGATCGTGGTACTGGTCGAAGTAGCTTGAGAGTTCCCGCATCAGAGCGTTACGAGGCATAGGGTTCCGGACCCCGTACTCCTCGCAGTACTCCTTGTAGAGCGCATATGCCTGTTTGACGGTCGTGTACTCCTGACTCCGGAACGTATCGTAGTTATCCGTCACGAAGTTCAGGAAGTCGTCCGTCTGGTACATCATCTCGGTAGGACGGTAGTTGTCATAAGCGTTGAAGCCATACTTCTCATACTGCTCGAGACAGTGCTGAGCGATGGCTCCGTACTCAAAAACAACCTGCTTCATCAGCCGCTTGTAGTCTTTGGCGGGCAGAAGATTACCCGATGGGGATACCTGAATCAGTCGGCGGATCAGGCCGGACCGCGAATCAGATATCTTCACCGGAGCATTGGTACCCATGAAAAGGAATGCATTGATCTTCGAGGTGTATGTTGGTTTGTTCTTCTCGTTGATCGTGATGTTCTCATGGGAGACGATCGTGTTGATGATCGTATTGTCCTCGAGACGGGAGAGGTCACCGTCGTGCTGAATGGCGACCAGAGGATTAGACGCGAACATAGAAGTAGCGAACTGGTTGTTCCTATTTCCGAGGGACTTCGCGTCGAAGGTGGCTACATAGTCCTCGAATAGAGCCTCGATGATGTTCAGGATGGTTGACTTACCCGTTCCTGGAGCACCATAGAGTACGATGAACTTCTGAATATAGCGGGAGTCGCCGTGAACAATGGCTCCGATAGCCCATTCCAGCTTCTTCCGCTCTTCTTCAGTGTAGAGTGTCCCGATAATCTGATCCCATGCGTCAATACCGCCCTTGTTGAGGGGGTAGCTGAGCTTCATGGAAGCATAATCCGAACGAGTAGTCTCCTGGTTGGAGAATATGATCTTCTCGTCGATTGGGTGATCATTATCGCTGAGGTTCCAGAGGTACTTCCGGAACTTCGCCCATTGATCGGTGCCGTAGTCACGCATCGTCAGAACCCGGGTCTCTACGTCCGGATAGTTCTCGTCACGATACGCCCACAGCGCTGCATCTACCAGACGAGGTACATCATACTCGTCGGTAGACCACAGCTGTGCTGCATCATCCCATATAGCATAGAACGAACGACCCCTTACCATCAAATCCTTGGAACGACCGACAATGAAACTGGGATATATCTCTACATACTTCTCACCAGTCTCTTTGTCTTTAGCCATCCTGGTTTTGATCTTGAAGAAGTCCATTGGAGGGTATTACCAACCGTTCTCTAGAATATACGAGTTCATCTGGTAGAGGAGCTCGACCGACCGCTGATCCTTATCCGAGTTTCGGATGGGGAAGAAGCCGCCGGTACCGTTGGGCTGGTAGCTTCGGTCGGTGATTGTGCCCACGATATGGTTGACAACCACTTCGTCGTAGTTGTTGTTCGTCATCGGGGCGAGTCCGGAGTTACGCAGCAGATGCTTGAAGGTCGAGGGGATCGACTTATCGAGTAGCATCGCCATCTTCTCCGAGAGAGCAATCATCATCTCCAGGAAGGAGCAGTCCTTCCCCAGCCAGCTATCATGGACCGAACGTCCGGCGGTCTCGAACACGAAGGATCGACGTAGTGCGATGCCGTCCGCAGCTCGGTTCTTGTCGAAGTGAATGGTCCAGTTGAACTTGAGTTCGTAGAGATCCTTTAGAAGGTTCGTATATGACCCGTCGTTACCGACGGCCATCGTATACAGCCAATCAAAGTACTCACTCTCCTGATCCGTCATCATATGTACCCTCCTTTCGGGACTTGTTGTCGTGGGCGTTCTTCAGTTCGCTCCAACGTTTCTTAATATAGGCTTCGTTCTTTGCGTAGATGGTCTCTTCCACGGGACGGGGGTCCATGGTCACCTCGACGAGGATCTTTTGGTCATGGTTGACCACGCAGAGATACTCAGGATCGAAGATCTTGTCTTCCTCCGAACGATCGCCCTGTGGCACGAGGAGATCACCGACGTAGAACTCGGGATCTGGGATGCGCTCTCCCCAGAAGTCCACGAGGAGGTCCTCATGAATATAGTAGGTGAAGTGGATCGGTGCTTCGTATCCGTACTCGTTGAGCATGAGTACATCATGGGTCACTCGCTCATAGAGCGGCTGTCCCTCTTCGTACTCGGCATCGACGTAGCTTCCGGCGTCATCATCGTCGTACTCCACGTCGTCCTCTTCCTCGTCATCATCACCCCGGGAAATATACTGGGTGACGATGTTGGCGTAGTCAACCATGTCCTCAGGGGCCCTGGTTTCGACCTTTACGAGTTTTTCACCCATACTAGGGGTCTTCGGACTTTCGTCACTGTGACTAATATCCTCATCATCGTCCTTCGGCGGGTAGAACTTCTCGCGGTAGTGGTCTGCCACCGCTGAAGTTTCCTCGGCGATACGGTCCTCGAACTCGGCGGAGAGCTTCCACCAAGCGAGTCCGTAGCCGATCAATACTCCCGCAGAGAGGACCGCGGTCATAAGACCGAACTGTCCAGCTCCGCTCATCCTAGATCAGGTCCAGGATGATGCCGTCAACATTGAAGTCCATGAGAACGCTCGGCTCATCGTTGTTCACGAAGGCTCGGGCAGCCATGGACTGACCGCTGAAGACGCCGAAGTCGATGAAGTTGGTGGCGTTCTTGTTGTGGTAGTCCCAGATCCAGCCGACGGCCTGACCCTCGGGGGTACGCTCGATACCGAGGGCGTCATAGACCTCGTTCAGGAAGACGTGGCCGCGGACACGGAGGATATCATTGAAGTAGTTCTGCTGTGCAGACAGGAAGGCGCGGTTCTCTCCAGCGTGGGAGGTCCAGTTCGGGCTGCCCTCATCGAAGAAGCGTGCGTAGCGGGACGGAGCGCGGTCGTGCTTGATGTGGGTGACGTTACCCTCTTCATCGAGGATCTCGTGGGTCTTGCCGACCATGGCCTCGTGGTAGAGGTCTGCTTCCTTCTCGACACCGAGCTCCTCGGTGATACGCTCGCGGTAGTGGTCGAATGCGGTGGAGACGACCTGGTAGGCGGCGCTGATGGATGCGATTCGGTTGGAGAAGGCCTTACGACCCGACATGATCAAGGCGATAGACACGGCGCCGACCACAACGGTGGGTGCGTAGAGCTTCAGCATCGCGACAGCAGTACGGGACCAGATGATGACCTGATCCTGCTGGAAGTCCTCGACAGAGTACTTGTCGTTGCCTTCCTCGTCCTTCTGGCCCTTGACATCGTGGTAGAGCTCGGTGGTGGAGCGGACGTTCTCCTTGTGCTCAGCGACAACCTCCTGAGCCTTCAGGGTTGCTCGGCTGGACATGACGACAGTGGCGCCCAGACCGACGACACCTGCGACGATGGCGATAGACGGGGCTTCCTTGGCGAGCTTCAGCTTACTGCGGCCGACAAAGCTCTGGAACTTGGTAATCATTTTTATATTCCTCTCTAGAATATGTGCTTAGGCCAGATGTTCGGGTGCGGGGAGATCGATGACGAAGCCGGAGCCGAAGCCGACTCGACGAGGTGCGGTACCCCGGAGATCGGTCCATCCCCAGTCCACATCGGTGAACTCGGAGTCCACTCCGACGAGGGAGTAGAAATCATCGACGGTTACGGAGCCGTACTGGTGGAGACGATCGTAGAGGCGGTCGATGTATTCGTTCGCCTCCTGACGGGTGGCCACGACGATCTCGGAGAAGTCGTGATTCTCCCTAGCCATCTTGCTGATCCGTCGGGAGCCCGTCGTGGATACCCCTGCGGGCTGGTTGACGGTGATTCCGTTGTAGTTCACGCGGGTGGTCTTCTTCGAGGGTGCCGTGGAGGTTCGGTGGTTTCGACCGCGGGTATGGGTCGAGGGGCGCCCCCCCATGCCGAACTGATCAAAAATATGATCAATCCAGCCGTGGAGGGAATCGCTTACCGCATCGATTGCTCGAGGGATGATGACGTCCTGGATCACATAGGAAGACGCGCTGGCCATGCTGTCGAGCATGATGGTGGACCGGGTCTTCTTACGGATCTTGGCCGTACTGTTTTCGACCGGCTCGATAGGCTCGATCGGGTCTTTCTTGGTATCGTCACTCACTGAAAAATACTCCTGTCAGAGTCTAGTTACCGGGTCTCGCGGGTGCGGGTAGCCTCGAGCTTGGCCAGAAGCTCCTCACGAGTCAGCTGAGAAGCGTCATTGCCGAGCACGCTCTTGTACTCGCGCTGGAGATCGCGGGGGAGCATACCCTGGATGAAGGTGGATGCGAACTCCGGCTTGTCCAGCATTTCGAAGAGCAGCTCGGAGTAGGCGTCGGTGTCGAAGAGAGCCGAACGGGCGTCATCGCTCTTGATGAAGCGCTCGCCATCATCGGACTTGACACCCACGGCAGCACCCAGAATATCCTTGAAGAGCTGGAGAACGTCGTGGATCTTGGTGTCGTCCTTGGTGATCTCCACCAGAACCTCATCGAGCTTGGAGCCGTCTTCACGGAACTGGAGCTCCGCCATCTCGTGCTTGGAGATGTGGAAGTGGAAGTCCTTCTTGACGGTCTCGCCGTTGAAGTTCTCGTAGGTAACGGTCTTGGTGATCATGTGGGGGTGTTCTCCTTAAGAACGGTGTGTGAATATGGATGTGTCGCTAGGCGACGTGAGCCTCGAGGTCTTTCTCGAAGTCCTGCTCGAATGCTCGAGGGGTGTGGAGGGGGGTACGGAACCGGTCAAACCATGCGATCGTATCCGCTAATGGGTACGGCTCGAAAGTCCACGGCCAGGCAGGGACGTCCGTCCGATGACATGGCAGTGGAGAAGGTCACCTCCAGGAGCTCATCGGAATTCCACCCGACACCGTCAGAAATGCCGGTTGGCTCCAAGCCGAGTAGATCGTAGAAGTCCGTCAGAGAAGCGTAGCAGGAGTTGATGACCTGCATGTTGAGGTCGTTCACACACTTGCGGATCTTCTCCATACTGGAGGTGAAGTATCGACCGCTGAACTCGTCGTAGCAGAGGACATCATCGCCGATGATGACGATCTCCGATGAGGGAGGGTTCTTATCGATCCGGTCCTGAGTGACGGAGTCACGGATGGTCTGCTCCGCCTCCTCGCCGATACGCTCCACGGTCTTATCGCGGTACTCGCGGAATGCCCTCTCCGAGACGGTGTAGAGTGCCATGGCGGATGCCGTGCGGTTGACTCCCGTTCGATGGAGGGTGAGAATCGATCCGACGGACACCGCGAGACAGATCGCCGGAGGAATATAGACCTTCCAGACCAGGCGGACCTTATCGACAGTAGTCATCTCCGGATTCTTCGTCTTACGACGGATGTCTGCCTCTCTGGTGAGGAGCTTCTCAGCCTTCATCCCCGAACGGGAGGCCAGAGCGACACCAGCTACGGCCCCGATGACCGCTGTGGTGGTTGCGATGAGAGGAGCTTCGGCGGATACCTTCCTACCGAACCTCGCGAAGGACTGCTTGATGGTGCTCATTACTTCCACCACTTCCGGATCTTGTTCTTGCGGAATTTCTTCACGACTTTCTCTTTCATTTCAGCGGGCTTCCGGACTACCGAGGAGACCTTATCGACCTCTTCGAGTAGTGCGGTAGCAGCGATAGTGACAACCGCCAGAGTGGCTACGGCGCTAGCAGCCGTGATCCAATTGGCGAAGCTGCCGGTTTTGACCACCACAACAGATGGTGCGACATTCTTGTACTTACCCATGGTGACTTCCTTTTCTGTGATACACCAGTGAAAAATATAGCGGAACGTTATATCTCAGGCGGGGAGGAACATGTACCGATCCCCGTGGATATGGCGGCGGTGTCCGT
>LSQX01100477.1_pt1 | contig 13169 bp, 6 predicted proteins | sample 654561 | NCBI WGS metagenome assembly LSQX01 (sample SAMN04489861, study PRJNA283612) | anaerobic digester metagenome | isolation source: 4 biogas reactors fed with cattle manure at either 37C or 55C with and... | place: Denmark: Kongens Lyngby | collected 2014 | reverse complement strand
GGGACATAGTCCCTCTGCTATAACAACTCAGCAATAAGGTGATCTTCGCGCTGGATTCAGGAGGGACACCCACAAAACGAGTGATCTCCGAATCCGCAGGGGATTATACCCGCTTTGAGATAGGGCCGGACTATTCGACCGTATGGTATCTGGCAATCAGACGATAAATGGGCCGAGAAAGATTCCCAGCCCACAATTGCGCATTATACTGTCGATGTCAGATCGTTTCCGTGCCGGGGTCTCCGTGGATCGCCGGAAGCGGATGCGGTCGAACAAGCGCCCCGCCCTGCTCGTAGGAATCGATCGCCGCGAAGATATACTCCATCGTCGCCAGCGCATCTCGACCGGACGCGCGAAGGTGTTCGTAGTGAACCTTGTTGGTCACGTCCTCGATAAACGCATCGATTCTATTCGAGAAGGTGGCATCGAAATTGGTAATGCCGGTGTTGAACGTCTCAGGTTCATCGGGCTTGGCGGCATCCCACATCGTGAGCTTTTCGACACAGTTTTCAATGACAAAAGTGCCCTTGCTGCCCGCAACCTCAACGCTCCACCATCCTCCAAGTCCCCAGGCCGCATCCCCGCGATGGCTCAGCAGGTAGCCCACCGTGTCATCGGCAAAACGGACGTGAATGCTGTTGATGGACAGCAGCAGGTCCCCGGCGTTTTTGCGGTAGCCGGGCTTGCCGACAAATGCCTGGATGTCCTTGATGTCTCCGCAAAAATATCGCATGACGCTGAACGGATGGGTTAGAAACGCCTTCATGTGAGCGTAAGGCTGATTGAAGCGCGGGGAGGGATTGAATCCATAGCCGCCTTCGCCGCCGTTAAAGCCCATCTTAAACAAAAGGTAGATCGTCTCCCCGATCCTGCCATCCTTCAGAGACTGCTTGGCCTTTGAGGCCGGCTCGGTAAAATAGTGATTGAGGTTGCAGCCCAGGTATAGTTTTTTCTCTGCGGCAAAGCGCACCATTTCGCGCGCTTCTATGATATCGTTTGACAGCGGCTTCTCGCACAACACGTGTTTGTTGGCCGCCAGAGCCTCCATCGTAGGCTCGAAGTGCCAGCTTCCGTTTTCATAACCGCCAGTGGTCACATCGACTACGTCGATCTCTTCGTTGGCCAACATGTCTTTGAGTGAATAATAGGCCTTCACGCCATACTTCTCAGCGGCTGCATCGGCCTTTTGCTTGACTATGTCGCATACGGCAACGAGTTCGGACAACGGATTTTTCTTGTGACAATCGGAATGGGTATTGCCAATTCCACCCAGACCGACAACTCCGACTTTCAGAGCCATTACTTTATCCTTTCAAGGCATAAATAAAAAATACAACTAGCGAGCATATAACTTACCTGACTAATGCTCCTCGTTTTCCATGACGCCGACCTGCAGTTGAACGTCTGCGCGCTCCTCAATTCTCTCTACATAACCGTCTCGAATCCACACAATGCGGTCGGAGATGTCGAGCATCTTGAGGTCGTGGGTCGCGGAGATGATAGTTACATTGTTCTCCTTATTGAGCTTCTTGAGCAGGTCGATAATTTCCTTGCCCGTCTTTAGGTCGAGGTTTCCAGTAGGTTCGTCGGCAAGGATAATGCTAGGTGCATTGGCCAACGCCCTTGCGCAGGCCACGCGCTGCTGCTGTCCGCCGGAAAGCTCCGTGGGCTTGTGGTGGTAGCGATCCCCCAGCCCCACCATATTGAGCAGTTCCATTCCGCGCTCATTACATTCATCCTGAGACAGCCCCGCAAATACCATCGGCAGGGTGACGTTTTCCAGGGCAGTCATAACCGGAATGAGGTTAAAGCTCTGAAATATATAGCCGATTGTGCGACATCTAAGGAAAGCGAGTTCCTGAGCATCGAGCTGAGCCATATCCACGTCATTGATAAACACAGTGCCATCTGTCGGCTTATCAAGACCGCCGACCATATTGAAAAGCGTGGACTTGCCGGATCCGGACGGGCCCATAATGGATATGTATTCGCCCTTGTAGATATCGAGCTGGATTCCCTTCAGGGCGCGCAGCGTCTGGCCGCCCATAGTGAACTCTTTTACGAGGTCCTTTGTGCGAACTACATATTCTTTCTTATCAACTGTTGCCATTTATGAATACCTCTTCACAGTGTAAAGCCGATTATATTTCCGAACGCAGCGCCATCGCCGCAGGCATCCTTGCAGCCTGCATAGCCGGCAGTATTGTAGCCACCAAAGTCAGCACCATTCCGGCCACAACACATACGCCCAACGAACCAAGGACCAGCCACGGATTCATAGTGGCCACCACATCCCAGCCCTTGGTAAATCCGGCGAGCAGAACCATAGAAACAAAGCCCAGCAGCCAGCCCAGCCCCGATGCGCATATTCCGAGGAGGCTGGACTCCAGAACAAGCAGCAAAACAACAAAGCTGTCAAGCGCGCCCAGACACTTCATCGTGCCTATTTCCTTGAATCGTTCAGTAACAGCCATCAACATACTATTGGTGATACCCACCATGCACACCAGCAGGGACATGCCAACCAGCCACCACATTCTGTAGAAACTGTTGATATCCGGGATAAACACATAGTCCCCGCTTACCAAAGGAGTAGCCGCAGCCAGCGCAGGCTCCCTGTTCAGGTTCACTTTTACTTTGCGACCGTCAGCGTTGACGATCATCAAATTGCCAAGGTTAGCCGACTTCGCATCAGGGCCTTTGCCCTCGTCGAGCGCCTCTTTGAGACTGATGGAATAGGACTTCGCCAGCTTATCAATGGCAGCCTGCGGAGCCGTATCAAAGATCGCGTTGCGGCTCACTCGCGCCGTCCAAATCTTTATCCAGCGCGGGTGATCTTTGATCAGATCATTAAGGGAACTGCCCTTGAACGCCTTGCCGCTGCCCGCCAGTTTCTTTGCGATGGCGATCGGGATGTCGGCGCGAACAGCATCTTTGATGGTGATATCCTGATCCAGCGCCGTCGCCAGATATATGGGCTTGATGCCATCGGTTTGCTCTCTGAATATATCTATCAGGTCTGCGCCCTTGAACGTAGGGTATTGCGAGGCCATTTTTTCGGCGACTTTTCTGGGCAGTCCCGCTTTAACCGCCTCTTCGACCCGAATATCTTTTTCGGCGGCCATATCCGCATAAACGGGCAGAACCTTTCGCAGGTTGTTTACATATCTGAACTCCGTCCAAAAGTCCGGGTTCTCGTCGAGCACTTTGGCCAGCAACGTCCCTCTGAAAGCGCCCGGTTTAGGGGGTGGCGGGCCGGAGTCTTCTGACTCTTCTTCATCTTCAATTTCGCGCGGCACAGCCATCACCGCATCGACCAGGTCTTTCGGGATACCCGCGCTTATGGCCTGGGCAGGGGTGATGTCCTTGTTCAGAGCCGTGGCAAGGGTGATGCTATCGGGCTTGCCTGTGCGTTGAAGTTCTTTGAATAGCCTGGCCCACTCGATAGTCTCTCCGTGCACCACAGCCTTTGCGACGATTGCCTTCGGGACTCCCGCCTTGACAGCGTCGCCGATCTTAATATCCTTGCCGCCGAGAATATCCACATACAGCGGCAGGTCCTTTTCGTATTTAGAAAGGGATTGCCATTCTTTTTTGACCCTGGCCAGGTTGCGCACCGCCCGTTTTTCCTGAAGCTGGCCCTGGATTATCTCCGTCAGGCTGAAGTTGTTGCCATCCTTGAGCTGGACTCGTTTGATCACTTCTTCGGGAATACCCGCCTGCACGCCCGCTTCGACAGGGACAGGTTTATACACATCATAGTCCCCAGGGCCGTTGATCTGGCCGTCGAGCCGTATGAATCCGGCATCAACTTTTGGAGCGACCGGCCACTGCATAAGCCATTGCGTAAGCACGGTTGCAAGGAATGCAATGCCCAGAAAGATGCCACCGGCTGTTACCATCGACCGCCAGAATCGAATCCGGAGACTATTCATACTAATTTTGAAAGCGCGTCCCAGCGGTAGCTGGGCCTGTCTTCCCACGGTGGTCTTATTTGCGCTTGTTGTTGACACTCTTCTTGCCTCCCGCAGACATCAGGCCGATAAAGTTTTTTTTAGCCAGGGTTTGCAGAAACATAGTCACCGATGCCTCCGCCTCCCTGCGAGTCAATTTATATTCTCCGGTCACAGATTGGACCACGCCGTCGATTGTGCGCTCGCCGTCGCAAAGCTCCCATACGCGCGATCCAACCTCGTCCAGCGCCAGTTGCCTGTATTCCGGCAGTTCCTTGGCCATTCTAGTGGCCTTCATCAAAGATTTGATAAGTCTGGCAAATTTGTCGTCAGGCATCGGAATCGACAACACCACTTCCTCTTCCCTGCGCTCCCATTTTATCAGCGGATGTCGCACGGGAATAATCGCCAGAGCTTCTTGACGTTCAATCTTGGGCTTTCGACCCGCCAAAGGAATATATCTTTTTATCGTATCGCCAAGCTGTCTCATTATTATAAATTACATATATCAGCAACCCGTTGCGTCCAGTTCGCATATCTTGTGCTTCAGGGCGCAATTATCGAATCGCGTATCTTTTCGGCCACATGCGCATTTGCCGAGTGCGTGACTCTCACGCTGAAGAGTCGATTGGCCTCAGGCTGATGCCACACAAATCCGGTCAGCAGACTCGGAAACGGGTTCAGGGTCAATGAATATGCCAATGCTTTGACCGCAGAGACAATTCCCTTGCGCCGCCCGCTAATTCTAAGCCCCTCGCCTCCCGCTATGGTCTCGGCCTCGACGCTGACCGTATAACCCTTTATATCCGGCATTGCATCCTTGCGATACCACGTCGCCATATCGTCTTTGGCGAGCAATGTGCCGGCCAGTCCCCATCGCTCGACCACAATGGTATGCGCCCCTTTTTTATAGTTGAGCGCCAAATATCCCGACATCAAGGTCTGTTTCTGAATGCCGTATCCCGGCGGTATCGCGAATCCGAGTCCGTAAAGGCCCCATTCGACCCACCCGTCATCGCGATGATCCCTAATCGAATCCAGTATTTCAGACGCTGTTTTGGAGACGTTTTCCTGCCGGGTCGATATTACCTGCGCGATCATCATACGCTCGCACTGCGGGCAGTATACCAGTTTGCCCTGTCCCAGTCGATCCGATCTCCAAAGGAACCGCACCGAATATGGGTCTGCTTTATCGACCTTTATATCCTTATCGAATTTGAGCTTTTTCTTGCGAGCGGATTTCTCTATGTTCGCCAAAAACTCTTTGGCCTTCGCCTCCAGATCCGGTCCCTTGCCGGATATTTTTTCCCATTTTACTTCCAGCGCCGATGCGATAGGGCTGTCTACTCTGAAATAGCCTTTTCTCGTATCGCCATTAACTCCGACCAGACTCCAGTCAGTCGGTGCATCGACCACAATTCCTTGCCAGCCCACAGGGGCGGTATTTAACGCCATAATATATAAGTCGCCACCTTATAAGCCGCGACCACCTATTCCATTAGAACGGCAGATAGTTGACGGATTTGGTTATCAAAGCGACCGCAATGCCGGTCATAGCGGTCAAGCCGGTGCCGCATCCGAACCCGGCGGCAAGCACCGGAGCATACTGCCCCCATCGCACATCGCCGAATCTCTTGCGGAAATAGAACCTGCCAAGACAAGCTCCGGTAAACAAAGGAACCGTGTTCATCGGCGCGCCCTGAATGCCGCCCATAAATCCATAGAAGAAGAGTATCGGAACCTTGAACAGGCTAGATATGCCAAACAATACGAGCGTCCCTACCCCGGAGCCAACAATCACGCTTGGTCTCAACGCCCTGAACAACCAGTTATCCGCAAGGCTCTGAGTATTGGCAGTCCACCAGATCGAACCCATAGTAGCGTTGATCGGCCACATTCTCTGAACGAACGGATACTGAGCAGACGGGATCGGGCTTGTCTTCCAGAAGAAGCTCCAGAACATAAAGCTAGCGGGAAGAACGATAATCAGCTTCAGGACCTCGGCTTTGATGATATTGTTGAATTTCACGCCGACAAGCTCCAGTTCACGGAAGAACTGCGCCTGGCCGCCGAGATCGTGCATCGGCATCGGCACGAACCAGATATCCGCGCCCTTGTATCCGCTCTTGATGATCGTCGCTTCCTTAAGATATGGAAAGCCGACTCCCTGACCGGTCAGACCGATCAAACGGCCTGATACATAGGATATTACCGGAGTATAGATGAGTCCGTAGAAGCAGAATATCCACCAAGGGAAGCTGGGAACCAGGAAGTGGGCAACAACAATCTGCGCCAGGGTAGCCGCTCCCCATACAGCCAGAGACCACTTTATAGCCCAATCCCCTCGATTGACAGCTACGGTGCGGTTCATAGTGGGCCTGTTTGATTCCCGTCGAACTTTAAGCAGGCTGAAAATGACGCTTCCAAGACCTATAACACCGATTCCAAGCGCGGTTCCAATACCGACGCTCATCCAGAAGTCGATCGAAGTCGACAACTGTGTCTGCGGATACGGCGTTCCGTAGGTCCAGTCAGGGAACATGCCCAAGTGGTAAAGTATCGGGTTAAGCCCGATCTGACAGGTGATCGAACTGATGAACTGCCCAAGAACGATAGGGAACGGGATGACGAAGCCGATTATAACGGATGTAATATCGCCGGACAGAGCCGACCACGCCGCAGGCAGAAGGCGTTCCGTGTTGGCGGTAAAGTCTATAAATGGAATAGGTATCAGCGTCACAGGTTTGGGGAATATGACGCCCGTTACCACCGGTATGAATAGATATATCATACCAAACAGCAGACCGATCACAGTCCCGGTGGAAAACACCTGCCATCGCCAGGATTCTTCCTTGGTTCCCGCCTCGGCAAGAGCCGTAGCGCCTGCCGCAGCGATGGGAGCCATAGGGAACGGCAGCTTTTCGACGTCGGATGTGATCTTAAAGACGCAGAAACCGCCGCCAATGGAGATCATTCTACTGGTGATTTCATAAAACACCATCAGCAGAATCGGGATGACCCACGCATGTGTCAGGAATGTCCTCTGCGCCAGTGAAGGGTCATTGGCGTGAGGCGCAACCCACGTGGGGATCAGTTTGGCCAGCTCTCCGATCTGCGGACATTGAACCAGATACTGGTTCCAGATCATACCCGCGACGCCGCCTGCTCCACCTACAACGCCGCCGGCGATATAGATGAGCATGTACAGTTCCTGCCGTTTGAGTGGCTGGAAGGAACGCCGAGCAAGCTCGGCAAACAGGACAACCGTAACCCACGACGCTGCAGTCCCCAATCCCTGTCCGGCAACCAATCCCAAATACATGGCTCCCGGCATCATGATCAGGCCGACAAACAACGCGCCGATCACTGTCCGGATCGTAAACCCGTCTTCAAATTCCTGATGCTTTACGTCGTCCCCGGAGACTTCCTCCAGAGCTTCACGCGCTCGTTTGATATCGTTGATTTCAGCCAATGAACTCGCCTCTTAAGAGTTGTCGGTGTTTTTCGCCTACGCCGGCGCGGCTTCGCCACTCGCTGACGGATGAGCCGTATCAGTAGTAGCTGTGAGATATTTTTCTCGCTCGTCGGCGCGCATTGTCCTCCAGATGAGGAACTGTTTGCGCAGCGTATTAAGGAAGCGTCTGTTAACGCGCTTCCAGTTTGATATGTCTCCGCTCTCTCGTGTGATCAGCAGATTGACCTCGAATACGTCCTCCATCGCGGTAGGCTCCGTACTGAGGGTGACCAACTGGCTGACTCCAAGGTCGAACGGGGCAAGCCACGCCTTACACGAAATGGTATGCGCAGTGCCAAATTCATTGCTCGCTTCGCCGGCTTTCACGTCCTGAGTGACAAAGTCTCCTATGGAATACTCCTCATAAGCTCCGAACCACTCCTGCAGGAATCCGTTGACGCCCTTTGCCTGCGCTCCTGTAACCGCAAAGGGCAGCGTGATTCTCCAGTTGTCCCCATCCGGCTCAGGAACCTTCCAGGAGCGATCGATAGCCGGAGTAGCGACCTCGGAGGCCTTTCTTGCAGGATACATCGTGCTGAGCAGAACGACCGCAACAACCACCAAAGTCGAGCTTACCGCCGACATAGAAGAGAAGTTGAGATACAACCCCGGCAGCCAGCCCGTTGCGCTTAGCACCTTGCTGACCGTCTGGCCAATTACATAACCGGCAACTGCGCCGAGGTTCGCATATACCATTGATTCGGCAATGAACAGAATCGCGATATGGTTAGGAGCCAGGCCGATAGCGCTGAAGATGCCGATCTCCCGAACGCGCTCGAATACCGATCCGAGCATGGTGTTGAGAACGATCAACGCCGCGATCAGCACAGGGATAAAGACGTTACTGAATCCCTTTGAGGCACTTGAGCCGATTGAGCTGTAGCGATAGATCGAGCTTCCCACTCCCGCGTAGAGGTTCAATCCCAGCCTGGGCATCAACGAATCGAGTTGATCCTGCACTTCCTCGGCTGTCGCATATTTTATGGCGATAGACTTCAGCTCGCCGCCGATTCCCATCAGCGTTTCGTATGGCACGATGAAGCAGTTGGCTGGCTCGTGGTGCACGTATTCTCTAAACCCTGCCTCGCCTCCGGATTGCTGGCCTCCCTGTTTGCTCATCAAAATGAAGTCAACAGGGGTCGTCGGCTCGTTATCGAGGTCCTTTATCTTTTTGAAGACGTCATTTTTGACGATGGCGATAACGGTATACTGCGCGCCGCCAAACATAACCTTGACCTTGCCGACATCGGAAGCGGTAATCGACAGTTTTTCGGCCATCGTATCCGGTATGATCATACTGAACGGATCGACCGGCCCATCAACTCGCTTGCCGTTTTTGTATCCGAACCAGTCCCCTGCCAGAAACGCTCTCTTATTGGAGGTTTCGAGGTCCATAATCTCGGCCTCGTCCGGTAACATTCCGACCGCAGCGCGAGCATCATAGCTGAACTTACCCTTGCGCACGGTGAGGAACGACTGCTCCCCGAGGGTAGTGCCAAAGAACCAGGCCCTTGGCGCGACGGGATAAACCTTGCCTCGCTTGCCCTCGTTGCCGAACTCATCTTTGAGCAATCTGTAGGCGATCTCCTGCTGAGATTCCCACATCGCTCCTCGGATCATAATGCCGTCGTAGATATGCGTGTCGGCGTCCTTGCGGGCAGGGACCTTGTTGAACCTGAGCGTCGAAACAATCGAAGTAAACGAAAGCACGGTAAACGTGAGCAGCACCAACGTGATGCATGTGAGCACCGTTCTTGCTTTTCGCCGCCTCATGTTCGAGATACCCAGCGAGAATGCAGCAGCGGCCACGCTCATTCGACCAATGTCGGCCTTGTGAACTCCGCTGACAGAGCGATTGAACTGCTTAAGCTGCTCCTCGAATTTGCTGGTTACAATAAATATGACCAGAATGCTGAGAGCAAGCATGATGAATGCGATCAGGATGATAAAGGAGTTGCCAAGCAGCCTGAACGCCGGGTGCACGAGGTAGAACACCAGGAAGATGAACGCAAATATAAGGAAGAACGCAAGAATCTGCTTATACAAATCCGGGAACGCAAAGAACAAGCGCTCGATAAAGAATGCAAACGGCAGAATCAGGAACAGATAGAAGATGACTCCGTTTACAACGTCCTGAGCGGTGCTGAATATCCCCGGATAGGCTCTGGCTTCGTATCCCCATGAAGCGCGGCAGTAGGAGTCAAAGACGCTGTAGTTTAAGCTGCCTTTAGCTGCGTCGGCTCTATTGAGCAGTTTTTTGGCCTGACCGTGGAGTTCGCTAAGTCCCTCATTGATAATGCCCTTATCCTCGAGACCCGACAGTCTATACTCGTCGATATTCCACATGTCATTGGCGACTTTGTATGCTGTTTCATTGAGCGTGCCGCCATCGCTGACGTCATAGCCTATGCCCTCAGGGGCCGGCATCGGCTGCACGAAAAGCTGCTTCGTCCCTTCGGGGAGCGGCTTGGTGAGCTGAATTGCGCCATGCAGCAGCGACGGGTCGTTGTAGGCAAGTTTGAACTGGCAGTAGTTAGCGCCCTGGCACTTCTCGTCCGTAAAGACACCCTGCACGAATACCTGCAGCGGGTCGCTCACAGATACGAAGCGGGCGGCAGTGGCCTCAAACGGATCCATTGCGCCGGTCTTGATCCAGACGGACTCCGACTTAGGCATCTGAGTCAGAATCGGCCCGCCATCCGGCAGCGAATTCTCCTGGCCGGGTTTCATATAGTTGACGCCGGTACATTTCTTGTTGTCGTAGACGCCCTTTACGCGCGACCGCACAGGATTGGCCCCGACGTCGGCTTTATTGGCTACCGTGACGATATTGGCCGGCAGTATCTTGTCATCTGAGGTCTTAACGTAAACCTTTGTTACATCCGGAACCAGCTTGACCGGAAGAGCATCCCCCGGCTTCCAGTCCCTGTGGAGCTTTTTGGTGGTATCTCGCACATATTTGCTGTCAGGGAAGTCCGCCGGCACGCAGATATCAGCGCTGCCCAGGCTCCTTGCCAGATTCTCATTGAGCGAAGTCAGGTAGTAATCCCTGCCCTTGCACTCCTCATCCAGATATAGTCCCTTGGCAGTGACATACCATGGCTTGTCAATTGTCAGTATCTTAAACGGCTTGGCCGGCATTATGAGGAACGGCTCTGCGCCCTCCGTGCCCTGACGGATATTGACAAATACATAATCCAGCGAGACCGGCACGGGGTGTGGGTCTGGAGTGGACCTGGTCGGCTCATATATATTTCGATCAATGCTGACAATGCCAGCCAACTGCAGAGCGGAATCGGCCCCGGTGAGGTCCCTCAAATAGAAGTTCTTCGACCTATCCTCTCCGTAAGCTGTGCCCTTCTTGACCGCCTTATGTATGCCGGATATCTCAAACTGCCAGGCAGGAGTAGTCGGCAAAGCCCTCACATAGGAGTCGGTTATCGTTGTGGGAATAACTTCGTTATCAAGGGTGGAGTTCAGCAGCAAAAGCCTGTTTGCAGCCGGCCCCGCACTCATAATCATCTTGAGTCGAATGCGCTTTGTATCGGTAGACTGCGCGGCTTTTTGTCCGCTTTTGACCGTATCTTCGGTAAAGATAACGGCCATATCCTCAACGTGCGGGTTCTGCGGTTCCGGCACGGCAACTGCGACGCCGAACTGCTTGGGAGCGGCGTTGGTGTCCCCTTCATATATACTCATCCCGCCCAGCGCCCTCAGTGACTGCGGGTCGATGAGGTCATATATCGAAGTCGCCTTGCAGTTGAAGACGATAATGGGCATATCCTTGAAGCCGGTCGTGATGGGGAAGCTGGTGGGATAGAACTCACCGTAAGAACCCTGATCCGGCGCGCAGATAATATCCCCGTTGACCGGGTCGAGCTTATATGCGCCGATGGATGTCGGCTTTTGGAAGCCATACGCCGTCAGAGGAGCAACGCCCGATATTTCGAAGTAGCCCTGATCCCTGGAAGGGTTGCGGGAGTCAAATACCGGCGTAGTCTTGTCGATAATGTTGGCGCGAACTCCCATAAACGATTTATGCGGGCTGCGCACTACCGCCAGGCAGTCCCCTACTCTGAGGTTGGGCACAAAGCTCTTGCGAGGGTCATATTGGACAACGTTGCCGCTGAGCCTCGCAAATCCGCCCTGAAGTCCCATTCTGGTAAACCTCGACGGATCCTGCGAACCGAACTTTGTAATGGGTTTATGCAGAACGTAGACCGTCTTCGTCCCCGTAGGCAAAGACTCGGTCAGCCTGATTGAACCGTCGGCCTTCGCCGCAAGCTGCTTTTCGTCCCTGGGCTTGTAATAAGTTTTACCCTTGGCGTTCTTACTGACAAATACGCCGCGCACATAGCCCAAAGTCAGCGGATCCGATACGCGGATGCTCTTTGAATCTATAACGCTGGCGGTCATAATCTCTTCGTCGAGGGTGAGGTTGGAATCGTGGAACCACTGATCGATGAGACAGCCCAGCAGCGTCACCTGCTTATTGAGGTTTTCGATATTGACCTTGTCGCGCGTATCGAACGGCGTGTCGGTCATCTGGCGACCGTCGTCAATCGATACGAACGAAACGCCCTTGCCACCCGCAAGCGTGACAACCTCGCTGTCGAGTGCAAATTTACCGGGAATAAAGTTACGCCAGTTTTTGCCGGATATGGGGTTGACGCCATCAGCAAATCTTGAGGCTTTGTCGTCGAAAAAGCCCAGAGCAGCGGCTATTCTCTCGGAATTCTCACGGCTGCGTCCCGCAATGTCGGAGAACTTGCCCTGGATATCCTCTCGATAGTCGTAGAAATATCCCTTGTAGAATAACCCAACTCCCTGAGTCTGGCTGCTGAGGTCAAGGCCACTCCACAGATAGTAATCCCTGGGCTGGTTGACCGGGGCATAGCCCTTTGCCAGCCTGGCGTATATCCCGCCAGTGCCGCATAGCGACAGAACCAATAACAGCACGGGCAGACCAACGTTCCACGGCTTTTCCTCGCGCGCCAGTTGCACTCTGCGCCATGTCCTGCCCACGAACCAAAGCAGAATCAGCAGAACCAGAATTGAAACAGCAGGGGCTGTCCAGGTTTTTCCGCTGGCCGGGAATGTTTTTGCAAGCCAGATGCTCAGACCGCTCGGCGCGACATAGGAATCGATATGGCCTTCCATGTACGACCGCATACCTGCCAGTCCCTGATAGTGCCCGCTGGTGGCTATAAACATAACCGATCGCTTCGGCGCAAATCTGGGGTCTTTGTAGAGTCGTGCAAGTTCGAGCAGTCCCGATACTCCGCACGTCGCCTCGGCGCTTGGAGCGAGAGACGGAACCACAGAGGTCCCATCGTATGAAGCATGCAGAACAATCCACTGCTTTTTGAGCTTGGGGTCGGAGCCTTCGATCTCACCTATGATGTTTCTTGCTTCAACTTTTTCCCAAGGCATCTTGCAGAATACCCGCGCTTCAAGCTGCGGTCGCTTGGAGGCATCGATATCCTTATATTTGGCATCAAACTCAGAGAGCATCGCCCTGATCCGGGCTGCGTGATCTTTCGAAATCCAGAACCTCGGCATCGACACCGGTATGGCGCTGAACTTGGCTTCCGCCTCGCCTCGCATGGTGGAATCCGGTTCGACAAACAGCAGCACCTTAGCGCCGAGTCGCGGCGCATTCAGCCACTCTGTGCCGGAATTGAAATCGACCAGTGCTGCGC
>LSQX01384181.1_pt2 | contig 13173 bp, 13 predicted proteins | sample 654561 | NCBI WGS metagenome assembly LSQX01 (sample SAMN04489861, study PRJNA283612) | anaerobic digester metagenome | isolation source: 4 biogas reactors fed with cattle manure at either 37C or 55C with and... | place: Denmark: Kongens Lyngby | collected 2014 | reverse complement strand
GCGATGATGAACATGCCGAACAGGCTGGGGCGGATCACCTCGACAGTGGCGGTCGCGGTGACGTCGTTGCGTTCTTCGCGGGTCATCACGCGACCGAGGCGATGCTGGACTTCGCCGAAGCGGCGCAGGCAGTTCTCGATGATGATCACTGCGCCGTCGACGATGAGGCCGAAATCGATCGCGCCCAGGCTCATCAGGTTTCCGGAGACGCCCCCTCGTACCATCCCCGTAATGGTGAACAGCATGGCCAGTGGGATGACCGCAGCGGTGATGAGCGCAGCGCGGAAGTTTCCAAGCAGCAGGAACAGCACGACGATGACCAGCAAAGCGCCTTCGATGAGGTTCTTCGAAATGGTCTGCATCGTGCGTTCGACCAGTTCGGTGCGGTCGTAGACGGCGGTCGCCGTGACGCCATCGGGGAGGCTTGCGTTGGCATCGCGCAGCTTGGCCGCGGACGCTTGGGCGACAGTGCGGCTGTTGGAGCCCACCAGCATCGAGACCGTGCCAAGGACCACCTCTTCGCCGTTCTGGGTCGCTGCGCCCGTGCGTAGTTCCGGGCCCTCCCCCACCTCGGCAACGTCCCGCACCCGGATCGGGAGACCATCGCGACGGTCGAGCACGATGTCGCGTATCTCATCGACCGCGCCGACCTGCCCTGGGACCCGGACCAGGTACTGTTGGCCGTTCCGCTCGATGTAACCGGCGCCAACGTTTTGGTTGTTGGCGGCGACCGCCTCGACGATGTCGTGCAGGGTGAACCCAAGGGCAACCAGCCTGGACGGGTCCGGCGTGATGTGGATCTGGCGCTCGAACCCGCCCATCGTGTTGACCTCGGTCACCCCCGGCGTGTTTCGCATTTGCGGGCGGACGACCCAGTCCTGGAGCGTCCTCAGATCGGTCGCGGTCCATGGTTTGCCGTCGGGTTTGCGGGCTTCAGGGGCCGCGTCGACCGTGTACATGAAGATCTCGCCCAGACCGGTGGAGATCGGCCCCATCTGTGGCTCGAGTCCGTCCGGGATCTGCGATCTGATCTGGAGGAGCCGTTCGGCGACCTGCTGGCGGGCGAAGTAAACGTCCGTCCCATCTTCGAAGACGACCGTGACCTGCGACAGGCCGTAGCGTGACAGGGACCGCGTGTAATCAAGCCTTGGCAGGCCAGCCAATGCCGTCTCGATCGGGTAGCCGACCCGCTGTTCGGACTCCAGGGGCGAGTAGCCAGGCGCCTCGGTGTTGATCTGCACCTGGACATTGGTGATGTCGGGCGTGGCGTCGATGGGCAGCCGGGTGAAGCTCCAGATGCCGAGGCCGATCAAGCCCAAGCTCAGCACCAGCATCAGCCAGCGATGCCGGATCGAGAAGCGGACCATGCTTTCCAGCATGCCGGCCTCGTGGACGACGGCGTCAGTGCTCATGCGACGCGCCCTCCTTGCCGATGTCCGCCTTGATCAGGTAACTCTGCTCGACTACGACCTCGTCGCCCTGGTTGATGCCCTCACGCACTTCCACCTGTCGGGCATCGCGTACGCCGAGCTGCACCGGCTGCGCCCGATAGCGCTCGCCCTCGCGCACGAAGACCACTTCGGCGCCGTCCATGGTCTGCAGGGCCACCAATGGCACCAGCAGCGCGACAGGTTGCTGCGCGACCGTGATTCTCGCCTTGACCGCCGAACCCGGCCGCCAGAGGCCGTCGGAGTTTTCGATGGTCGCCCTGGCCACAGTGCTCTGGCTGGACGTCGACATCCCGGGGAGCACGCGTTCAAGCGTGGTCTGCGCTGTTTCGCCATCGCTCATGCGCGTCACCATCACCGGCACGCCTGGCTGGATGTGCTGTGCATCGGCGCCGAAAATGTGAAGGTCCACCCAGAGTTGGGAGAGGTCGGCGACTTCGAACAGGGGCGCGCCGTCTCCTGCCAACGCACCCACTGAGGCAGACCGCGAGGTGACGACGCCGGCAATGGGAGCGGTCAGGTTGTAGCTGCTCAAGCTCAGGTTGCTTTCGATGGTTGCCAGAACCTGCCCAGCGCGGACACGGTCACCGACATTGGCCCGGGCCGAGCGGATGGGGCCGGGGAAGCGTGCCGTGACTTGGGCAACGCGCCCCTCCACCGGCGTCAGCAGGCCCTGAACTTCGTGCTCGTCAGCGATGACGCCCGGCCCGGCGGGTTGCGTCTTGATTCCAGTCTTCTCGGCAACCGCAGCCGGAATGACGGTGCTGTGAGATTCCTCGCCCTCGTCGTGGCCATGTCCGCCCTCGCCTTCATCGTGGCCGGCGCCTTCGTCCACATGTGAGGCAGCGCCTGAAGCTGGCGCCTCGCCTTGGCAAGCCGCAAGCACGAAAGCAAGGGCGAGAATTGCGATCAATTGGGGGAACTTCATGGTGTTACTCCTGCTTTGCCTTCAGCGGCTGTGTCGGCGACGAAGGCCTGGCCGGTCAGTCGTTGGATTTCGATCAAGGCACGCTGGGCCTCGAGCGCGGCCCTCAGCTGTTGGATGCGAGCCGCCGTGTGTTCGGCCTGCAAGCTCGCCCATTCCAGATGGCTGGCGGCTCCGGCTCGATATGCCGTCGCGGCTGCCGCTTCCGCCCGGGCAAGACGTGGAAGGACGTCCTCTTCCAGCCGTTGTGTTTCCAGGCGCGCCACCTCGAAGCGCCCGTGTGCCTCGGCCAAGGTCGAATAGAGGGACAACCCTGCTGCCTCGCGCTCGATCTCCAGTCCAGCGAGCTCAGCCTGTGCAGCACGAATCCCGGGCTGGGCGCGGCCCCGTGTGCCGAACGGGATGGAAACGCTCCCGATCAGACCGAAATCGTTGTCGTCGGACATGCGACGCACACCGACCTGCCAATTCAGATCTGGGGTCGCCTCGCTGCGAGCAAGCTGGAGCCGGGCCTCGCGCACACGCCGCTCGTCGACGAACTGGGCGAGTTCTGGTGTGCGCTGCAGCCAGGCAGCGAGCTCTGCAAAGTCCGCAATTTCGGGCAGCGCCAGGGGGTCTCCTCCTGCGACCTGGAACGTCGGGCTGCGTTCACCCCACAATGCGGCCAGATGCTGGCGCGCGGCCATTTCGGCTTGCGCCGCCCGAGCCAGTTCTAGCCGCGCACGTGCCGCGGCCGCTTCGGCGGTCAGCACGACGGCCTCCGGCGAGGCTCCGGCCTCGTGACGACGTCGGGCCGCAGTGACGGTGCGGTCCCGCTGTTCAATGTCCATGCGGGCGATGGCGCCTTGGTGCTGCGCCGCCACGACCGCCAGATAGCGTCGGGCGACTTCCGCCAGGAGGTCCAGGCGCCGACCCTCGCGCTCCACCGCCAGGGTGTCGATCCGGCTCTGGGCAAGTACGCGGCGGGCGTCCAGCTTGCCCCCACGCTCCAGCACGGAAGCCAATGTCAGGGTGACCTCTGCGCCTGACACGCCGCTTGCGGCGCCGCTTCCAAGCACGTTCTCGACTTCGACGCCGCCGAACAGCGCTGGACGCAGGGACGCACGTTCCAGCTCCGCTTCCAGCGCGTCGCGGCGGGGACTGAACAGCCGAAGATCGGGATGGGTATCAGCTACGCGCTGGAAAGCGTCGCGCAGGGTCAGGGTGTCGCTCGCGTGCGTGGGAAAGGCCACGGCACAGACGACGACGAACGCGGCCTTGGCCGCGAATCGAAAATTCATGGATTGCTCCGAGCTAGGGGGACGACAACGGTCGGCGACTCGCCGACAGAGGGGTCACGCGTAGATCGGAGGCTTGAACGGGCTCGACAGGTGCGCCGACGGCAAAAGGACGGGCTTCGTGGTCATCAACTGACCCGCGGGGGATAGCGGCGGCAGTTGCGCTACCCCGGGCAGCAACGCTGCAGTGAAGCCGCAGCAATGCGCGAAGTGGACGAACATGTGCAGCGTTTCGGACTCCCCTTGACCCTGCTCGCCAGGCACGGCTTGCTCCCCATCGGAGATGCCGGTGCGCAGTTCATGCTGATGGGTCCCGGATGGGTCATGCGCAAGGGCGTGGATCTCGCCCACAGCTGCGATCACGGGCTGCAACAGGAGGCCAAACACTAGCAGCCCCAGGAGCACAGCCTGCGCGGCGATAGACGGCAAACGGAAGCGAAACCGGGACATTGCGCGGAAGGTACCCGAACGACCGCTTGTTACACAATCGCCCAACGCGTTCCGAGGCTTCCCTGAGATAAGCCGACGGGCATGCACGCCAAGCGCGCGCTTTTCGACGTTGGTGACCCCTTCCGATGCCTTGATGACTGCCTCTTCTGCGGTTCGAAAACGGCGACAGCGACCACTATCTGCACGCGCGTGGGAGTGATAGGGCGGACACCCGAACACCGACCCCGATGCGTTGTCGCTGTATTCATCCGGCGTTTACTTCGGGACGTATACTCAAGCGCATGCCTTTCCGCGCGCTCATGATGCGGTTGTTCCTGATCGTTGCCTTGCTGGCGAACGGTCCGGGCATCGCTGGCGCGTCCATGCACATGGAGCACGTGCGCGACTCCCTGGGCGACGCGACCTACGCGACCACGGCGTCGACAGCAGCCGAGGCCATGGCTGCCTGCCACGGGGCCTCAGCGGCTGCTCCGGGGGCCGATGATCACCATTACCCCAAGGCCGCTGACCATGCCGGTGCAGCATCGCCGTTGGACGACTGCTGTCAGTCAGGCGATTGCGATGCGTGCATGCACCATTGCTCCGCGGCACTTGCCGGGTCGGCACTCGCCGATTTCACCATCCGGTACCGGCACACCGACGAACCGTTCCTGTCGGTGCACGCGTCCGCGGCCCTGACCAATCTCTTCCGACCTCCGATCGGCTAAGTGTCCCTGCGCGCCTTCCGAGGCGCTGATGGATCCTGTCCGCTGCTCCGCACTGACAGGGTAACGCTCGTCCCGCGAGCCTTCGACCTTTCCCGGAGTTCCCATGTCATCCGATTCTTTCGGCCGTGCCGAGGGGCTGTCTGCCCCGTCGCGCCGCCGCTTCGTCCAGGGCCTTGCTGTTGGCGGGGCCGTCGCAACCTTGGGCCTGTGGCCCCGTTCCAGCTGGGCCGTCAAGGCCGAGGGCCTGCCCAACGTGCTCTCGGGCACCGAATTCGACCTGACCATCGGCGAGACGCCGATGAACTTCACCGGCGCCACGCGCCCCGCGATCACAGTCAACGGATCGATTCCCGCACCCTTGCTGCGCTGGCGGGAAGGCACCACCGTCAACCTGCGGGTCCGCAATGCCCTGCCCCGCGGCTCGATCCATGGCGAGCAGGCGTCGATCCACTGGCACGGCATCCTGCTGCCGGCCGACATGGACGGCGTGCCCGGGCTGAGCTTCAACGGCATCAACCGTGGCGAGACCTACCAGTACCGCTTCAACGTCGTGCAGGGCGGCACCTACTGGTACCACAGCCATTCCGGCTTCCAGGAGCAGGCCGGTCTCTACGGGCCACTGGTGATCGAGCCGCTGGAACCCGAGCCCTTCGCCTATGACCGCGATTATGTGGTCATGCTCAGCGACTGGACCGACCTCGATCCGAAGCGCCTGTTCGCCAGGCTCAAGAAGCGGTCTGACTTCGACAACTTCTCCAAGCAGACGGTCGGCGACTTCTTCGACGACGTGAAGCAGCACGGCCTGGCCGCTACGGTCGAGGACCGCAAGATGTGGGGCCAGATGCGGATGACGCCGACCGACCTGTCGGACGTCAACGGCAACACCTATACCTTCCTCATGAACGGCACGACCTCGCTCGGCAACTGGACCGGGCTGTTCCGGTCGGGCGAGAAGGTCCGCCTCCGTTTCATCAACGGGTCGGCAATGACGTACTTCGATGTGCGCATCCCGGGCCTGAAGATGACGGTGGTCGCGGCCGATGGACAGTACGTCCGCCCGGTCACGGTCGATGAGTTCCGCATCGCCACCGCTGAAACGTTCGACGTCATTGTCGAGCCGACCGGGCAGGATGCGTTCACTATTTTTGCCCAGGACAGCGGCCGCACGGGATACATCAGCGGAACACTCGCCGTCAGGGAAGGCTTGCGGGCGCCGGTGCCGGACGTCGACCCCAAGCCACTCCTCACCATGGACGACATGGGCCACGGCGGGATGGGTGGCGGCGGTCACGACATGTCTTCGATGTCGCACGGTGCGATGGCCGGCGGTGCCATGGCCGGAATGGACCACAGCGGTCACGACATGTCGTCGATGGCAGCAGGCACGGCCGCCGGAGGGAGCATGGCCGGGATGGACCACGGTGCCGGCGGGATGCAGGAGCATCCAGCCACCGAAACCGGCAACCCGCTGGTCGACATGCAGACGATGGCCCCTGTGCCGAGACTCGATGATCCGGGCATTGGCTTACGCGACAACGGCCGACGCGTACTGACCTACGGCGATCTGCGCAGCACGTTCCCCGACCCCGACGGGCGCGCGCCCGGCCGCACGGTCGAGCTGCACCTGACCGGTCACATGGAGCGCTTCGCATGGTCGTTCGATGGAGTGAAGTTCGCTGACGCCGAACCCCTGCGTCTGAAGTACGGCGAGCGCATGCGAGTCGTCTTGGTCAACGACACGATGATGTCGCACCCGATCCATCTGCACGGCATGTGGAGCGACCTAGAGGACGCGTCCGGCAACTTCATGGTGCGCAAGCACACCATCGACATGCCGCCTGGTACGAAGCGGGCCTTTCGCGTGCGCGCCGACGCGCTGGGTCGCTGGGCGTTCCATTGCCACCTGCTTTACCACATGGAAGCCGGCATGTTCCGCGAAGTGCGGGTGGAGGAATGAACGCCATGAGCCGTTCCAATCGTCACTCCCTAGCCATCGGCCTGACGTCCGTACTCGTTCTTGCAACTGGTTGCGCCCCGGCGTGGGCGCAGGAGACGGACCACGCCGCACACCATCCGGCAGCCAAGCCGGCTGCGTCACCATCGTCGCCAAGGCCCGCGGATCCGCACGCCGGCCATCTACCGACTTCACCGGACAAGAGTTCCGACGATCACGGGACGATGAACCACGGGAACATGCGGCACGGAGCTGCGAATCCTGCCGACAGCGAACACACCGGGATGGACCACTCCACGATGGACCACTCCACGATGGATCACTCCGGGATGGATCACTCCGGGATGGATCACTCCGGCATGGATCACTCGGGCATGGATCACGCTTCCATGGGCCATCAACCTGGTGTCAGCGAGGACCTGCCGCCGACGGCCGAGCCGCGCGAGCCAATCCCGGTTGTCACGCCGACAGATCGGGCTGCGGCGTTCCCGGACCTCGACGAGCACCTGATGCATGGTGAATCGATCAATTCCTACTGGGCGCTTGACCGGCTAGAGGCGTGGGACGCGGACGAGGGCGGCACCGGCATGGCCTGGGAAGCACAAGGCTGGGTGGGTTCCGACTTGAACCGGCTCTGGCTGCGCAGCGAGGGCGAGCGTGCAGGTGGATCCACCGAGTCGGCGGATGTGGAAATGCTGTACGGCCGAGCGATCGCCCGATGGTGGGACGCAGTCGCCGGTGTCCGCCATGACTTCGCCTTCGGCGGCGGGCCGTCGCGCACCTATGCCGCGCTCGGTGTGATCGGTCTTGCGCCGTACAAATTCGAAGTCTCCGCGACGGCCTACCTAGGCGAGTCCGGTCAGCTCGGGGTAGGTGCGGAAGCCGAGTACGAAATGCTGTTCACCAACCGGCTGATCGGCCAGTGGCTGGTCGAAGGCGAGGCCTGGAGCAAGGACGATCCGGCGGTAGGAATCGGCAGTGGGCTGAGCAAGGTCGAAGCCGGTTTCCGGCTGCGCTACGAGTTCCATCGACAGTTCGCGCCGTATGTCGGCGTGGTCTGGGAGCGTGCCTACGGCGGAACCGCAGACTTCCGTCGCGCGGAGTCCGGTGATGTCGACGACACCCGTATCGTGGCGGGCGTGAGGATCTGGTTCTGATCGGAGTACTCGTATGCAACCGAAGACTCGCAAGCGTGTTTGGCTGATCGGAGTTCCCCTGGTTGCCGCAGTGGGCGCGGCGGGCTTTATCTGGGGCGGCGTATACAACGTCGCCGCGGATGACATGCACACCAGGCCCGTGCACTTTGTGCTCGAGACCGCACGCGAGCGCTCCATCCTGGCGCGTGCGGGAAGGTTGGACGTCCCGCCGGGCCTGGACGATCCAGCGAGAATCGTGCAGGGCGCGGGCAACTACGCAGCGATGTGCGCCGGGTGCCACCTGGCTCCATCGATGGCCGAAACAGAGATGAGCCAAGGCCTGTATCCAGCCCCGCCCAACCTCAGCCAGTACGGGGTCGATGCGCCAAAAGCGTTCTGGGTGATCAAGCACGGGATCAAAGCAAGCGGCATGCCCGCCTGGGGCAAGAACATGGAGGACGAGTACATATGGAACATGGCCGCGTTCCTGCAGGTGCTGCCCACGCTCGACGCGGCTGCATACAGGGAACTGGTCGACAGCAGCGAAGGCCACGCGCATGGCGGCGGCGAGACACACGACGACGACCATGACGAGGCGGCGACGGAGGATCACCCTGCCCAGCCCACAGCTGGGAGCGACGCGATGCCGCACGCGCAGTCGCCGGGTATGGACGATGACCACGGAACGCGTGTCACCGACACAGAAGTCCGCGCGGTAGAGCATCGCCATGCCGACGGCAAAGTGCAGTCTCCACCTTCACCCCGTATGACCGAGGCCGAAGACGGCCCTGCGCACACTCACTGAAAACCTGGAGTTAGACAATGAATGCAACAGCAATTTCGTCTGGCCTCGCGCTGATGCTCGCAATGGTGTCGCCCGCAATGGCGCAGACGGCACAGTCGCATACACATCACCCCGCCGCTGCGGCAGCGGCGGACGTAGACGTGCCGGCCGCCGCGGAGGCCGCCGTCGACGTGGCGGAGCGGTTCAACACCGCCCTGTCCAACGGCGACCTGGCCACGGTCGGATCCCTGCTCGCTGCCGACGTCCTCATCCTCGAGTCCGGGGGGGCCGAGCGCAGCCGCGAGGAATATCTGGGCCATCACGCCGTCAGCGATGCGGCGTTCCTCAAGGGCGCCCATCGCCAGTTGCTCCGTCAACGCGCACGGGTCGCAGGCGAGTTCGCGTGGGTCGGCACCGAAAGCGAGCTGCACGCCCAGAAGGACGGCAAGCCGCTGACCGTCCAGAGCACCGAGACGATGGTGCTGAAGCAGACCGCCGATGGCTGGCGGATCGTCCACATCCACTGGTCCTCGCGGACCAAGCGCTGAGCGGAGAACCAGAAATGAAAACCTGCAGATTGAACCGACTGGCGTGGGCGGCTTTTGCGGTCGCCGGCCTGGGTGCCTGCACCCAGGCGGCTACACCCGCGCAATCCACCATCGCGCCCACAGCGCAGGTCGCCCCGAAAACGGCCGACGCGACTCCCGCTACCCTGCCACGCATGACGGTCCACAAGACCCCGACCTGCGGGTGCTGCGGTAGCTGGATCGACCACGTGAAAAAGGCGGGCTTCGCCGTGGATGTGCATGACATGGATGACCTGGGGCCGGTCAAGGAGCGCCTGGGTGTCCCCTATGCAAAGGGCTCCTGCCACACGGCCGAGGTCGGCGGATACGTCATCGAAGGCCATGTCCCGGCCGAGGACATCAAGCGCCTCCTCGAAGAAAAGCCGGACGCACGCGGCCTGGTCCTGCCCGGAATGCCGCTCGGTTCGCCGGGCATGGAGGTCCCGGAAGGACGCCAGCAGCCGTATACGGTCGAGCTGGTCCATCACGACGGAACCACCGAACCCTTCGCACAGCATTGATCCGCAAGAGCAACAGGGGGCGGTGTTGCGGGCGCGCCGATTCTCGTCCGCGATGAAGCAGGAGATCCACATGACTCACCATTCCGAAGACCACCGGTCTCAGGCCATGAACGAGTGCATCGACAACTGCACGCAATGCCACGCGATCTGCCTGGAGACCATCAACTATTGCCTGGGCAAAGGCGGTGCCCACGCAGCACCGGAGCACATCGCCCTGCTGGCGACGTGTGCCGATATCTGCGCCACCAGCGCCGACGCGATGCTGCGTGGCGCCAGCGTTCACTCCGTCGTTTGCGGTGCCTGCGCGGAGATCTGCCGCCAGTGTGCCGATGCATGCGATGCCATGAACGACCCCGAGATGACGCGCTGCGCCGATGCCTGTCGCCGCTGCGCGGAAAGCTGTAGTGCCATGGCAGCCTGATGCGTCGGGGATCCCGCCGTAACCAGCGGGATCCTCACTTCGCGAAACCACAAGCATCAAGAGTCGACGAACCGTTGTTTCACTGACAAGCAGGCAGCCAACGCTGTCGGGTCCACCACTGCACGGCCCCAGGAACGGGACCTTGCATCACACTCGCAAAGAGGACAATCCATGAAGTCGTCAAACATTTTCCGCTCCTTCGCGCTCGTCCTGGCGATCGCTGCAGGGCAGTTCTCGCTGCAGATCGCGCATGCCCACGCTGCGCTGCAGCAGTCCACACCGGCGGCAGATGCGGTGGTGGCCTCTCCAGGCCAGATCGATCTCGTGTTCAACGAAACACTGATTCCGCGGGCGTCGCGTCTCAAGTTGCTCATGAAGCACGGCAGCTCCGCCATGCCGATCGAGAACTTCACCACCGAGATCGTCAACAACGGAAAGACCCTGCGCGCCAGGTTGACTGGTCCGCTTGCTCCGGGCGTCTACACCGTGGAGTACCGCGCGGTCGGTGGTGACAACCACCCCATGCCGGGCAGCTTCAGCTTCACGGTGCGCTGAGGAGTCGCGAATGTTCGACCTGTCGGCTTATGCACTGAGATTCCTCGAATATCTGGTTCTCATGGTTCTTTTCGGGGTTCCACTGTTCGGTTGGTACGGTTCGCGTCGACCGGCACTCGCCGACGCCCTGGCCGGGTGGCCATTCATGGGCGTTCTGTTGGTGAGTGCCGCCGTCGGGCTCGTGCTCACCGGGGCCGATGTCGTCTTCAAGACCGCCGGCATCATGGGAATGCCGGTCGCCGACGTTGATCGCGAATCGCTTGGCTGGTATCTGTTTGAGACGTCCGCAGGCCGCGCAGCCATGGCGAGAGGCGCGCTGCTGATCGCCATGGTGTGTGTGCTCGGATGGCATCGCCGCCGCGGAAAGGTGGAGTCCGCCTTCCCGCTGGCGGCGACGCTGGCGGGCGGCGCACTCGCTTCGCTGGCATGGAACGGTCACGCCGCCGCGGGCGAAGGCGTCGCAGGCGCGGTCCGGCTTGCTGCGGGCTTCATCCATCTTCTCGCGGCAGGTGGCTGGATCGCAGCGGTCCTGATGTTTCTGGGGATGCTCCTGCGCGACAAGGAGCCCTCGGACATCGGGCGTCTGCGATCGACGCATGACTTCCTGCATGGATTTTCGACGCTGGGAACGATTTTCGTTGCTGCGCTCGTCTTGTCCGGAATCGCGCACTATGGAGATCTCACCGCATGGTCATTGTCGGCGCTGCTGCAGAGCACCTACGGAAACTTGCTGCTGTTCAAGCTTTCCCTGTTTGGTGGAATGCTCGTCCTGGGAGCGTTGCACCGATGGACGCTGGTGCCGCGTCTGGGACGGGCGCTGAGCAGCGGTGACCCTGCGCGACAGGTGCGGGTCTTGCGGCAGAGTGTGACGGCCGAGGCCGCGCTGGCCATCTTGATCCTGATTGTCGTTTCAGTGCTCGGGACGCTCAGCCCCGTTTGACTATTCCTTTCCATGGCACATGCTGGCAGGTCATGCGTGCCCGATGCATCCGAAGCAACATGGTCCCGACCGCACACGTTTCCCTAACTTTGGCAGTGCAAGGCTTCTGAGGATGCTGGGCATCGGGGTGGGATATCAAGTCGGAAACACCAGGAGAATCGACATGGCACACGTTGATCACGGCACAGGTCACAAGAACTCCGAGGGCGGCGGTCGTCCCTATCCGTTGTTCTGGGTCAACATGGTGTTCGGTCTTGCGGTCATGTACATCGTCATGTTCTCGATGATCGACGGTGTCCACGACTTCCGGAACAACCTGAACATGTTCTACATGGCACTGACCATGTGGGCTCCCATGGGGATATTTATGCTCGCCACCATGCCTGGCATGTTCCCCAAGAAGCGCCTGAACCTTGCGCTCCATGCGATCTTCGCCGTAGTGACGATCGGCTCATTCGCCGCAACCCGGGCGCAGGCGCTCGTGGATGACCGACAGTTCATCGATTCGATGATCCCCCATCACTCGGGTGCGATCCTCATGTGCCGGGAAGCCGGCTTGCATGACGCCGAGCTGCTGGCACTGTGTGACGACATCACCAAGGCGCAGCGCTCCGAAATCGACCAGATGGAGAGCATCAGATCCCGTCTCGACTAGGCTTCTTAACCATCTCCATCTGCTGCCCGTCTTCGGAGGGGGATTCCGCCCGGCCTGGCTCCAGCATCAGGCAGACTTCACGGATGCAGTGCAACTGGAACCTTGGCAGTCCATTCCAATTCGAAGATCATCTGGCATGAACCCACCGTCTTCCCACCACCATTCCCACCCTGATGACGCGACCACCACTGCTGGAACCGCGAATGGTCGGGTGACCGACCCGGTCTGCGGCATGCAGGTGGATCCCGCCACCACGCCGCATCATGCGGACCACGCCGGCGTCCCCTTTCACTTCTGTTCGGAGCGCTGCCGCGCGAAGTTCGTCGAGGATCCCGAGCGCTACCTGTCGCCACGGGAGCCCGAGGTGGCACAGCCCGGCGCCATCTATACCTGCCCGATGCATCCGGAAGTCCGGCAACCCGGTCCCGGCACCTGTCCCTTCTGCGGCATGGCGCTGGAGCCGGAAATGCCCAGCCTGGAGGACGATGACAATCCGGAACTTCGCGACTTCTCGCGCCGGTTCTGGTGGACGCTTCCGCTGACGGTGGTGACGTTGGTGCTGGCCATGTTCGGCCGGCATCTCCCAAGCCTCGAACTGGGCGGCGTGCAGCTCCTGCCGCTGTCGATCGACGTGCAGACCTGGGTCGAGCTGGTGCTGACCACCCCGGTCGTGCTGTGGGCCGGCTGGCCGTTCTTCGAACGCTGCGTGCAGTCGATCCGCAACCTCCACCCGAACATGTTCACGCTCATCGGGATCGGCGTCGCGGCGGCCTTTGGCTACAGCCTGGTCGCCACCTTTGCACCCGGGCTGTTCCCGGCCTCGTTCAACGAGCA
>LSQX01210543.1_pt1 | contig 13173 bp, 12 predicted proteins | sample 654561 | NCBI WGS metagenome assembly LSQX01 (sample SAMN04489861, study PRJNA283612) | anaerobic digester metagenome | isolation source: 4 biogas reactors fed with cattle manure at either 37C or 55C with and... | place: Denmark: Kongens Lyngby | collected 2014 | reverse complement strand
AGCCGGGCGGTTTTCCCGCTTCCTTTGCTGCCAACAATTACTTTGATCATAGGCGCACACTCCCTTGCGTGTTTGGTCGCCGCTCCGGGAAAGGCCGGACGGCTTAACCCTATTGTAACGTAAGAATATGTCTAAAAGAAGTCAGCCCGGCCTGTTTTCAGACGCTGGCCGCCTAATTTTCCGGCTGCCTTTTGTGGAAACAGACGAACGTGCCCCAAACGGCTTGTTTTTCCATCTCGTATCCTTGCATCGGCAACCGGCCCATGCTATAATACCGAAGGAATGGCAGCAACGCGCAAGCAAAGAGTGGGGTACACCCACTCTTTGTTGCTTCATGCCTGTCATCGCTGACCACTGACAGAGAGGAGCACCGCGCATGGCCGCCAAAACGCCCGTCAGGGAAATCGTCGCCCGCCTGGCCGAGGAGCCGGTTGCTTCACTGGGCCTTGAACTGGTCGATGTCGAACTGGTTCGCGAAGGCAAAGCCAGGATTTTGCGCCTGATCGTCGACAAACCGGGCGGCGTCAGCCTGGACGATTGCACAGCGGTCAGCCGTCTGGTTGACCCCCTGATCGACAGCCATGCGGAAGCATCGGGTCACGACTATTTCGAAGTATCGTCGCCCGGCCTGGAACGCCCCTTGAAAACCGACCGTGACCTGGCTCGCCATCTGGGGGAAGAGGTGGAAATGAAACTCTACCAGGCGATGGACGGTAAAAAGACCTGGAAAGGGCGGCTGGCCCCCTGCAGCGAGGCAGAAATCCGGCTCGATCTGGATGACGGAACACAGCTGGCCGTTCCCCGGCAGGCTGTTGCCAAAATAAAGCGAATAGTTCGTTTTTGAACCTACGGAAGGAGAACACGTGGAATGAACGCGGAGTTGATAGAAGCCCTGCGATTGCTGGAAAAAGAGCGCGGTATCGAGGCGGAGGTCCTGTTTGAGGCCATCGAGGAAGCCTTGGTGTCGGCGTATAAGCGTGAGTTCGAGGCCAAGACAACCGATAACATCCGGGCGGAAATCGACCGTCAGACCGGTGAGATGAGGGTCTTTTTGACCAAGACGGTTGTTGAGACGGTGACCGATCCCAATACGGAGATCGCGCTGGCGGAAGCCAAGGCCCTGGCCGACGATTTTGAGATCGGCGACATGATGGAGTACGAGCTTCGTCCGCAGGATTTCGGCCGGCTGGCTGCCCAGACCGCCAAGAACGTCATCAACCAGAAGCTGTGCAGCGCCGAGCGCGAGCGCATTCACAACGAGTTCAGCAGCCGCGTCGGCGAGGTTGCGGCCGGCGTGGTGCAGCGCAAAGACCGCCGCGAGGTGATCGTCGATATCGGCCGCGCCGAAGCCGTGCTGCCTTACAACGAGCAAGTCCGGCTTGACAGCTACAACTTCAACCAGCGGCTGCGTTTTTTGATCCTCAAGGTGGACGAGAAGAAGGGCCGGCCGATCATTTACGTCTCCAGGAGCCACCCCAACCTGGTGCGCAAGCTGTTCGAGCAGGAAGTCCCCGAGATTGCCTCCGGGATCGTTGAAATTGTCTCGATCGCCCGCGAAGCCGGTTCGCGCACCAAGATGGCTGTCGCGTCCCGCGACCCGAATGTCGATGCCGTCGGATCGTGCGTCGGCCAGCGCGGCCTCAGGGTTCAAGCCGTCATGGACGAACTCGTCGGCGAGAAGATCGACATCGTCGAATGGGATCCGGATGAAACCGTTTTTATCAGCAACAGCTTGAATCCGGCCAAGGTCGTAAGGGTCGACATTCACGAAGAGGAGAGGATTGCCCGGGTAATCGTGCCGGACCACCAGCTTTCGCTGGCGATCGGCCGCGAGGGACAGAACGCCCGCCTTGCCGCCCGTCTGACCGGATGGAAGATCGATATCAAGAGCGAATCCCAGTTCCGCGCCGCCGTAGAATCCGAGCTGATGGCCCGTTTTACCGAAGCGGCGGAAGCGACGGCTGAAGAATTCGCCGATAACGAGCCGGAGCGCTGACACCATGCCTCGCAAGGTGCCGCAGCGGATGTGTGTCGCCTGCCGGACCATGAAGGCGAAGCGGGAGCTGATCCGGGTCGTGCTCGGCCAGGACGGCACCGTCACAATGGATGCAACAGGCAAAAAACCAGGCCGCGGCGCCTATGTCTGCCGCAGCCGCACCTGTATCGCGCAAGCTGTCCGGGCCCATCGCCTGGACAAGGGATTGAAAACAGCCGTGGGAGCGGATGTGATCGATCAGCTGATCGAAGAAATGGAGGCTCTGCCGGAACATGAACCGACAGACACGGACCATAAGTAAAACGCCGATGCCTGGCGCCGACCCGCTGGCGGTTTACCGCCTGCTAGGCCTTGCCCGGCGCGCCGGCCGTGTCATTTCCGGCACGGAGGCGGTCCATAAAGCGATTCGCCAGCACCAGGCACGCCTCGTCATTCTGGCCGAGGATGCGGCAGAACGGACCATCCGCCAGGTGCAGCAGGCTGCTGAGAACAGCCATGTTCCGGTTGCTGTCTTTGGCGACAAGCAGCAGATCGGGCACTGGACAGGCACCATGAACAGGGCCGTCATCGCGGTCGTCGACACGCATTTCGCTTTGCGGCTCCAGGAACTGGCAGGCCAGGTGGCTGCCGTCCGGCAAGAAGCATGAATGAAAACGGGCCCCGGCCTGTAAAGCATAGTGGAGGAACAGGAAAGGTATTATGGTAAAAAGAGAAGATCCCGGATCCGGCTTGAGAGCAGGATTTGTCCGCGGCGACGGCCTGATGCAGCAACCGCGCAAAAAGGAAAAGCCCAGGCAAAAAGAGGAAGAACCGGAAATCGTGAAACAGCCACCGATACCCGAACCGGTTCATGAGCCTGAAGAGCCGGCCGGCCCGACGCTGACCATGCAGGGTGTTTCCGGCAAGATGATCACCGGCGTGGTTAAGGTCGTCAAGAAGGTCAGGCGCCCTGCGGACGAACCGCAGGAGACCGAGCCTGCCAAACCGGAACAAGCGCCGGAACAAGCCGAGGTCAAGACCGAAAAACCGGCCGAACCCCCGGCTGTACCGATGCCCGTGCAGCCAACGGCTGCCGAGGCGCCCGCACCTGCGCCGGCTGAAAAGCCTGAACCGGCGGAAAAACCGGTTCAAGCAGAAAAACCCGCGCCTGTGGCGGAGAGGCCCGCACCTGTGGTGAAACCCGCACCCGTTTCGGAAAGGCCCGCGGTCCAGCCCCAGCCCCGGCCTGTTCAACCGGCTCAACCGTTACGCCCGCAGGGAGAACGGCCGTCCTTCGACCGTGGCCCGCGGCCTGCCCCCGGCCGGCCAGCCGCACCGGGACCGATCGGTCCTGGCGCGCGTCCGCCGCGCGGCCCGCAAAGCGGCCAGTATCTCAACCGGTCTGCCGGTCAGCCTGCCCGCCCGCCGATGAACCGCGGCCCTGTCGGCGGCTTCGATAAAGACGATGACGCGTCCGCAGCGCGGCCCGGCACAAGCCAGCGCCCGACGGCGCCCCGCAGTGCTCCCCCGCGCGGCCGTCTCAAGATTCCTGGCGTGCCGGAGGAAGTAATCAAGGAGAAACCGGCTGAGACGCGCAGCTTCAAGGCGCCCAGGCGCGAAGACAAACCTGAGAGCCGCGATGTTCGCAAGGACACCGTGAAGACGCCGGCCGCTGTCAAAGACAAGCACCGCACGCTCAAAAAGCAGGCCCAGGAACTGTCAGGGAAACCGGTTTCGGATGCCCTCTCGGACGAAGTGATCCTGGATACGATTTATAAGGAGCCGGCCAAGTCGTCCCGTTCACGCGGCGGACGCAATTCACGGCGCAATCAGCGCCAGCCGTCGCGCATGGTTCGCGCCGTTCTGACCCATGTCAAGTTACCGGCCACCCTGACGGTCAAGGAATTTGCCGAGGCGATCAAGAAGACCGCGGCGGAAGTGATCAAGAACCTGATGAAGCTGGGCATCATGGCCTCGCTCAACCAGGAGATCGATTTCGATACCGCAACCCTGATCGCCGCCGAATACGGCATCACGACGGAGCAGCTGGTGGAGGTCACGGAAGAAGACATCCTGTTTGACGACTCCGAAGACGCCGATGAAGTTCTCGTGGCGCGTCCGCCTGTTGTGGTGGTCATGGGCCACGTCGACCATGGCAAGACGTCGATCCTCGACCGGATCCGCTCCGCCTCGGTTGCCAGCGGCGAAGCCGGCGGCATCACGCAGCATATCGGCGCCTATACTGTCAGCGTCAAGAACCGCCAGATCACGTTCCTTGACACCCCGGGCCACGAGGCGTTTACCACCATGCGTGCCCGCGGCGCCCAGGTTACGGATATCGCCATCCTCGTGGTTGCCGCCGATGACGGCGTAATGCCCCAGACGGTTGAAGCGATCAACCACGCCCGCGCGGCAAACACACAAATTGTTGTGGCGATCAACAAGATCGACCTGCCCGGGGTCAACATCGACCGCGTCCGCCAGGAACTGGCCACGCACGATCTGATTCCCGAGGATTGGGGCGGTTCCACCGTCATGGTTCCGGTTTCCGCCAAGACCGGTGCAGGCATGGACGAGCTGTTGGAAATGGTCCTGTTGACGGCGGACCTGATGGACTTGCGTTCCAATCCGGAAAAGCAGGCCAAGGGTACGGTCATCGAAGCCAAGCTGGACAAGAACCGCGGTCCCGTGGCCACCGTGCTGGTGCAGCGCGGTACGCTCCATACGGGTGATACGCTGGTGACCGGTTCGATTTTCGGCCACATCCGGGCCATGACCGACGACCGCGGCAAGCCCGTCAAAGAAGCCGGTCCCTCGATTCCGGTCGAGGTGCTCGGACTGCAGGAAGTGCCGGAAGCCGGTGAGCTGTTCTACGCGGTCACCGATGAGAAGGTGGCCCGCAGCCTGGCCGATCGGCGCCGCGCCCAGCAGCGTGAGCAGCAACTGCGCGCCAGCTCGCGCATGACGCTCGATTCGCTGTTCAGCCAGATGGCGGCCGGCGAGGTCAAAGACCTGAACATCATTGTCAAGGCCGATGTCCAAGGCAGCGTCGAGGCGGTGCGCCAGTCACTCGAGAAGCTGGCAACCAAGGAAGTGCGCGTCAATGTCATTCATGGCGCGGTCGGTGCGATCACCGAGACGGACGTGCGCCTCGCCGAGGTGTCCAACGCCATCGTGATCGGCTTCAATGTCCGCCCGGCGGCCAATGTCGCCGAGCTGGCCGACGAAGTCGGCGTCGACTTGCGCATGTACCGTATTATTTACCAGGCCATCGAAGATATCGAAGCGGCCATGAAGGGTATGCTCAGCCCGAAGATGAAGGAAGTCGTCCTGGGCCATGCCGAAATCCGCCAGGTCTTCCGCGTCAGCGGCGTCGGCAGTGTCGGCGGCAGCATGGTGACGGACGGCAAGATCATCCGCTCCTGCGAAGTCCGGGTGGTGCGCGACGGCATCGTCGTCCACGAAGGCCGCCTGGCATCGCTGCGCCGTTTCAAAGACGACGTGCGCGAAGTGGCGGCGGGCTACGAATGCGGCATCGGGCTTGAGCGTTTCAACGATATCAAGGAAGGCGACGTGATCGAAGCCTTTGAGATGCAGGAAATTGAGGGAGGCTGATCAGGTTGCAGCGCGCAAACCGGGTCGGCGATGAAATCCGCAAGGTGATCGCCGACCTGATTCAAAACGAGATTAAGGACCCGCGCATGCCGGAACTGGTTTCTGTTGTTGCGGTTGATGCGTCGCGGGACTTGTCCCACGCCCGGATCTACATCAGTGTCATGGGCGATGAAGAGGCCCGGAAAAATTGTGCGGCCGCCCTGCGTTCAGCCTCGGGCTATATTCGCCGCGAGGTCGCATCCAGGATCCGGCTTCGCGTCGCGCCAGAACTGCATTTCCAGTTCGACGACTCGATCGAGCGCGGCATCCGGATCTCCCGCCTGATCGACGAAGCGCTGGGCGAACCGGACCGCCAGACGAAACAGAAGACGGATCATGAAGCAGAAGATTGACCGGCTGTCTGCCCGTTTGCTGAGCCTTAGCGGCCGGCAGGAACGGGTCGACTTGTTCCCCCATGTCAATGTGGACGGCGACGCTCTGGGCTCGGCGCTGGCTTTGCTGCTTGCGCTCGAAAAACTGTCGGTAACGGTGCGATTGCCCCTCGATGAACCGGTTCCGCCCAAGCTCGATTTTCTGCCGGCCCTGGCGAAAATCAGCCCGGTCGACACCAGCGGCACCGGATGGATGATGCAGCCTGAAAAGACGATCGCCCTGCTCCTGGACTGCGCGGATCCGCAGCGAACCGGACAGCGCGAGGCAGGCTGTGTCCTGGCTGAGGAACGCTGGGTTCTGGATCACCACATCGCCCGCAGGCCGCTTCACGAGACGGATCTGGTCGATACCCGCGCCGCCGCCTGTGCGGAACTGGTCTACGACCTTCTGCTCAGCCTCGAAGCCAAGTCCGGGACCCGCCTTCTGGGTCCGGACGAAAAAACGCTCTTGATGGCCGCGCTGATCTCCGATACAGGCGGTTTTGTCTATTCCAACACCTCCGCGCGCAGTTTTACGATCGCATCCGAGCTGATGCACCGCGATCTGGACCTAAGGCAGATCACCTACCGCCTGTTCCACCAGTCCAGCCAGGCGAAGCTGCGCCTCAAAGGCTATTTTTGCACCAAGGCCCGCTTCAGCTACTCGGATCGTGTCGTGTCTGCATCGGTCGATCCGGCTACGCTGGATCGCTTCCAGGCGACCGACGACGATCTGGACGGCATGATCAACGAGCTCAAAAATGTCGCCGGCGTCGACCTGGCGATGATTTTGCGCGTGCAGGCAGACGGGCAGATCCGGGTCAACTTGCGCACGAGCACGGCGGTCGACGCCTCGCAGCTGGCCGCCCGGTTCGGCGGCGGCGGCCATCCGCGCGCTGCCGGTATGACCCTGGCGGGTTTGTCACTGGCCGAAGCCGAAAAAATGCTGATCGAGAAGGCAGGTGACGCGCTGTCAACGCCTTGCGCCTGACTTCCGGCGGTATCCTCCTGGTCGACAAGCCGCGCGGCTGGACATCGTTCGATGTTGTCGCCAAACTGCGCGGCGTTTTGGGTATCCGCAAGATCGGACATACCGGAACGCTCGACCCCTTTGCCGACGGACTGCTTCCGGTGTGCTTCGGCCGGGCCACCCGCCTGATCCAGTACATGGAATCGCAGGACAAGACCTATCGGGTCACTGTCGCGTTCGGACGCACCACAGACACCCTCGATCTGACGGGCCAGACGACGTCTGTCCATCCGCTGACAGATGCCGAACGCGCGCTGTTATTATCTGACAACTTTGCCCCGGTGCGACAGGCCGTGGCTAATCTGACAGAGATCAAAAGCCAGGTGCCGCCGCTCTATTCTGCGGTCAAGGTCGATGGCCGGCCGCTTTACCGCTATGCCCGCCAGGGACAGGAGGTCACCCGCGAACCCCGCCCGGTTCGTATCTATGAGGCTGTTCTGGAGCATGTCGCGCTGCTCGAACACGTACAGGCGGTTATCCGTGTGCGCTGTTCGAAGGGCACGTATATCCGCAGCCTGTGCGAAACCATGGGAGAGGAGACCGGCTGGGGCGCGCATGCGCAGGCCCTGCGCCGGACCGGGGCAGGACCCTGGACCGACAGCCAGGCGATCGGACTCGAAGCGCTTGCCGAGCATCTGTCCGGCTGCCCTGATTTCGAATGCCGGCTGACCCGTCTCGAGGCGGAACAATGGCTGGTTTCTCCGGCAGACGCCCTGCCGGACTGGCCGGTTCTGGATCTGGAGCGTGGGCAGGCCGAAGCCCTGGTCAGGGGACAGCCGGTTTTCCTGACGGCCGATCCCGGATCGGACCGCTGCCTGCTGGCCTGGAACGGCCGCCTGGCGGCCATCGCGCGATGTCCATCACAGCAAGCGGATGCCTGGTGCATTCGGACAGAAAGGGTGCTGATCGATCTTGAGGATCTACACGGGGGATGAACCGTCTTTGCCGGCCGTCAGGCGAGGCATGGCTCTGGGCTTTTTTGACGGGCTGCATCGCGGCCACGCGGAGCTTGTCCGCACGCTGCTTGGCTTGTGCGGGCCGCGCGGCCTGACGAGTTCGGTTTTCACCTTTGCCAACCACCCGGAGCATGTCCTGAAACCGGACAAGCCGTTTGCCTATCTGGGCACCGTCGAAGAGCGGCTGGCGCTGCTCGACGAGATGGGCCTCGATGAGGCGCATCTGGCCGACTTTACGCCGGAACTGGCTGCCTTAAGTGCCCGCACATTCCTCGAGGAGCTGATCGCCGGGCGTTTTCAGGCTAAGCTGCTGGTCGTCGGACCCGACTACCGGTTTGGCGCCCGGGGCGAAGGCGACGTCGCACTGCTGAAAACGTGGACCGGGCAGCGCGGCATTGAACTCGTTGTTGTTGACGAAGTGGTCATGGGGCCAGGCAAGATTTCCAGCTCGAGGATCCGCACCCTGATCCAGGAAGGGGATGTCGAGCAGGCCGCATCTTTGCTGGGCCGACCCTACAGCCTAGGCGGCATCGTCCTGTCCGGACGCCGTCTGGGTCGGACATTGGGGTTCCCGACCGCGAACCTGCCCTTGCCGGCAGGCAAAGTCCAGCCTGCCCTGGGGGTTTACGCGACCCGTGTCCGGGCCTTGGGACAGACCTGGGAAGCGATCACCAGCATCGGGCTGCGGCCGACCGTCAGCCCGGACGAAACGGTTCCGGTCATTGAAACGCATATCTTCGATGCCGACCTGCACCTCTACGGCGAAACCGTCACAATCGAGCTGCTCAAGTTTATCCGACCGGAAAAGCGCTTTGACTCCCTTGAGGTCTTGCGCGATCAGATCCAGGCCGATCTGGAGCAGGTGCGTGCCTGGCACCGCGACGCCGAGCAATGCTACGAGAAGACGAGGGTCGGGGATGTGCCGCTGTTTCTGCTCAGCAGCCGCCGCTTTGCCCAGGCCAGTTTGCATCTTGTTTTCCAGATCCGGGCTACGCCCCGGCAGCTCGCCCGCAACGCGCTTCTGGCCGAAGTCCTGACCGCGACCTGCCGCGCCTATCCCGGCCGCACCCGGATGGCCCTTGCCCTGGACAACCTGTACGGCGCGTCTTTGGACAGCCATGCGGGAAAAAGCGGCGATATCCAGACCCTGGTCTTTTCCGTCGACGCACTGGCGCGCTGGACCGACGGCTCCTCGCCTTTCCAGGCAGCCTGTGACCTGCTTTTCTCAGTTTTGCTCGATCCTGACTGGGATGAGAAAACCCAGGCCTTCCGGGATGAAATCGTGGAAAGCGAGCGCTCAAACCTCCTGCTTAGCCTGCTCGCACGCGCCAACGACAAGCTTAAATGGACCTATGACCGCTGCCTGGAGCTTTTTTGCGGCGAAAAGGTCCATGGGCTGCCCGCAATCGGGCGCGCGGAGGACCTAAAAACGATCACGCGGGACGACCTGCTGGAAGGTTACCGGGAGCTTATGCACGGCATGCAGCTGTCGGCCTACCTTGGCGGTCCGGTCGACGCGCCCATGACCGAGCATTGCGTCGCGCTCCTGAATCGCTTGCCCCGGGCGGTGCGCCCCCGGCTGCATCCGGGCTTGCTGCCGTCGGATTGCCCCGCGGCGGACGAATGCCGCGACGTAACCGTCAAAACCGTCGAGCAGGCCCGGCTGGCGCTGGCGTACGACGGCCTGCCGGCATATTACGCCCACCAGGGCGGCCCGGCAGTCCTGCTGAACAGCATGCTGGGCGGCGATGTCCATTCGCTGCTGTTCGATGTCATCCGCGAGCAGATGGGTTTGGCCTACCAGGTGTTTTCAATGAGCCAGCGCTTCCTTTCCAGCCTGTTCATCCTGGCCGGTGTGGCGCCCGAAAAGCTCGAGGCGGCTGAACAAGCCATCCGGGAGCAGGTCGGGAAGCTGGCCGGAGGCCAGTTCGACGACCAGCTTGTCCAGCGCTCGAAAATGATGCTGATCAGTGCGCTCAAGGCCGCTGGGGATGACGTGTCCAGCCTGCTGACACGCGAAGTCAACGGCCGTCTGACCGGACGTTTGATGTGTCTTAAGGACTCGATCCGCCAGATCGAGGATGTGACACGCGAACAGGTGATCGCGTGCGCGCGCCAGATGCGCTTGCGCACGACCGTTATTCTGACCGGGCAACCGGAGCACCAAGCTAAGGAGAAACCGATTCTATGAAAAACGTGACGCGCTTGCCCTTCGGCTGCCAGGGTCAGAGCCGCCATGACAACCTGACCGGCAAATCGCTCATCACGATCCGGCATCCATCCGGCCTGACTTTGCGTGTCCTGCCTTACCCGGGTTTCGTACGCAAGTTCGCCGCGGCCGCCGTGCCGTTCGGCTCCATCCATACCCGCTGCCGCCATGGCCGGAGCCAGGTGGCGTTACCCTCAGGTACCGCCCATTTCCTGGAACACTGCGTGTTCAGCCGTGATGACGGCGGCGGCCTGGCCGGCCATCTGGCCGGGCTCGGCGCTTCGGCCAACGCCTACACCACGCACGACCACACCCTGTATTATTTCTCATCCAGCGACCACTTCGAAGACGCTTTCCGGCTCTGGCTGAACGCCTTGCTCCAGCCCCAGCTGGACGAGGCCCGCGTGGCGGCTGAAAAGCCGATCATCCAAGCCGAACTCAGCCAGTACCAGGACGACCCCGATGCGCGCTGCAGCCAGCTCCTGATGGAAGGGCTCTACCAGGCCCACCCGGTTCGGACAGATATAGGCGGAACGGCGGCGTCTGTCGCTTCGATCACGGCGCAGGACCTGTCCGAAGCGTTCCGGCTTTTCTACCATCCCAGCCAGCTGCATCTGACGCTGGCGGGCGATTTCGATCTGGATTCGGTGCTGGGTGTGCTGGACCGCTGCCTGTCTGACGCCAATAAGCCGCATCCCGGGCCTGCCATCCCAATCTTTCCCGGCGAGCCGGAGCTGCCCTGCCAAAAGGACATGCAGCTCGAGATGGACGTCTACGTCCCGCTTTTCATGATCGGGGTCAAGGATCCGGTCCGGGACGGCCGCGCTTCTCTGAACGGGCTGGAAAAAGCCAGGCGCCAGCGCACCGCCCGGCTGGTCCTGGATACGCTGCTATCGCCGGTTTCCCCGCTCTATGACGCACTTTATCGGGACGGCCTGATCAACGACTCTTTCGGCTGCCACTTTGCCTGGGACGCCAGTTACGGGTTTATGGCCTGCGGCGGTGAATCTGAAAAACCGGCCGAGGCAGCCAAACGATTGCGGGAGGGCCTGGCCGCAGCCTGCCGGGATGGGCTGGATGAGCTGATCTTCGCGGCGCAGAAACGCGCCGCCGCCGGCGAGATGGTCCAGGCGCTGGATTCGGTCGAGCACGGCGGCATGGTCCAGGCCCGCGCCAGCCTGCTGCCTGTCGACCTCTTCGATTATCCGTCCATCTATGATAAGATTGATCCCGTACAAGCGTTAAGCCAGCTGTCTTTTTTGGCCGATCCTCAGGCCTATGTGACAGCTCTCGTGACACCCCGGAGGTGAAAAACCGCCATGCAGCCTGATTTTCTTGTCGATTTCCCCGGTCTTGGCATCCATGACCTGCCGGTCAACCGGGTCGCATTCGAGCTGTTCGGCCGATGGCCGGTCTACTGGTACGGCCTGTTGATCGCATTTGCGCTCGTGCTGTGCCTCCTGCTGGCGATGCGGCAGGCTCCAAAATTTTCACTGACGCCGGACGATGTCATGGATACGTTCATCGTGATCATCCCGCTGATGATCGTGATGGCGCGCTTGTTTTATGTCGTGTTCGAATGGGAATACTTCTCCCAGGACCTGCGGCGCGTGTTCAGCACCCGCGACGGCGGATTGGCCTTTTACGGCGGTGTCATCGGCGGCGTGATCGCGATCATCGTCATTACGCGCGTCAAGAAAATTTCTCTGGTCCGCCTGCTTGATTTTTTCGCCGTGTATGTCCCGCTGGGACAGGCGATCGGACGCTGGGGCAATTTTTTCAACCAGGAAGCTTTTGGTAACAACACCAATCTAGCCTGGGGCATGATCAGCAACCAGACCAGCTATTATCTGAAGAATGTGTCCAACATACCTGGCCTTGACCCGGCCCGGCCTGTCCACCCCACCTTCTTTTATGAGTTTGTGGCCAATCTAATAATTTTCTTTATCCTCTTACGCCACCGCAAAAAAAGCAAGATGCCCTATGGAACCTTGCTTACCTACCTGCTGCTTTACGGCTTCGTCCGCTATTTTGTTGAAGGCATCCGCACCGATCCGCTTTTTATTCCCGGTACCGGAATCAGGGCATCGCAGCTGCTTTCCGCCCTGATGGTGATTGGTTCTGCCCTGACCCTGCTTATACTGAGCCGCCGGCGCCAGCGCCAGGCCCTGCTTGAAGCCCTGGGCCAGGCTGATGTGGCAGAAAGTCAGGACCTTGCAGACGCTGAAGAACTGGCAGATGAAAAAGAGGATCTACCGGAGACAGATTTCATAGCCCTGGATGATGAAGAGGACAAGGGGCAGGAAGAGACCGCAGCAGAAGAGGATAAATGAACCAGACCGGATTTGAACAGCTGAAAAAGCAAAACTATTTCCGCAGTATGGATTACTGGCTTTTTATCCCTGTCCTGGTCATCTCCCTGATCGGGCTATACACACTGAGCAAGGTTCTGGCGGACGGCTTTGGTGATGCCTACCCGGCTAATCTTTACCGCCAGATCGGGGCTGTCCTGGTCGGCATCCTGATAGCACTTTTACTGAGTATTGTGGAAGTGCCAACGATGCGCCTTTTGGCCTGGTCCATCTATGGCCTGAGCATCCTGCTCCTGGTTTATGTTCTGGTTGATGATTTTTCCATGGCAGAGGAATGGGGGGCTGACAGCTGGCTCAACCTCCCCTTGATTGGCTCTTTCCAGCCCTCTGAACTGGCCAAGATCGGCCTGGCCATGTCCTCTGCCTACATTCTTGACTGGATGAAGGTGAGGAAGAAGGTCTGGCAGGGCAGCCTGGCCCTGGCAGCCCTTTACGGCCTGCCCCTGCTCCTGATCATGAGGCAGCCGGACTTTGGCACAGCTATGGTCATAGTTTTCATGTTCATTTGCATGCTTTTTGTCTGGGGCTTGCGCTGGCGGCATGTGGTTCTGGGCTTGTCCAGTCTGGTTGTCCTGCTGCCCCTGGCCTGGTTTTTCTACTTCGACA